>Ga0123339_10001063_pt1 | contig 19477 bp, 19 predicted proteins | sample lystaG_FD_89956 | JGI IMG/M metagenome (GOLD analysis project Ga0123339, IMG submission 89956) | Glacier valley bacterial and archeal communities from Borup Fiord, Nunavut, Canada, to study Microbial Dark Matter (Phase II) -... | ecosystem: Environmental > Aquatic > Freshwater > Ice > Glacier ... | reverse complement strand
TCGCACTCGAGAAGATGATTGCGAACGGCTCGGCTTATCCGTGCTTCTGCTCTCAGGAAACGCTCGCCGAAAAACGCGAGGCCTCCCGGAAGCTTGGCGGGTTTTCAGGTTACGACCGCACGTGTCGCCTTATCCCGGCCGATGAAGCCGCCGCGCGCATAGCAGCCGGTGAGAACCACGTGTGGCGCCTCAAGGTTCCCGACGACCACGGTCCGGTCGTCGTCGACGACATCATCAGAGGAAACACCGACTTCCCCATCACCGCACTCGACGATTTCGTCTTGGCGCGCAACGACGGGACCCCGACCTACAACTTCGCCACGGTCTGCGACGACGGCGACATGGGAATCACGCATGTCATCCGCGGCGACGACCATCTGGCCAACACCCCGAGGCAGATTCTCGTGTTCGAAGCGCTCGGCTACCATGTGCCGCGATTCGCGCACCTCTCCATGATCTGGGGCGAGGATGGCAAGAAGCTCTCGAAGCGCCACGGTGCCACCGGCGTGGAGGCCTACGCCGAGCTCGGCTATCTGCCTGAGGCGCTCTTGAACTACCTGGCGCTTTTGGGCTGGTCGCTCGACGGCGAGACCACCATCATCTCGGCGGAAACACTTAAAAAGGAATTCTCCCTCGAGCGCATCTCGAAGAATCCCGCGATTTTCGATGTGAAGAAACTCGAATGGATGAACGGCGTCTACATCCGCGATATGGAACCTTCCGAATTCTCCAAGCGCATGGTCACCCTCCTCGTCGAGGCAGGCCTGACCACCGAGGCCGACTACGAAAGCCGTTCGGCGTGGTATCACGAGTTGGCACCGCTCGTCTCAGAGCGCATCAAGCTCATGACCGAGGTCGTTCCCATGGTTTGTTTCCTGTTCGCCGACACGGTCGAGATCGATGAGAAATCACGCACGAAGGTGCTTGAAAAAGACGGCACGCTCGAGGCACTCACCGCGGCGCTTGGTATCCTTCGAAAAGTCGAATGGAGTGTCGAGGCGCTCAACGAGGATATGCACGGACTCCCCGATGAGCTCGGCTTCAAGGCGCGTGTGGTTTTCCAGGCCATCCGCGTTGCGGTAACGGGCACCATGGTCTCCCCCCCGCTTTTCGAGTCGATCTATCTTCTCGGACGCGAGCGCACGGTAGCACGGATCGAAGCTGCGTTGAGCCTGCTCTAGGCTTTGGCCCGGCGTTGCGTAATTCAAGGTTTTTGTCGGATAGATCTCTGCTGTTTCGCTTGACACTGCAAGGCTAAATCCGTAATATATACCTTCGCGCCTAATAAGCGTGAGCACTTCAAATGGCTTCTTGGGGTGTCGTCTAATGGTAGGACAGCGGCTTCTGGTGCCGTATGTGGGGGTTCGACTCCTCCCACCCCAGCCAACTAGATCGACACGATTCCAAAACTTGCCCCGTTCGTCTAGCGGTCTTGGACACCGCCCTCTCAAGGCGGAGATCACGGGTTCGAATCCCGTACGGGGTACCAAGTAAACTCGCAGGTAGCATCCACTTTTTTAGATGTTGCCTGCTTTTTCTTTTTGCCCTATTTGCAATGTTTGGTGCAAAATTGGTGCAAATCATTTCAAAACATGGCATTTAGAGGTCAACAACCTTCCCGTATTCGGTAGGCTTTTTATCGAATATCGAGCCCATCGTATCGGCCGCCTCGCGGTCCCTCTCCGGAACTGCATGCGCATAGAGCGAAAGTGTAAGACTGGGGTTTGCATGTCCGAGACGGGTTTGCACGGTTTTAAGGTCAGCACCGCTGGCAACCAAAAGCGTAGCTTGGGTGTGGCGCAATTCATGAAGTTTTAATCCGGGGTACCCGTTATCAAGAAAGAACTTACGACGCCATCTATCAAAACCGGCATACCCCTGCCATCCGCCAATGTCGTTAGTAATCACCGGGGTATCGTCACTCTGGCGTATACCTAAGGAGAGCAGGTATTGAGCCTGCGCCGTCTTCCACGATCTAAGGTGCTGCATTGTGTTGTCGTCTACAGATATAAGCCGCTTTCCTGCCTTAGTTTTCGTTTGCTTTAGGCTGCCTTCTTTGTTTAAAGATTGCATAACATATATAGAACCTTTTGCAAAGTCTACAGAACCCCATGTGAGCCCCAATATCTCGCCTTTGCGCATGCCAGTAGCTAAAGCAATACGAACAGCCTCCAGACGCGCTTTAGAGTCCCCCATGTCGTCAAGTATTGCGCTCAACCGGATGACTTCTTGCTCTGAAAGGCTTCTTCTTGTTGGCTCGCTTATCCTTGGTGCCGGCACCTTATCGCATGGATTGCGCATTATCAAATCATGGTTCATAGCCTCTTTGAATATCTGCTTTAGCTTAATGTGCAACATGTGCATATAAGTATCTGAATAGCTTGGGTTATCCTGCCTTATGTGAACATATACTGCCTGCACAGTTGAGGCTCCAATATCCGCCAGCAGTACATCAGATAAATAATAATTCAGTATCCGGATTAGGTTTTTGTCTTTGGCCAGCGTAATGGTTGTAACGTCTCCGATGGCTTTACGGCTTTCCTGAAAGTGATCAGAGAACTTGCCAAATGTGAGCTTTTTGGCATCAAGATTTAGCCCGCCCTCAATAGCATTTCGCATCTCTTCAAGCCTGCGCCGCGCATCAGCCTTGTTGCCGTGAACAGTCGCCGTTGAACGTCTATACTTCCCCGTTATGGGGTCTCTCCCATAACTTAGAGTCACTCGGTAGGAGTCGACACCACGTTTATCTATTGTTCCCTTGCCGTTTGCCCTCATCTATATATCCTCCAACACCTTGTTGCTATAGGCCCTCTGTCCACTTCTTAATCTGCTTAATGTCCCACTGAAGCGCTTTGGCAATATTCTCTGCTGAACGCCCTTGGGCATGCAACATTAGTGCCTTATCACGTCTACGTAATGTCGACGTCTGCTTGCATGAATTCCCGCAAAATTCTCTTGGGGTTCCTCTTTCGCCTGTAATATCAATTGGCTTTCCGCATTGCTTGCATAGTTTTACACCCGATTCCTCGGCAAGCGAATAAAGAGATCTAAACATATTCATAAAAGTACTGTCATCGTCAACATTCTGGACAAACCCGCCACTTGGCAAATAAGTAAATCTCTCAATGGTCGGATATATTTTCGTAAATAGATTCATTGAATAAGCAACTATAATTCCGGCTTGAGTTTTGATACATGCTTCTTTCTCATCATTACTATTTGGAATCTTTGATATTGGAAGAATATATGCCCCTTCCCAACCGTACCGTGTGGTTGTGCTAGGGGGGGTATAGAAATTTTCGTAGAACTCCTGCAAGAAAGGCCAATCGAACATATTTAGCGTGTCTGTAGTTTCATAGTTAAAAATATCAACAGATATATCCTCAATAACCAATGGCATTCCAGGAGGCAATTCTTCTGGGTAATACAAAAAATCCTTAGCACAATTAAAAGGAAATATCGCAGCTTTAAGAACTTCGCTTGGTGAATTACCGTCTCCTTCTGATGCAAGTTCACCAAAATAGAACCTGTCCAACAGCTCATAGGGGCTTGCCATTCCATTCGCCACTGCTATAAGTTTTAGCAAAGTCAAAAGAGTATTTCTAAAATTTATTACACGTAACACGCCATCATAATCCAACAGCGAGTCATGCGATTTCCGCAAAGATGCTAGGCGTTCATAAGCATTTTTCCCAAGATAAGAGATATCTTCATATCGATCAAGCGTACTCTCGAGGTCACCCTTTAGGCTACACGCGCTAAGAATCATTGCTCCCGTTTTAGGAACGCCCGTAATCTGCCCATAGCGGCGGAAAAAACTTATTAACTTTGCCCAGCTATTTATGTATATAAAATCGAATAACATCCCATTACTGTAAGTGGGTTTCTTTCTTTGAGTGTTTCGTTCAAAAAGTAATATTTCTTCACTCGCACCGATAAGCTCATACATAATTTCCTTTTTTACTCTATATGTGGTTGATTCAATCTTTTACTAGTAAACATAGTTTTTAAGTAAATCTATTATGGGATAATAGTAACACACAGGAATACACGAGCGCAATAAAGGGAGGTGTACACATGAACAAAAACGAAATACTCGAACGATACGCAAGCGGAATGTTAGAGCTTTACGTTCCGGCAAGCGTGGCGTGTGTAATCGTCGGAATAAGCCAGCGAGAGTTTAGAAAGTATCTCGATAGGACTTACGATCCCATTCCGCACATTGTCAAAGAGACACGACGAATGGTAGAGACGGCGGCTATCAAGCCATACTTCCGACGGCATCAAGTATGCCAGGAGAAAAACTATTTGGAGGATGAACAGGATGATCAAACTTAAAGAAATTCGACAGTCAAAAGAGCTTTCGCAGAACAAACTGGCACAACTAGCAGGAATGCACCCCTCTACAGTCTCCTCAATTGAGCGTGGATACCTAGTTGCGTATCCAAGCCAACGAGAAAAACTTGCCGCAGCATTGGATTGCGAGAATACGCCAGAGTTGTTCCGGGAGATTTAGGGTGCGCACTCCTATGTCAGTAACCGAGGCGGCCGAAGCTCCGCGAGATAATCACATTGACTCTTTTGCAGGCTATCCGGCCGTTCTTACGGTTCAACAAGTTGGGAAAGCCCTGCAAATCAGTGAACAAACCATACGTGTTCTTTGCCAAACACGTGAGCTAAAAGCCCGAAAAGTCGGAAAGTATTGGAGAATCCCAAAAGCATTTCTTCTTGAGTACATTGAGCAAGACAATGGCAACCTATAGAAGGCCGGAGGGCGAAGGCGAAACACTTCGTCTTGACTCACCTTTCATACAATGCGAATTAGGAGAAATGTTTGAAGTTGCAGAGAGATGCGCAAAGATAAAAAATGGATCGGCACACACTGATAGAGTGCTTAAGTTGTTTGCCCTAGGGTGTTCGAGAAGAAAGCTGCACGACGGCAGACCGTTGGCGCGTATGTCGTTGAGTCTAATAAAGGAACAGTTGGGTGTTGAACAAACACAGGCCGATAGGATCAAGAAGTTGGCGATAGAGTGTGGAGTACTCGGTATAGACACCATCGGAAAGAGTAGTAGTTATTTCGGTGATCTCTTTACCTTCCCGGTGTATGACAGCTTACACACTAGTGAGTATAACGGTGTGAAACCTAGTTTACACAGTCCGCAGTATGAAGGTGTGAAAACAGGTGTGAAACCTAGTTTACACAGTTCTCCGAATGAGGTGTGCAAACAGGCTTACACACCCCAAACGGAAGAGTGTGTAACATTAATAAGTAATAAGAATAATAAAAGGACAGCTGACGAGGCGAGCCAGAAGGCTACGCCACCTCGCCAGCCAAAGAGCGATAAGGATTTGTGGGATGTTCTGAAGACAGCGGAAGGACTAAGCCTTTCCGGAAAAGCTGCAAACAGAATTCTGCGTGCAGATGTTATCAGCAGAAATCCAATGCTGGAGGGCGACGCTCAAGCAATCGAAGACACAATGGATAGCAGGCGGAATGAGCTACAAGCAAAGTTTAGCCCATAGAAACAAACAAACGATCGAGGGACACGACCGCCCCGCCCTTCAAGGGTACCCCCGATCCAAAGAATAGTATGGCCCACAAGATATATTTTCAGACTCGCGAGAAACCCAGAACGAAGTAGTTGGCACAACGTTGATAGCCAGATGTTTACGCAACTTTTGGAGAACGCGCAATAAAAAGTACCGGCAAGGGAGATACGGTTCGTGGGCTGCAAAACTCCCAAATCGTGCGCCCAGTTGGTTGCTCTGGTACAAGGCATTGCAGGCTTTACGGCATCCGCTCTTTCACCACTAAAGTCCATTGAGTTGCTATTATGCGTTCTGAACAGTGTATATCCTGCCATACGCGCCCTAAGGCTACTAGAGGTTGGCTTGTTCTCATCATGCAACATGTGCCTATTGCCCTGATTACAAAGCCTCTATGGGCGTTACATGTTGTTACTTTAGCAAATCCGTATCTTCCATGGGCAGATCAGCGCACTCTACAACGAAAGGACACGATAAATGGCGACATATGACCAGTATCTAAGCAAATATATACAAAACTACCAGCCGCAAATCGACAAGGCAGTAGCTGACCAAAGCGCCGTCATCGCCGACCGAGGGCTATCAAACTCGACGGCAGGCATTAGCTCTATTGCTGATACCGGAAATCAGATGCGCTCGACGGCGTATCTCAACGGCTCAACTCTTGCCGAGAACGCGCGGCAATTCGACAGCAACAACACCGTGGCCAACAAGACGCTCTCCGAGAGCATCGCGGCGCGCAAGCAGAACAACATGATAAGCGGCCAAAACAACCTTTGGAATTACTTGTCCACTACTGCGGGGTTAAGCGCAAAGCAGAAGAAAAAGGCGCCTGTGCGTTACTCGGCGAGTTACAAAAGAGCTCTCATTGGCGACCCCATTGAACAGTCGCTTATCGGCGACCCGAAAGAGCAACTCGGAGCAGAGAACGCCGTGCAACATACCGCCGCTGAACTTGGCGGTAACTACGACGGAGAAACGTATCTGCAACGTATTCAGAACGAGAAAGACGCGACACGCACGGCGGGCATACAGTCGCAGGCGAACTCGATACAAGCAGCGGCGAATGAGAGATCGGCGGCTAATGCGGCTGCACAGCTTGCATGGGCAAAGGAGCAAAAGAATACCTCCAAGACGAACCCGATGGATACTGCGAATGCGTTGATGCTACAGATGCAAACCGCCGGTAAAGCATTGCCGACGCAGATACTCGGCGCAGTGCAGGCAAACACGGGACTCGATATGCTCGGGCGCGCAAAGAGTGGCGACATGGCTGCCGTTGGCTTCATCAAGGCGCTGTATCCCAAGACGTGGAAATCAAGAATCGACGGAACCGCTTCTGCTTCTTCCAGACAAGCATCGTCGGCTTCAACTAGCGTTTGGTCTCCTGTCGCCGGTGAAAGTTATGCATCTGAACTGGGCAATGCTTTTGGGGCAGCGCAGGCGTTGTCTCGTGGGATTGGGCAAAGTACCAATAAAACAGACGACGACATAATGCACGCGTGGGCCGGACAGGGAAATAAAACGACACCGCTATCATTTGCCAATGACGCGCTGCATACTGTTCTTGGAACGGTCGAGTCTCCGTTTTACATGGCGTATAAAGCACTGACAAAAAGAGCAAAATAGCACATTGGAAAAATGGCTGCCGGATACCTTTTATGGTTCTGCTAGTATCCGGCAGCTCGCCTTTCATTGGATCTATCTGGTCTAATAACCATATGGTTAGTATAAAAGATGATTATAGAAGCTTGTCGATAAACTGTTTTGCTTGCTGACCAAACTGCTAATTAGTCTATCCATCTGCTCGCCCAGTGATTCCACATCCGATACGCGTTTATCTAAATCGTCATTCTTGATTTGCAGGACCGCTATGTCACTGCTAATAGTCGCAAATGAATCCGCATTTCCTTTATTGGTCTTATCCTGAAGAACTTTTACAGTCTCATATGCTAAATCGGCTCGTTTATAAGCTGCATCCGCTCGGTAGCAGGAAACTACCGCAACAGCACAGGAGAGCAACGCGATAAAAGCTAGAGCCAATATAATTTTATCCTTACCAACAGCACTCCCCCTCTTCTCGCCCTGCGGCATACAACCGTCCGCTTCAGTGTCATCAACCACTTTAAGCTCGTTATCTTCCATATCTTGTCATACCTCCCGTTAAACAACACTGGATAAATATTGCTTATGTCTAATTCTACTTCCTCCGTGGGATCACAAGCGGATGGTTTGACGCAAAGTTGTGCTAGATGGATACTGACTCAAGTTAGTTGTTACTCATGGGGGAACTATGGATCGACAAAAGCGCCAAAACATACAAATAAATATTGCCTTAATCGCCGGCGTTCTTTCAAGCGTTTGGTCAGTCGCATACAAAGCCACCAGCGGCGACCCTTCATCTTTAGGCTTTCTGCTCTCATGGATTCTGTACCCACTAGTTTGGGTTGCAATTGTTCTGGGAGTAATTTGGGCAAAGAAAACTAATGCTAGCTTCTCGGAATCACTAGAACTGAAACTATTGGTGCTCTCCTTAGCTTTGGGATTAGCGATTGGGATCATGATACCGTCAAGTATCTTTACCGAAAAACAAGCCACCGTCAGCGCACCAGCAACAAACAATGCGCAATATATAAGCCCAAATGCTTCTGGCCAGACCATACCGTATGACGCTAATTCAGCTACCACGGCACCAGCCGAGAATGAATTTTGGGGCATAATACTGGCCTCACTTAATGAGAACTCCAACGGATCCGCTTTGTTAGCTGAACGCAGGGTCGCAAGCCTAAAACGCTCCGGATTTGATGCGCAGTATGACCATTCGGGGAATTACTCCTCGCTTAGCCCCGGCTATATCGTTGTTTTCATATCACCATTTTCTAGCAGTGACGAAGCGAAGGCGACATTGAAAACTAATAGTGCGCTTCTTAAAGGTGGGTACGTTAAAAGGTTCGTTCAAAATTAATAGTGAAACCCTGGAAGCCATCTGTCCTAGGCTTCACAAAAAGTAACACCATAAATCTCACGAGCCCACTAAGCAAATGGGTAGCGATTAGAAATCATTAATCGCTACCCAGACTAACTATTGAGGTGATGCTAGACCGTTCGAAGCGCACTATCTTCTTGCAGCATCGAATATTGCATCAGAGCAAATTTGGACGTCACCTGCGAGTCTAATGGCCTCATGGAGGTAGTCATGCACAATATCAACTTCTTGCTGTATCGTTTCATAGTTTGCTTCCATCCATATAGCAAAATCCTCGATTGACTCCAATGTATAGCAAGTGTAATGCCTTATAGTTTCGTCTAGGATACATTTTTGCTTATTTAGGGCAACCTGCAAATTGCACATGTTGTGGTCTAATTTTGATGTTATATCTATCAATTCGCACTCTTCATGATTCATTTCATTTACCCTCTCGAACGGCTCCACGTGGTTACAAGTTTGATAGCGCCTTCTGATTCTTGAAATTCTTTTCCCTCTTACGAATACGCTTTTCTTGAATGGTGCAAAATTGGTGCAAACACTGACAAACCGTGTTCCCTTTTGTTATAGATTGCTACGTATATTCGTATTGGTCTTGTGCGCTGCTATTGCCTACTTTAGGTACTATCGATTCCCTCTCAAGGCGGAGATCACGGGTTCGAATCCCGTACGGGGTACCAACAAACATGCAGGTCGGAGCCTTAATCAGCTCCGACCTTTTTCTTTGACTTTTTCAGTTGCAGGCAGAATGATGTGCCCCTCGGTTCTTGGACACCCTAACAACTTGAAAGGAGTCAGGATGTCCACCAATAAAAAAGTCACACACTATCACTAGAAGTTCCATCACCACACACCCAAAGAAATCATGCAGGCGTTTACTTTCCAAGAAAGCGGTATGACCCCCAAGGAAACCGCTTGGCGCTGTGGCGTCTCCCCGACAACTATTAAGGACTGGAATCGGTAGTACCGCATCCGTGGCAAAGTGATGCTCAAGAGCAAGAAGCGTACCTATTCGCGCTATTCGGAGGTCACCAAACTTGCTGCCGTCAGTGCCTACCTGAACAGAGATGATGCCAACGACATCACATCACGCTTCGGTATACTGAGGGCGCATAGCATCTATACACGGTCCCATGACGACCGCTATTGAGGTGGTGTTGACGTGGGGGAAGAAAAACGGGCGCTAAGGACCAATGACAAGGTTCGGGCCCAAGCTCCTCAAGAGAGTATGACACCCGGAGAGGAAATCGAGTATCTCAGGATGGAAACCGCTGTCTTAAAAAAATCGATGCCTTGAGGTCCGAGTAGAGATAACCGAAGAAAAAATGAAGGTTGTTTGTTCCTTGAGGCAAAGCTTTCCTCCCAAGAGATTGTTAGAATATGTTGATTTTCCCAGTTCAACGTTCTGCTATCGCGCCTCTCACCCGAAAAAGATCCATTCTCCGATGCCCGTAGGTTCATTCACTTCGTCTTCGATGAGTCAAAGGGCACCTATGGGTATCGCCGGGTAAGGTATGCGCTCGAATATGACTATGCCATTTGGCTGAATCGTAAGACCGTCGCAAAGATCATTAACCAAGAGGGACTGCATGCAAAGGGCGGCGCAAGCGCAGGTTCAGTTCCCGCAAGGGGACAATCAGCAAGATTGCACTGAATGTTTTGAAAAGAGATTTCAGCGCATCTGGACCGTTGGAGAAACTGGTAAGCGATGTGACTCAGTTCAATATCGGGGAAAAGAAGGTATACCTGTCTCCCCTGATTGACCTTTTCAACGAGGATATCGTCTCTTTACGTGTCGGACGAAGCCCAGGCGTCGAGTTCACGCTGGAAATGATTGCTGCCGCGAGCGAGAGGCTCACCCGAAGCGGCGCGATCATCCATACCGACCAAGGGTTCCAGTACCAAAACCTTCGCTAGCAGAGTCACCTTAAAAAGCTAGGCTGCCGACAGTCGATGTCAAGGAAGGGGAACTGCCTGGACAACGCTGCCGCGAAGAGCTTCTTCGGCAAACTCAAAACCGATTTTTCCAATGGATCTGACTATACGCAACCGGGAAGGTTCACGAACGATCTGAACAGATGGATAAATTGGTACAACAACATCAGGATAAAAGGGTCATTAGGAGGGATGGCTCCTGCAGAATATCGATTGGCCCATGAATGCCCGACCTAGTGCAGTACCCAAGATTGCTGGATCACATCAGTGATAGTGATTTGCGTAGCAGCAAAATAGTTGTCGATATTGCTTTATTATAATCACTCGTGCACCTTAGTTGCTCCCAATTTTAGCAAATTAAGGTAATTTCTCACTGCCTGTGGGGATAGGCTTTCTGCAACTGTAGTGAAAAGATCGATCTGGTGAAAAACACAGCAGTTTAAGTCGAGCATATTTCCCTAAGGGCCAGTAACTGTATATAGTATGGTCGAGTTCTTATGGAATTGGGTTGCGAAATTTACTAGTATGATGAATTTTTTGGTAGCTGAAAGGAAAGTGTTGCCATGGGTGCTATGCGACGGGCAATATTTTGGAGAAAAAAGTGGCATGTTTTATAGAAAAACTTGAATCAATTGTTGAAAGCGGACGTGTTTTTATTCTAAAAGGCCGAGCTTAGGGATGTTGCATTGCGACATTGGAAAAAGATGTAAGATAATTTCAGCTAGATGGTGAAACTTCCGTCAGGTTAGGCTTCGAACGGCAAGCTAGGCCAACCGTGGCGTGACCTATATATAACGCAATGGATGTGCGGTTTTGTATGCAGAGATCAAGGAGATAGTAGCGATGCCTATCAGGAAGACGTTCTTAGTCGTTTTATTGTTCGTTGGATGTATGGGAATATCCAGCGTCGCTCAGGCGGCAGCCGACATTCCGGTGACTAGTATGTCCCACGTAAAGGTTGTCACTGTCCCGAACGTGTCAGCAACTCCAAATGGAGGCTCAAGCGTGAATTGCTCGAATTTAGGTGCGCTGTGCGAATTGGGGACTGTGGCTTATTGTGTGAAGGTCGACTCTACGGATAGTGTCGCAGTTCTTTATAAGGTCAAGAATATTGAGGGGACCATTGGCGCCCAGAGCATCACGTCGACTCCCATAAAGACAGCATCTGGATCGGTTGTGAGTCTTGGACATGCGAACGGTATGGCAAGCTATCAGGGGTCTCTGTATATAGCCTCTGGCAAAGCACTAGTCGGTGAGAACAGCCAGATTTTTAAGGTATCGACTGTTGGAGTTATCGAAGGAAAATATAAGGTGCGTGATAGCAATGGGCAGGAACGCAGAGTGCTAGCAATCAGCTCATTTCGAAATGATCAGTTTTTGTTACGTCTTGACCCAGTTGGCGGAGTATCGTCTACCTATAGAGAATATGCGGCAGCTAGCATTGGCTCTGATGGTTACTTTGAGATTCAAAAATACTTCACAGTTCCCGTTGTTGATGCATACGAACTTACCCAAGATATCTATTACAGCGGAGGGAGAATGTATTTAGTTTCGAACGCTAAAAGTGAACAGGGATATACAGTTTATAATCGAATTCAGGTTATTAATTTGAGCGCAGTTTTGATTGATGGGGGTGTTTACTATCCAGAGGAGTATCTGCAGGATAATTCAATAGGAGAAACAACGGAAAAATATGAGCTTGAGTCGATGTTTATTGGTTCAACAGGGAAAATATATGCCTGTGCAAATGCTGTATTTTCTTCGGTAGGATCTGACGGTGTCTATTGTCTTGAGCGCCGTTAGAATGTAGGCTTACCTCGGCAGATGCAACAATTCGTGAAACAAATGGGGGGGGTGTTTTTCCGCCTATTTGTGATTATGGCGGTGTCTCTCGGAGAAATTTTTGGGAGGCACCGTTTGTGCTCTCAAGCCAATCCTTAAGGCATCTTTACAATAAATTTTATCAATTAGTTGTAATTTTGCGTCCTAAGCAGTGCGCTATTTCAATGTAAAAAAATGTAACATAAAAATATTCTGCCTTTTCTGCACTACAAAAAAGGCAACCTTGAGAAGCAAATATGCAGGAATCATATGACATGTATAATTAATGGGCAATTGATGCTGATAAACTAAACCATTTGCAAAGAGGCCATTATGCCGCTGGGCTTTCTTCGACATACAATCTCAAACAGTTGCCGAATAAGACTGGCCTTCATGCGACTGAGGAAGATGATAAGCATGAAGAGATAAGTTTTGTTATGTTGCTCTATATGGGATGACCTAATCAACAAAAACTTTTGAATTACCGCAGATAATTCTTATTTGATGGAACTTCCTCTGGTGACATTCCTTATGAAGAAGACGGATATTCATCCCAGCTCGACACCCTCCAGCATGATATAAGTGAAGAATGCAATAAGTTGTATGCACAGTATCGAGGAAGACTTTTGTCTGCCCTATCAGACGAATTTTACTTTTCCTTGAAGTATCTAACCTCCAGAAATTATTTACCCGATGACTGAGTCGTCAAGGTAAGCGGTGACTATTCCGCGCTCTTTCCGGAAGCAATTACATATACGGAACTCCAGACATTCTATGACTCCGCAGATATCTGTGATTACAATTCAGAAGACGAGCTCCCTGGGCTGATCAATTCATTCCGTCGGAATTTTGTCGTCAGAATAAGCGAAACACTGCAATCTCAATCTCGAGCAAGCTGGGCCGCATAGTTACCATTTCCACGGTTTGTAGCAATAAATGCTCTCGGACGGAATCGGCAAAACGCTTAGAGCTTCCGCATAAGGCAGAGATCACGGGTTCGAATCCCGTACGGGGTTACCAACAAACATGCAGATCGGAGCTTTAATCAGCTCCGATCTTTTTCTCAACGCTAAGGGAATGATTATTTTGCAGACACTATAGCGGTCATAGTCACTCCTTGCCCCTGTGCCAAGAGGGACGAGCCGACGGCTTGCCAACAACATCCCGAAGACCTATCATCCAAGGAAAAGATATCCAACGACAGGGAGCGTCAATTATGAACAACGTCACTCAGTTCTTTAACCCGAACAACCCGCTACTTTATATCCTGCTGGTTTGGTCGGTCGTCTGGAAGGGCTTGGCTCTCTGGCGTTCCGCCCGAAACAAACAACTGCCCTGGTTCGTCGTACTCCTCGTGGTGAACACGGTCGGGATTCTCGAGATAATCTACCTCGTCTTCTTCAATAGAAAACGCATGGAATTCCGATAGTCCCGGCCGGTCACCTCAAAAAGTGTCAGCCGACTTTCCGGTCCAACGGCTGTTCCGTCCAGCCCTCGAGAGCGGCTTTGTCGACCACGATTTTACCTCCGACGACCTTTGCCGGCAGTTCATCGAGCGGATAGAGCTTGCACGTACCGCTGATGCCGATCCCCGATTCGGGATCGCGCTTTGTACCGCATGAGTCGCACGTAAGCTTTCCGTCCGCGGTCAGCGTCTGGCCGGCCCCTTTACAGGGCACGCAATAGCTGACCCCGACGAACAACTTGCCTGAAGGTTTCACATACGCCATGAGCGGAATCGTGCTTCCATCCGCCTTCTTGTACTCGAAGCTCACATTTCGCGCCGCGGTGACGTCGGACAAAGCCACCGTCAATCCATCGGCACCTGTCGCTGCCACAACCGGTTTCATGGGGATGTCGGAAGTGACGGCTCCCCCGCCGCCTACTTTCGACTCCGCGTAACCCGCCGGCAAGTACCGACCTATATACTTCGCCTCATCGGCAGGTGCCGTCAATTTCTGTGTACCTCCGCTTGACGAGTTCCCGCCGCCGAGCGTACGGGCAAGCACGAAAGCGCCGACCGCAAAGACAAGCACTATGGCGCAGACCACCGCTATCGGCTTTACTCTTCCCGCTTTCCGCGGAGCATTTTTCTTCACCGGCTGGGCTTGCTTGGCCGGATTCCTTTTCTTCTTCGACATGATATCGATTCTCCTTATATCCATTCAGGTTCAAACTAGCGGACCGTCACGATTCTCGCGAGTTCTTTGCGGTTCACGAAGAAGGGCCTGTCGGCGCTCTTCTCCTTATTGTCCATATCGAACTCGAATTTTCCGGGTGTCCCCTTATCGGCATGGACAGCCACGATGACCTTCTGCGTCTTCACGCCCGTCAGCTTGACGGAAACATCGGTACTTGCGCCTTTGTCGATATGCGCAAGGCCGACGCGCATGCCGGGCATGCCGTTATCGTCGGCGTGCACGACAAGCCACGCAGCTTGCGGGGCGGTGACACGGCTCACCACGAGGGTATCTGCTCCCGGTTGGTCGGAAACATCGAGGCTCGCATTCTTAGCGTCGACTACATAGCCCCACACGCCCATGGTTCCTTTTGCGGGAGCATTGGCGAAGGAGTAGGTCGTCGCGGTCAGCAGAAGCACGGCCGCCAGCACGGAAAGCACAATCGTTCGCTTTTTCATATATATCTTCCTTTTCTCAAAAATCGCTTAAGCGGCTTTCCTCAGTGTCGGCTTGAAACGTCGGAGCAACAGAGAACTCGTAACGACGCTCACGCTTGAAAGCGCCATCGCGGCACCGGCGATCTCGGGGCGTAGAAGACCCAACGCCGCGATCGGGATACCGAGTGTGTTATAACCGAGCGCCCAGAAGAAGTTCTGGTGGATCTTTTGCATGGTGCGCTTCGAAAGCTCGATGGCGGTCACCACGTCACGCAGGTCGTTTTTGATGAGCACGATACCGCCGGTTTCCATCGCCACATCGGTTCCGGCGCCCATGGCGATCCCCACATCCGCCTGAGCAAGCGCGGGCGTGTCGTTGATGCCGTCGCCGACCATGGCGGTGACTAGTCCCTTTTCCTGCAGTTTCGCGACTTCTCGCGCCTTGAACTCGGGGAGCACCTCGGCCAGCACATGGTCGGAGGCGATGCCGGCCTGCGCCGCGATCGCCTCGGCTGTACGGCGATTGTCACCGGTGATCATGTAGACTTGCACACCCATTTTGGTCAGGTGGGTTACGGCTTCTTTCGAGTTGTCCTTCAAGGTATCGGCGACGGCTATCAAACCTGCGGCCGCACCGTCGATCGCCGTAAGCATGACGGTCTTGCCCTCACCTTCGAGAAGTTCGATGCGTGCGGCAAAACCGCCGACATCGACTCCCTCCTCCGCCATGAGTTTGCGATTTCCGAGAGCGACACGATGCCCGTCGACCTCGCCTCGAACCCCGTGACCGGGTACCGCTGCGAAGTTCTCGACGCTCGGCAACTCAAGCTCCAGCTCTTTGGCGTGATTCACGATCGCTTCGGCCAACGGGTGCTCGCTCGATTTTTCGAGCGCGGCAGCCAGACGGAAGAAGAGACCGCTATCGAATTCACCGAAGACTTCAGTCTCGGTCACCACGGGTTTACCGTAGGTGAGCGTACCTGTCTTGTCGAACACGATCGCCTTGATCTTGTAGGCGGTTTCGAGAGCATCCCCACTCTTGATGAGGATACCGTTCTCGGCTCCTTTGCCGGTGCCGACCATGATGGCGGTCGGTGTGGCCAGCCCGAGCGCACAAGGGCAGGCGACGACGATCACCGACACCGCAGCCAGCAGGGCTTTCACAAACGGCGTTATGCTCGCATAGTACGAAGCGTCGACGAAGTTCGGTACTACGAAGAGCCAGACGAGGAAGGTCAGCACCGAGATGCCAACGACCACGGGAACGAAGATGGCAGAGATCCTGTCGGCGAACCGCTGTACGGGAGCCTTGGAGCCTTGGGCGTCTTCGACCAGCTTGATGATCTGGGCCAAAGCCGTGTCTGCACCGACTTTGGTCGCACGGAATTGAAAACTGCCGAGTTTATTGAGCGTCGAACCGATGACGGCATCACCGACGCTTTTTTCGACCGGGATCGATTCACCGGTGAGCATGGACTCGTCGACCGAGCTCAAGCCCTGCGTGATGATTCCGTCGACCGGTACTTTCTCCCCGGGTCGAACTACGACGACATCACCGGCGACGACCTGTTCGACCGGAATGTCGAGCTCTGCCCCACCACGAACGACACGCGCGGTTTTAGCAGCCAGACCCATGAGCTTTTTGATGGCGTCGCCGGTCTTACCCTTGGCGCGCGCCTCGAGAAGTTTGCCCAAGATGACGAACGTCAGCAGCAGCGCCGCCGTCTCATAAAACACCGGTTCCGTCCTCAAAGACGGTACGAAGGTCGCAGCCACGCTGTAGAAATAGGCGGCCGATGTTCCGATGGCGACAAGGGTGTCCATATTGCCCGTACGCCGCTTGAGCGCATGCCAGAAGCCTTTATAGAACTGTGCGCCGACATAGAACTGGACCGGCGTGGAAAACGCGAAGGCGAGATACTTCTGGACCATGGTCGGGCTCCAGCTCCCCCCGAATACACGGGCGAGCAGCTCGGCCACACCGGTCGGGATGGCCGTCATGAAGGGAGGCACCATCGAGATCAGAAATGCGGGTACGGCGAAGAAGAGTGCGAAAACAAGCAGATTCTGCTGATGCTCGGCATATTTACGCTGGGCGATTCGCTGGGCGTCCTCGGGCGCGTCGCCCGATATGCTTCCGGTCTCGACTTTGACAACCGCGTCGTAACCGGCTTTTTTCACCGTCTCGATGAGCGTGTCGACACTGACGACGCGAGGATCGAATGTCACCGCAGTAGTCTCAGAGGCGAGGTTTACCGGTGCCGAAACGACACCCGCCACCCTCTGAAGCGACTTCTCGATGACCGCCGAGCACGAAGCGCAAGTCATTCCCATCAAGCCGAGCGTGACGACGGTCGTTCCCGCCTCCTCTTTGTTCGAGGTCGAAGTAGTCGACCCTTCCGAAGCATCGGCGGTTTGTCCGACCTCCGAAAGCAGGATAGCCCCGTAGCCGGCCTTTTTCACCGCCGCCACGATCGCGGTCTCATCGATCGTCGATCCGTCGAAATCAGCCGACATCTTCTCCGTCGCAAGATTCACATTCACGTCCTGTATTCCATCGAGTCTTCCGACGACCTTCTCGATGACCGCCGCGCACGAAGCGCACGTCATCCCGGTCACGCCGAAGCTCGCGTGTGATTTTCTCTCAGTCATTTAAATCCTCCAAGGATTTTCCAATCGGATGCGGCCGACACTGCGACCGCATCCGCGCCGTCTCCCGTTATTCAGCTACGATCTTCGCAGAAACCATTCTCATCTGGCAGTAGAACGTGTAGGTGCCTTTTTTCATTGCAGGCAACTTAACGGTCTTTGCTCCGGAGGAGAGATCTTCGTTGACGTTGAAATCAGGCATGACGACACCTGAGAGGCATCCGCCACCCGATTTCGAGAAATTGATCACCACGGGAACGCCGGCTTTGACCTTGATGACGTTCGGGTTGAAAACTCCTTGCGAAGTGTCGACATCGATCGTCTGCACGCCGCTTGCGACCTTGGTCGAGCGCGTGATAGCCGCTCCGCCGCCACCGCTACCGCAGCAACCTCCGGCCGAAGCACCGGTCGAGCTACCGTTCGAGGCGCCTGTCAAGCTACCGGCTGAAGCCGATTGCGTGGATGCCACAGCCGTCGCAGTCGAGCCGAGCGAACCTTGGTTGTTTGCGAAAGCGAAGTGATAGGCACCCATGAAAAGTGCCGCCATGAGGGCAACGACGAGAAGCGCCCTCTCGACTTTGAGTCCCGACGATTGTCCGGTTTCTTGTTTACTCATGAGAAGTATCTCCTTACTCGGCGAGCTCGGCGGTATAGCCGGCCTCGGTTATGGTTTTGATGATTTCATCCACGCTCGTTTTCTCGTTGTCGAAGGCGACCTTCGTCTCTCCGGTCGCGTGATTGCAATCGACCGATTGGACGCCATCGAGATCCTCGAGGTCCATCGTCACGAGCATCGAGCAGGAACTGCAGTGCATTCCACCTACGTTAAGCGTTACGTTGTTCATGATTGCTTCCTTAATCTATGAGAGTTCTAGCCGAAGAATCCGCCGACGGCCAGACCGAGTACGACCGATAATGCAAGTGCTGCGAGAACGAAAACCAGTTCAAGTTTATCAAACCCGAAGATTACGATGTCCTTCTCCTTGGCGGACGGAGACTTCTTGTTTGAAGAGGACTTCGTGCCCGAAGAGGGCCTTTTCCCCGAAGGATACTTCTTGCCCGTGGAGGAGCTTTTGCCTGAAGTCTTCGAGCGAAGGTTTAAGACGATCGCAATGACGAGCAGCAGAAATACCACACCGATGATATAAACGATCGCCGGTCGTTTCGTGGCCGTCGCCGCCCCGACTTGAAGCGTGCCCGAGAGCATGCCCATCTGGCAGGTGATCTGATAATCGCCGGCGGTCGTCGCGGGTAAATTGATGACGGTCGTTCCGTTGTCCTTCAATGAAACGCGTATTCCGAGTTTCGGGAACAGCAGTTCTTTGGAGCATGCGTTCGCATCTTTACGGTCGACGATCAGGCGCACGGGTCTGTTCGCAGGAATCACAAGTGTCGACGGTTTATACTGCGAGCCCTCCACGATGAAAGGCACTTCGATGACACCGTCGGCTCCCTTCTTGAATTTCGACTCGTCGATCGAGGCGGCGCTTTTGCCGATGACGGCGGATTTCACGACGTTGAAGTTGATCGGCAAGCCCAGTGCGGTAGCGCCGCGATTCATCATGACTCCTCCGAGAAGGATGATCACTATCGCTCCGCCGACTGCCATGTACTTTTTGAATTTCACGCCCAACACACTTGCAAACGCGCCGTACGCGAGCATCACCGGTGCGGTGCCTAAGCCGAAGCCGAGCATCGCCAGGCCGCCGCTTATCGTGCTGCCGGAGCCCGCCGCCGCCACCTGCGCCGCGATCAGCGGGCCGCACGGCATGAGACCAGTCATGAGACCGAAACTCACCGGCGTGACCAGCGAGGATTCATCTTCGGAGGCATCCTTGTTCGCCTTGCGGCGAAGCTTGGACAGCATGCCCATGAAGAACTTCGGCGGTTTCGGCTGAAGATAGTTGAGCAGGGGGAAC
>Ga0123339_10001060_pt1 | contig 19486 bp, 15 predicted proteins | sample lystaG_FD_89956 | JGI IMG/M metagenome (GOLD analysis project Ga0123339, IMG submission 89956) | Glacier valley bacterial and archeal communities from Borup Fiord, Nunavut, Canada, to study Microbial Dark Matter (Phase II) -... | ecosystem: Environmental > Aquatic > Freshwater > Ice > Glacier ... | reverse complement strand
GCGTGGCGTTCGAAGGCCCGGAGGCCCGGCGTGGTCTTGCGGGTGTCGACGATGCGTGCGGCCGTGCCGACCGTCTCGGTGACGTAGCGAGCGGTGAGCGTGGCGATGCCGGACATCCGCTGCACGAAATTGAGGCCGACCCGTTCGGCCTGCAGCACAGCACGCGCCGGACCGGTCACCGTGGCCAGCGCCACGCCGGTCTCGAAGGTTGTGCCGTCCTCGACCACACCACTCAGCTGGATGCGGTGATCCGTGAGTCGCATGGCGGCCGAGAAGACCTCGCCCCCGCTGAACACGCCCGGTTCACGCGCTATCAGGCTCGCCGTGGCGAGGGCACCCTCCGGGATGAGTGACTCCGAGGTGATATCCCCCCACGGGGCATCCTCGGCGAGCGCCATTCGCACGACCGCTTCGATCTGGTTAGAGGAGAGCATGGCTGGTGTCCTTCGCTGCAACAGGTCCGGATGTGATCGGGGCGAGCTGCACGGTCGAGTGCCGGGCAAAGCGCGGATCCGCTTCGGGATAGTCGTCGCGGTAGTGGGCGCCTCGCGATTCCCGGCGGGCCAGCGCTGACCCCACCAGGAGACCGGCGAGTTCGAGAAGGTTGCGGTCTTCCAGCGTGGCGAACGAGAGCCCGGATGGCGCGCTCCAGCCGGCCAGGCGCGAGCGGGCGGATTCCAGCGCTGCCGCCGAGCGGAACATCCCGGCAGTGTCCCAGAGCAGATGCTGCAGTTCGGCCCGCACGAACGGCTCGCCGTCGCTTCCGATCGGATCGCGCAGAACGGTGTCGGGCGCGGAATGATCCTCTGGCCACGGCTGCCCCAAAGAGTCCACCGATCGCCAGGCGAATACGAGGGACTCGAGCAACGAATTGGAGGCAAGGCGGTTGGCGCCGTGAACTCCTGTGCTGGCGACCTCACCCACTGCATACAGGCCAGGTAGCGAACTGCGCCCCCGAAGGTCGGTCTCGATACCACCCATCCAATAGTGGGCGGCGGGAGTGACCGGGATCGGCTCCCGTGACCAGTCAAACCCGTGCGCCCGACATACGCGGTCGATGCCAGGGAAGCGCGCTTCGAGGAAGGCGGCACCGAGACCGGTGGCGTCGAGCAGCACCGGCGCACCGTCCTGGACGGCCACCTGGCGGGCGATGCCGCGGGCGACCACGTCCCGCGGCGCGAGTTCGGCATCCGGATGCCAGTCCGCCATGAACCGGCGTCCGGTCGCGTCGAGAAGCAGGGCGCCCTCGCCGCGCACCGCTTCGGACACGAGGAAGTTGCCTGGCACCGCCAGCGAGGTGGGATGGAACTGGTAGAACTCGACATCGGCAAGGCGGGCACCGGCCCGGAAGGCTGCGGCAGCACCATCTCCGGTGGCAACCGCTGGGTTGGTGGTGTGGGCATAGAGCTGCCCGGCTCCCCCGCTCGCCAGGATCACGGCATCCGCTTCGAGCCGATGAATCGCGCCCGCAACATCGACGGTCTCGACCCCGCGTACCTGCCCATCGACGACGAGAAGGTCGCGAACGAAGGTGAATTCGAGGACGCTCACGTTCGAAGCCCGGACGGCTCGCACCAGGGCGCTCTCGATACCGGCGCCGGTCGCGTCTCCGCCCGCGTGCAGGACCCGCGCGCTCGAATGGGCGGCCTCACGTCCCCGCGCGAGCAAGCCATCTTCATAGTCGAACTCCACCCCAAGAGCCACCAGGTCGCGGATGCGATCGGGCCCTTCGGCGCAGAGGATCTCGACCGCCTCCCGCGAGTTGAGCCCTGCCCCGGCCGCCAGTGTGTCGTCGATGTGCGCGCCGACGCTATCGTCCGGGAACATCACTGCCGCGATACCGCCTTGCGCATACCGGGTGTTGCTCTCCCCCAGCTCGGCCTTGGTCACGAGGGTCACCGTGTGGGTGCGGGCAGCCCGCAGGGCGGCAATGAGTCCAGCGATTCCGGTGCCGACCACAATTACTCGGGACGTGACCATGTCAATCCCCGATCACGTCGGCCGGAGCAGCGGGCGCGCCGGGCTTGGCTGCGAGCATCCGATTGAGGGCGATCCGGGCGGGGGCGGCTACCCGCTCCGGCACTGTGATCTGGTTGAGCACCTCTCCGCGCACCAGGGCCTCGAGCACCCAGGCCAGGTAACCGGGGTGGATCCGGTACATCGTCGAACACGGGCAGACGACCGGATCAAGGCTAAAAATCGTGTGCTGCGGATGCTGCGCTGCCAACCTGTTGACCATGTTGATCTCGGTGCCGATCGCAAATATCGTCGGTTCGGACGCGGCCGCGATGGCCTTGCCGATGAAGTCGGTCGAGCCGGAGGCATCCGCGGCGTCAACGACCTCCATCGGGCACTCGGGGTGTACGAGAACACTCACCCCGGGAAACTCGGCGCGCGCCTTCTCGATCTGGCCGACGCTGAACCGCTTGTGCACCGAACAGAAGCCGTGCCAGAGAATAACTTGCGCATCCGCCAGCTCGGCGTGGCTGTTACCCCCGAGGGGCTTGTTGGGGTTCCACATCGGCATGCGTTCGAGCGGCACGCCCATCGCCTTCGCCGTGTTGCGACCCAGGTGCTGGTCGGGGAAGAAGAGCACCCGCTGGCCGCGTTCGAAGGCCCACTCGAGCACGGTCGCGGCGTTGGAGGAGGTGCAGACGATGCCGCCATGCTCTCCGCAGAATCCCTTGAGGGCGGCGGATGAGTTCATGTAAGTGACCGGGATGACCGGCACGCGGCCCGTAGTATCCGCTTGAGTGCCATAGAGCTCGACGAGCTGCTCCCAGCATTCTTCGACCGAGTCGATGTCGGCCATGTCCGCCATCGAGCAGCCCGCGGCGAGGTTCGGCAGGATCACCGACTGGTGCGGACCGGCGAGGATGTCCGCGGTCTCGGCCATGAAGTGCACACCGCAGAACACGATCGCCTCGGCGGCCGGGGTGGAGCGGGCGGCGTTGGCGAGCTGGAAGGAGTCGCCAATGAAGTCGGCGAACTGCACCACTTCATCCCGCTGGTAGAAATGTCCGAGCACGACGACGCGGTCACCCAGTGTCTGCTTCGCGGCGCGGATACGGTCGGCAAGCTGCTCGTTGGAGGCGGTGCGGTACTCCTCGGGCAACTGGCCCTGGCGCGGGCTGCCGACCGGGATGATGTCGCCCATTGACGAACCGGGCCCGTAGCTCGGCTCGGGCTGCCGATCGAACACCCACGGGCCGTCGGCGAGGTCCGGGCTGCAGACGGCTCCCTTGACTACTCCGGTTCGGATGAGCTGGATGGTGGTGTCGATAGAGGACACGGTGGCTCCTTGAATTTCATGGCGAAGTTGTGTGACTAGGAACGGGTCAATGGCCCGCGGTCGGTGAGTTCGACGGCGCCGTTGTAGCGGTAGATCTTCGGCGGTCGATGACGCCCACCGGAGAGGTGTTCGCCGGTGGCGATGATCGCCGGCGAGGACTCCATCTGGCGTCGGAAGTTCGCCGGGTCGATGGCGCGCCGCAGCACGGCCTCATGCACGTCGCGCAACTCGGCGAGGGTGAAGGTCTCGCCGAGGAAGGCATGCGCGATCCGGCTGTACTCCACCTTGGTGCGCAGGCGCCAGAGGGCGTACTCGACGATGTCGTTGTGGTCGAAGGCGAGCGGTGGCAGGTCGTCAGCCAAGAACCAGCGCACGTTTTCGCCGATGGCCGCAAGCTGCGCCTCTTGTGAGCGCACCAGTGCCCAATAGACGATGGAGATAACCCGATCGTCCGGTGATCTGCCGATCTCACCGAAGGCGTAGAGCTGCTCGAGGAAGGTGGGGCGAAGAGCGGTGGTGTCGAGCAGGTGGCGTGCGGCAGCGTGTTCGAGGCCCTCGGTCGCCTCGATCGGACCACCCGGTAGCGCCCATTGCCCGGCGAACGGCTCGCGGATGCGGCGCACCAGTGGCAGGCGCAAGGACGCCGCCTCGCTCGCCCTGTCCGCCCTGAGGGCGAAGATCACCGTGGAGACGGCGAGGGAGACGAGGGACACGTCGTGAGGGGAGGCACTGTCAGTCATGGTCACCGCACTTCCGGTCAGTTAGGGTCATTTCGACTCTAACATTCGGATTTGGCTCACCGGGCGCCGTGAAGCCGCGTCATTGCTGAGAGTTCGACTCGCCGAACTGTCGCCGCGCGGAAAGCGTATTGGGTCCGTGTCGATTGAGTCGGAGGGTGAATGCCCAGTGACCGTAATGGAATTCGCAGCCGCCCCGGCGTGACATCAAACGGGGCTGCGCTCAGGGGCGCAGCGCGGCGATGACCGCCGCGACATCCGACTCGTCGTTCCAGAGGTGGAACGCGGCCCGGAGTCGACCGGCACGACCGGAGGCCTTGATGCCGGCCGCGATGAGCTTCTGCAAGTCGGAAGCATCCGGATCCGCCCAGGTCACGATCGCCTGGTGCTGCTCTGGGATTCCGAGTCCGCGGCAGAGCGCATCGCCGAGACCGCTCGTGTAGGCCCAGACCTCGGCGATGTCGAGCTCGGAGAACATGCGGATGGCCGGCTCGGCACCCACCCAGGCCGGCCAGGCCGGCGAGACATCGAAGGCTCGGGCGTCTGTGGCGAGGGCCATGCGGGGTCCGTAGCAGGACTGCCAGACGTCGGCGCCCGCGTACCACCCCGCCTGCACCGGCCGCAGTTCGCCCTGAAAACGTTCGCTCAGAGTGAGGAAGGCGACTCCGCGAGGCGCGCACAGCCACTTGTAGCTGTGGCAGACGGTCGCGTCGAACAGGGAGGCGTCTACTGGGTACACCCCGGCAGACTGGGTGGTGTCGCAAAACGTATAAGCGTCGTGAGCTCTGGCTGCGGCGATGATGGCCGGGACATCCGCGACGACTCCGGTAGACGACTGGATGTGGGAGAACACGACAAGCCAGGTGTCATCGGAGATAGATGCAGCGAGGTCTGCGAGGGTGACAGTTCGCACGCGGATGCCCGGCTGCTGCAGCAGGGGGAACACAATCGATGAGAAGTCGCCGTCCACGCAGACAACCTCTGCACCGTTGGGCACGCCCGCGGCGACGACGCTGGCGATCACCGATGTCTGCGAGCCGGTGGCAACCCGATCCGGGCTTACTCCGACCAGCTTCGCATAGGAGCGCCGAGTGCGCTCGACGATGGCGTCGTAGTCCATCGGGTCGAGACGGGCGCCGGCCCACCGATCGAGATCCGCTTTCTGGGCGGCGACCGTCTGACGGGTCGGGATGCCGATCGACGCGACGGCGAGAAACCCGTGCGAGGGTTCGAAGTTCGCCCGGGCTCGTTGGAGTTCGGGTGAGAGAGTGGGACACAGTGCCCGGGTCGCGGTCGTCATTGCTCCAGCATGACGCGGGACCAATCATGCGACAAGAGCATACTTTTGATAGAACCAATAACATTGCATTATGACTGGTGTCTTCGAACCACAGCTCGACCTGCAGACAATTCGAATCGTGCGCGCCATCGCCGACACCGGCACCATCACGGGAGCGGCGCGGCTCCTCGGCTACAGCCAGCCCGCGGTGAGCCAGCACGTGCAGCGGGCCGAAGCGCGTCTGAACCTTCCGCTCGTGACCCGGGTGGGACGCACGGTGCGGCTCACCGAGGCAGGGACGGTGCTCGCGCGCCATGCTCTCACGATCGCCTCGGCCCTCGAGGCGGCATCCGGTGACCTCGCCGACCTTGCCGGGCTGCGCACAGGGACGGTGCGCCTGGCCGCCTTCCCCACCGCCTCCTCCACGATCGTGCCTCGCCTCCTCGCCGGGATGGCTCGTGAGCATCCCGGATTACGCGTCAACTATGTGGAGGCTCAACCCCCGGAGGCCGTTGCGCTGCTCCGCGAGGGCAGTATTGATCTTGCAATCACCTTCAGCTACCCCGGCGATCGCTTTGACCCGCACGTCGACAGTGCCAACGGGCTCGGGTCCGAGACCCTTTTCACCGAAGACACCGTCGTGGTGCTCGCGGCGGAGCATCCGTTAGCCGATCAACACGTGGTCGATCTCGCCGCACTCTCCAGGGAACGCTGGATCGCCGGATGCCCGCGCTGTCGCGGTCACCTTCTCGCCGTCTGCGAGCTCGCCGGTTTCGCACCGGCCATCGCCTTCGAGACCGACAATGCCAGCGCCGTGATCAACATGGTGGCGAGCGGACTCGGTGTGGCGATGCTCCCGCGTCTCGCCCTGGTTGCGGCGGCTGTGCCTGCGGGGGCGGTCATCCGCTCCCACAGGCCAGCCAGCGCCCGCAGCATCCATCTGATCGCCAACGAGGGCGCCCGGAGGGTGCCGAGCCTCGCGGCCACCAGTCAGCTACTACACGGGCTGGACGGCAACGACTGGGGGTTGACGACCGTCTAGCTAAGGGTTCTCGCGGCTGAAGGCGTGCGCTCCTTCAATGATCCGCAGAGTTTCGAGGGCTTCTCGTGGGTCGACCGGCGGCGCCGCAGCGTCCCGGATCGTGGCGGCCACACCCGCATAGAACCCGGCGTAGTGCCCTCGCTCGGTCGTAACTTTCGTGAGCGGAGCCTCCGTCGAACCGGTGATTCCCAGGGTGCCCCAGGTTTCTTCCGGTGCGGTTCCGAATGCCTCGTCGGTCGGTGATCCCCCTGCCATCAGAGAGGGTTCCTGGGGGTCGAGCCCGTAGATCGTGAAAGCGGATCGATCGCCGAGCACCCGGAAGCGCGGGCCATTCTGTCCGGCGAAGCGGCTGATCGTGAGGTGGGATCGTGTGCCGGAGGTATGAAGCAGGGAGATGAAGGCCTCGTCGTCGCTGACGCCACCCTTCCTCAGGATCGCGAGTTCGGCATCCGCGATCGTGGCCGGGCCGAAGAGGCTCAACGCCTGGTCGATGAGGTGACTACCGAGATCGAAGGTGATACCGGCCCCCTGCGCGCTGGTTGTGGTGTCCTGCCACCGGTCGCGGAGGCCGGGGGACCAGCGCTCGAAGGTCGACTCGAAGCGGTGCACCGTGCCGAGCACGCCTTCGGCGAGCAGCTTCTGCACGGTCAGGAAGTCGCCATCCCAGCGGCGGTTCTGGAACACCATGAGCGGTCGACCGGCCGCCTCGGCTGCCGCGATGAGCTGCTCGGCCTCGGCAACAGATGCGGCAAACGGCTTGTCGACGACCAGCGCGGATCCGGCGGCCAGAGCGGCGAGTCCCTGCTCGAGGTGGGCGTGACCAGGAGAGGCGAGCACCACGAGGTCGAGACCGCGATCGATGAGTTCGCCGGGAGTGTCGACGGTTTCAGTGTTCGGATGCTGAGACCGGGCCACCGTCTGGCGGCCAGCGTGGCTCGTGGCGACGACGTCGAGCGAAAAACGGGCATTCGTGGTGATGAACGGCGCATGGAAGATTCGGCCGGAGAGCCCGTAGCCGATGATGCCGGTGCGGATGGGGTTGGGGTTGGGGTTGGGGTTGGGGTTGCTCACAAAGCCAGAGTATCGACTCGGCGCTCCCCCGGTCCTCAGCTCTCCTGGCCGTGACTGGCGAAAAGAGCACCCTCCTTTCGCTGACGAGCGTGCTTTTCTCGCCAGTCACGGCCCCGCGGCATCAGACTCGCGCAGGGCTGCCTTCCGCCCGGCAGAATGGACGGATGCTGTGCTCCCGCGATCCGTTCGCTCGGCCGACGCGGGTGGTGATCGCCGGCGTGAGCGAGTCGGCGCATCGACCCTGGCCCTGCGGGTATCGGAGGTCCTCGACCTGCCCTATGCGGAGATCGACCGCCTCTAGCACGGGGCCGGGTGGATACCGCGGGCGGAATTCCTTACCGACGTCGAGCTCTTCACCGGGGAGCCGACCTGGGTCACCGAATGGCAGTACCGGGAGGCATGGCTCGCCGGGCCGCTCTCAGCGTGCTGACTGCCCCGGCGGGGCGCGGTGCCCCCGCCGGTCACGCCGAGGGTGCGTCGATCGCGCCGCCGAAGCGACGGGTGCGCTGGGCATAGAGCACGATCGCCTCCCACAGCTGCTCGCGGCTGAAGTCCGGCCAGAGTGTGTCGAGAAACACCATCTCGGCATAGGCGCTCTGCCAGAGCATGAAATTGCTGGTTCGCTGCTCACCGGAGCTACGAACGAACAGGTCGACATCCGGAAGGTCAGGCGCGTAGAGGCGCTTCTGGATGGTCTTCTCCGAGATACCGGATGGCTTGAGTCGACCAGCCGCCACATCTTCGGCGATCCCGCGCACGGCATCCGCGATCTCGGTTCGTCCGCCGTAGTTGACGCACATGGTGAGGGTCAGCACCGAATTGCCGGCCGTCAGTCGTTCGGCGAACTGCAACTCATCGATAACGGATGCCCAGAGCCTGGGCTTCCGCCCCGCCCAGCGCACCCGCACGCCCCAGTCGTTCAACTGATCGCGCCGACGATGCAGCACATCGCGGTTGAAGCCCATCAGGAAGCGCACCTCATCGGGCGAACGCTTCCAGTTCTCCGTCGAGAAGGCGTAGACGCTGAGGTGTTTCACCCCGATCTGAATCGCTCCGGCTACGACATCCAATAGCGAGGCTTCCCCTGCCTTGTGGCCTTCGACCCGGGTGAGGCCCTTGCCGTTGGCCCAGCGTCCGTTGCCATCCATCACAATCGCGACATGCTGGGGAACGGCGTTGCTCGGCAGCTTCGGTGGGAAGAGGCCGGTCCAGTCGACGGGGACGAAGTCGACGGCGTCTTGATGCGTCTTCCCGGCCGGGATGCGGGGGCTCATCCACGCATCCGATCCACATGCTGGAGGGAGCGTAACCCCCGGTCGAGATGAAACTGCGTGTAGGCGGCAACGACGCCACTGGCCTGGGATCGGGTGCGGTCATCGGCCCCATCCGCCGTTTCCCACTCGCCGGTGAGCAGCGAGGAAAGCAACAGCAGGGTCTTCGCGTCGAGTCGGGGTGCACCGGGCGGCGCAACGGCATCCGCGACCACGCCACCGATCTGCACCACGAAGGCGGAGTGCGGGCCAGGCGCGCCGGTGACCGCGCAGTCATCGAAACTCGGGCTCCAGCCGGCGATGGAGAGAGCGCGGAGCAGGTAGGAGTCGAGGGTGAGGCTCGATCCGTGCTCTCGGCGAGCGAGGGAACGCAGCGCGCCGACCAACAACAGGTACTGCTGAAGACTCGGTTCTCCCTCGGTGAGCTTGTCGGCCGTCTCGACCATGACGCTTGCCGCGGTGTAACTTCCGTAATCCGCGGTGATGTCCGCACCATAGGATCCGACGGATTCGGCTTGCGTGATGATGTCGAGACTGCGCCCCTCATAAAGCTGCACATCGGCAACCATGAAGGGTTCGAGCCGCGCCCCGAACTTGGATGCTGTACGACGCACTCCCTTGGCCACGGCACGTACCTTGCCGTGCTGGCGCGTGAGCATGGTGACGATGCGGTCGGCCTCACCCAGCTTGTGGGTGCGCAACACCACAGCTTCGTCACGATAGAGGGGAATCTCCCAATTATCGTCGCCACGGCTGGGGAGGCCTGCGTGGCGTGCCGTGGTACGAATGACTGTGAACGACAGCCCTTTGATCATCCCCCTCTGGGCCGACCTCCTCGCCATCGCGGTCGGCGGAGTGCAGGGCGCCATGTACGCCGCTCAGTTCCGCGATCGTCGACTCGATCTGCTCGGTGTCGCCTTGATCGGCATCGCGGCAGGCACCGGAGGCGGGCTTTTCCGCGACCTGCTACTCAATCAGGTACCGGTGGCGCTGCAACTGAACTGGTACCTCATCGTCGCCGTCGCCGCTGCCCTGCTCGGCATGTTCCTCGAGCGACTGTTCCAACGCCTTGGCCGGGTTATCACCGGTCTCGATGCCCTCACCATCGGACTGTTCTGCGCCATCGGAACGACAAAGGCACTCACCCTTGGACTACCGCAGATCCCCTCCATGTTCGTGGGTGTGCTCTCCGCCGTGGGAGGCTCGATCCTGCGCGACCTGCTTCTCAACCTGCCGATCGCCCTGATGCATGTCGGATCGCTCTACGCGATCGCCGCCGTCGCGGGCGCCGGCACGCTGGTGGCACTTGTCGCCGTCGGTGTGCCGACGTTCGTCGCCGCGATCGTCTGCGTCGTGGTCACGTTTGGCGTGCGGGTGCTTGCCGTGCTTTTTAAATGGCGACTGCCGGAGCAGCGACGACTGGAGCGGATGCCGAGATGGCAACGACGCTCCGCTCGCCGCTGAAGGCGACGACCGCACGATCGATAAGTCGGCTGAGCAACTCCGTATAGCTCACGCCGACGGCCTGCCACATGCGCGGATACTGACTGACCGCGGTCATTCCCGGCAACGTGTTGACCTCGTTGATTGTGATGGTGTCGTCGGCCCCGAGGAAGAAATCCACGCGGGCGAGGCCCTCGCAGTCGAGGGTGCGGAAGGCCAGCGTCGCAAGCTCCCCGAGCCGCTCGGTCGTAGCATCCGGGATCTGGGCTGGCACTTCGAGGGTCGCTCCTCCCCCGACCGTGTACTTGGCGGTGTAGTCGAAGAAGGCTGTCGTGTCTTCGGTGACGACGCGCAACGGTGCGCCGACGGCCAGGCTGCCGTCGAGCTGCTGGAGCACCCCGAGAGCCACTTCCTCGCCAACGATTGCGGTTTGGATCAGGGCGGTCGAATCGTGTTCAAGCGCAAGAGTGACGGCAGCGGCCAGTGACTCGGCGGATTCGACTCGGCTGGCTCCAACGCTCGACCCCGAGCGGTTTGGCTTGACGAAGACCGGATACCCCAGCGCATTCGCGAGCGAGACCGCGTCGGCCGCGGTGGCTGTCGTCACCGCGGAGGTGGGGATGGTCTGGATGCCCGCCAGTCCGAGCAGTCGCTGGGCGAGGAGCTTATCCATCGCGAGTGCACTCGCGAGAACCCCGCATCCCACATACGGGATGCGAGCGAGCTCGAGAAGACCTTGTACGGTGCCGTCCTCGCCAAACCGACCGTGCAAAGCGGGGAAGACGACGTCGAGACAGTCAAGATCGGGAAAACGGGCGCCGTCGGTGGCATCGGCAAGAGCATCCACGGATTCGAGGCGATGCCAACCGCCCGCGCGGTCAATGCCAATGAGCACCGCGACGAATCGCAGCGGATCAAGGTGGGATGCCACGCTACGCGCGGAACTGCATGATACTTCGTGCTCGTTATTCGCCCCGCCGAAGATGATGCCAATGCGCTTCACTGGGGAGTCCTTGTCTCTCATTGCTATGGCACCGTTCCGAGCGGCTCTGCGGGCAGGGAGCGGGGTCAGCGGCGGAGTGCGGAGACTCCAACGACGTCGTGCTTCCAGAATAGCGACGGACGACGGGCGCTCACTCCCTAACCGGATACCCCCGCGTGCGCGGTCTGCCTGTCGGTGGGGGTACGTTCTGCACATACTTCACCGCACCTCACCCTCAGGTACGATCCCAGAGCTCGAGATAGTACTGCTGTCGACCGGAGTCTGCTTCCACCCCGTACGCCTGAAGGAACAACCGCTCCCAACCCGGACCATAGTTGAGGGCGGTGTTGCGGGCAGCGACTGCGATATCCGCCCACCTGTCCGCTTTTCCGAGTCGCTGCAGGTCGACATGGGCGACGGCGATTCCGTCGTCGGAGAGCAGCGTATTGGGTGCACACGGGTCGCCGTGAGCGACCACCAACCGATCCACCGACGGGAATGACGCGAGGCCAGCGAGCCCGGAGTGGCCCTCGATCCGCGTGCCGGAAGACCAGTCGAACGGGCAGTCTGCCACCGGGAGGGCATCGTGCCAGTGACGCAAGCCGATCCCGAGCGCGCGCACCGCACCGGCAGGGTCGGCAATCCACCGGGCGCTGACCGCGCTCGCTGCCTCGATTGCTCGTGTCACCAGAAATTCGCCGTCGGGGGTTTCTTGGTAGTCGAGTACCACCGGCACCGGGGTGTAGGCGATCGCCCACAGCATTCGGTCGCGTTCTGCGGCGAGATCGAGTCCGACCCCGGTCGGAGCCCACTTGACGAAAATGCATTCCGCGCCGATTCGCCCTCGGAAAGTCGCACCGCCCAGCTCATTGCGCCAGACCGGCGTGAGTCCTGCCCCGAGCGCGGCGAGGGCGGGGGGAGGAGCCTCGCAGTCAAACGGGCCGGCATGCATGATGTCAGCGTATCCAGTGCACCGGTCTCTCTTGAATCACACCTCAACCTGAACCACGCCGCCGCTCTGCGCGGGCAGGAGTGACACCCGCGCCCGAATGTTTGGGCGCACGTGTCACCCAGCACAGCGGAGACCACAGGACGGCGGAGACCACAGCACAGCGGAGACCACAGCGGAGTCCGCAGCGGCCAGCCCTAGACCGAGGCCAGCTCCCGATCGCCCAATTCTGAGCGAACGGCCCGGTTGACCGCCGAAACGACCGCCTTGAGGGACGCCGTGGAGATGTCCGCGTCGATGCCGACGCCCCAGAGACGCACACCATTCACATTCAGATCGACGTATGCCGCGGCCAGGGCGTCACCACCACCACTGAGAGCATGCTCGACATAGTCATAAAGCTTGACCTCGACACCCTGCTCGGTGAGCACGTTGAGGAAGGCCGCGATCGGACCGTTGCCAGTCGTATCGGTCGACACGAACTGCTCTCCGACCCGCAACTCAGTGTGAAGCGAAACAGAGCCCGACATATCACTCTGCGTGCGAGTGGAGGCGAGTTCGAACTGGCCCCACTTGTTTTCCGCCGACGACGCCGGCAGATATTCGTCTTGGAAGATCTCCCAGATCTCGGCGCTGGTCACCTCGCCGCCGTCGGCATCCGTCTTGGCCTGAACAACACCGGAAAACTCGATCTGGAGCTTGCGGGGCAGGTCGAGAGCGTGATCATTCTTGAGCAGATAGGCCACCCCACCCTTGCCCGACTGCGAGTTAACCCGAATCACAGCCTCGTAGCTGCGCCCGAGGTCCTTGGGGTCGATAGGCAGGTACGGCACCGCCCAGACAAGCTCGTCGACGGTGACGCCCTTCTCGGCGGCATCCGCCGCCATCGCCTCAAAGCCCTTCTTGATCGCATCCTGGTGAGAGCCGCTGAAGGCGGTGTAGACCAGATCGCCCGCCCACGGGTGTCGCTCGGGCACTGGCAGCTGGTTCACGTATTCGACCGTGCGCTTCACCTCGTCAAGGTCGCTGAAATCGATCTGTGGGTCGATTCCCTGAGTGAACAGGTTGATCCCGAGCGCGACGATATCGACGTTGCCCGTGCGCTCGCCGTTGCCAAACAGGCAGCCTTCGATGCGGTCCGCCCCCGCGAGATAGCCGAGTTCGGCGGCGGCCACCGCGGTGCCACGATCGTTGTGCGGATGCAGCGAGAGGATGATGTTCTCTCGCTGGTCGAGTCGACGCGACATCCACTCGATCGAGTCCGCATAGACGTTGGGGGTCGCCATCTCCACCGTTGCCGGCAGGTTGATGATGACTTTGCGGTCCGGGGTCGGCTCGAATACTGCAATGACCCTGTTACAGACCTCGAGCGCGAATTCGAGTTCCGTACCGGTGTAGCTCTCCGGTGAATACTCGTAGAAGATCTCGGTGCCGACGGTAATCGATTCGGCCGCCTTACACAGCCGGGCGCCCTCAAGGGCGATGTCGATGATGCCCTGCTTGTCGGTGCGGAACACAACGTCTCGCTGCAGCACACTCGTGGAGTTGTACAGATGCACTATTGCGCGCTTTGCTCCGATGAGCGACTCGTAGGTGCGGGTGATCAACGTTTCGCGGGCCTGTGTGAGCACCTGAATGGTGACATCATCCGGAATCAGGTTGTCGTTGATCAGGCTTCGCACGAAGTCGAAGTCGGTCTGGGACGCCGACGGGAAACCGACCTCGATCTCCTTATACCCCATTCGTACCAGTAGGTCGAACATGATGCGCTTGCGCTCCGGACTCATCGGATCGATGAGTGCCTGATTGCCGTCGCGCAGATCGACCGCGCACCAGCGCGGGGCAACAGTGATGCGCTTGGACGGCCAAGTCCGGTCCGGCAGGGACACCGCGACAGTCTCGTGGTACGGGCGGTACTTGTGAATCGGCATTGCAGAAGCCGATTGTGTGTTTTTCATTGTCTCGTTCTTTCGCTTGGTCTGAAATGGTCAGCCAACGGCGCGATTACAGCACCAGTCCCCGCGACGAGAGAGGCCTGGATGAGGACTCGTCGCGGCAGCTAAGAAGGAGCAGACCGAACAGCACGCTTCGAGGATAGCATCGCCCGCGCCGGCGGGCAGCTATCCCCGTCCGCGCAGAAGCCGCACGGTCTGGGGCACGCTGAGCGAGGGGAGATAGGCCCGGCCGAGCGCGGCGCCGATGGCCGGAAGGCGCAGCGGATCGGGATAGGCCATGAGCATCGGCTTCAGTTCCGGCTTGAATTTCTGTTTGAAGGTAAAGAGCGACTGGAATCCATAGACCGGTTCGAGGCTGCGCGCGAGCAAGTTCAGGAGGCGATCCGTGCCTCCGGATTCTTCTGATGACGACTCTCGGCGGGCGAGCGGAGCGGCCGAGAGACTCATGAATTCGATGCCACGCTGCTGCATTATCAGCGCCGCAGAGGCGATGAGGAACTCCATAACCCCGTTCATGCTGCCGGGACGACGCCGCATGAAATCGAGCGTCCAGCCCACGATCTCCCCGTCCCGGTAGCTGGGCATCCAACTCGTGACAGCTTCGACCACGTCGTCTTCGCCGATGGCTAGCAGTACCGCGACATCAGGATCGCGCAATTCGTCCAAGCCCCCGAGGGTGAACCCGAGCTCTGGCAACTTCTTGTCGGCCACACAGGATTCGGAAATCGCCTCGATCTGCGCACTGTGAGCAATCGAGAGCTTGGCCCAGGTACCCCAGACCGCGTGAACACCCAGGCGCTCGGCCCGGTTGATCGATGAACGCACATCCTGCCAGCTTTTACCCTGGGTCGAGAAGGTGGCGGGATGCACGATTGTCTCTTCTGCGACCACCATTGTCGACCAGCCCATGGACTGGAATTGCGACTGAAAGACGTTGTCGACGCTGTAAAAGACCGGGGTCCAGCCGTTGTCATCGCAAAAGACCGCGAAGTGCCGCACCGCGTCAGCGGCAGATTCGGGTCGGCCGAGAGGTCCTCCGGTGGTGAGGGCCACACTGGAGACCACGCGGTACGCCACTGCCGACTGACCGTCAGCGCTGAACCAATAATCGTTTCCGTCCCACAGAGCCATATGCCCGATGGAGCCGCCACCATCCAGCAGAAGGGTGCGGGCCCGATCGCGCTCTGCAAAGCTGTATCGGATGCGGTCGGAGAAGAACAGCGGAACGGAAGCCGCGATAAGCACCAGCCAAAATACCGGCCCGATGCCCTGATACAGCAGACGGGTAAGCGGTGCGACCGGAATGAAGGACACCCTCTCAAGACGCAGGAATCCGACCGGCACGAAACGGTCTGGCAAATCGAGCAGGAGTTGCAGCATGTCGGGTGCGGGGCGGAATTGCATTCGGTCGAGCCATCCGATGCCGAGATAGAGCACACTCAGTGCCACGAAGGTACCAACGACAGTGAAGATGAACCGCACCATAGCGCTCCGCGGGATGCGCACAGTGAAATGCCGGAGATTGGCTGCAATGAGCGCCGCGATCGCGAGTGGAACGAGCACCGATACCGCGATGCGCGCCACCGACTCGACGCCAGAAGCGTAGCCGTAGATCACTTCGGTGCTACCGAGTGCGGGGAGGAATCCGTAGTAGAACGCCGCGACGAGGGCAAGGAACAAGTTAACTGCAATGGCGATGAGGGCAGCGCTCCGACGACCCCGCAGCATACCGAGTGCTGCAACGATCAGCACTACGAGCGGCAGCGGCGCCAGCAACACCGTGCCGGGGCCGTTGATGCTCGCGAGATCGAGCTGGAGGCGACATTGCGGTGACGCGATGTGACCGAGGCAGTGGTGCATGACCGTCTGCATGCGGGGCAACTGATCGCGGAACAGCATGCCGAGCGGATGAAGCGGGCCGAACCTCGCGGGGGTGAAGATGCTCACGAATGGACCAGCCGCAGTGATCATGAGCAACACGGCGGTCAAGCTGCGTGCCTCGTAGTGTGAACTTCTCGCCCACCGGGCGGAGGGCCGGGTATGAGCAAGCAGCATCCCGAGCAGAAGTCCCGCGACCGCGGCGATAATGCGAAACAGGTCGGAGGGCTGCCCGGAATACAGGAACACGATACTGAGCGCGGCGAACCCCAGGAGGCGCACGCGGCGACGCCACAGCGGCCCGGCGAAGGCACTTGCCGTGAGAAGTGTTCCCGAGATCGCGGTGAACGGGTCGAAGATGACCATTTCTTGAATCCGCACCGCCCAGATCTCACGAGCGAGCAGGCCCGCAGCCTGGAGCAGCATGCCGACCCCCGCACCCACGTAGGCGGTGACGACGAACGCCAACAGCGTGCGCCACCAGCCCATCAGTCTCTCGGCCGCTCCGACAAGCACGACGAGTGCCGCCACTGCCAGAAGCAGTTCGAGGGGGCCCGACGCGAAGAAAACAGAGGTGATGGGAGACAGATAGTTATGAGTATCGAGGAAGGCGTCGAGACCCGTCCCTAACTTCGGCCGCAGGGTCAATCGCGGCCCTCGCAGCAGTGAACCCGTCACGAAAGCAAGCGTCAGCATGAGAGTCGCGAGCGAAAGGCTGACTCGCCGCTTTGCGATCCATCGTGCCACTACAGTCCCCATCGATCGCTCAGCAGCGGCATCGCCATCCGGATGCCAAACTGCACCGTCTTCCAGTCATGTGCGGTGCCCGGCGAGACGAGATGGTGCATTGTCATCCCGGCGGCTTTTGCGGCTTGCGAAACAGTAGATGACGCCACTCCGAACCGAGCGTCATTTTCACCGATGACAAAAATACCGAGGCTATCCCTAAACGGCGCGCCCGAGGCGAGTAACGACAGCGGCGTGGCGGCGGTGTACTCGGATGCCGATCCGCCGAATGCGCTGGCAATCGTGGCCGGAATTGAGCCGTGGTGCGGTGCGAGCTCACCTGCGATGTCTAGGATGCTGCCGAACAGAGCGGGATACTTTGTACCGATCTGGATCGAGCACGTGCCCCCCTGAGAAAAGCCGCCTATGGCCCAGTCCGCTCCGCTCGGCAATACATGCAGGTGGTGAGTGATCCAGTTTGTGACATCCACCGTGAGGTAGGTAGCGGAATTTCCGAGAACCGAATCGACGCACATCGGGTTGAGCTGGGGAGACCCGAGTTGGTCGGGCACCACCACTATCGGCGCTAGCCCGTGATGTGCCGCCGCAAATCGATCAAGAATCGTTGCCAGGGCGCCTGAGGTGATGAGATTTGACGGCCCACCCGGCTGACCCGAGAGCATCTCGAGCACGGGAAGGCGCGGCGCGGCTGCCACCAGTGCCGCAGGCGGTAGGTAGACCACGGCTGTTCGGGCAGGGAAGTGTGACACCGTTCCGGGAATGGTCACGGAGCCGACCGTTCCTTTTCTGGGCAGGTCTGCCGGAGCGTGCCAGCTCTGTGCAAGGGATTGGGGAACCGTGCCCTGGGGTGTCGGCTGGGCTGCGGGCAGGTCGAGCTTTCCGATGGTACTCACCCCGAGAGCGGAGCCGAGTGTCGGGAACTCTGCGACATCCACATTCACGCCGATCGCCCCCGCGAAGGCGAAGACGATAACGGACGCGCTGCCGACCACCACGCGCCAAGCGCGAGCCCGCCAGAGGCCGGCGATCGCGAAACCGATGCCGCCTACTCCGAGGGCGAACCACATCCGGGTGATCAGGGTGAGCGCCACCCCGAAGCTGTTCCAGACGTCGCTCACCAGCCACGCGAGAATGAGGCCGACACCGGCGCCAGCAAGAGCACCGAGCAATTGGATGGGCAGCCAGCGGCGCACGGGACGGCGGGTCCCGAGCACCACCAGAATGACGGCGGCCAGTGCGTAGACGATGACGGGGAACGGCCCTGTCTCGAGACGAAGGTCGAACAGCTGGTGCAACATCGGATTCCCCTCACACGCACGCAGCGGTTGCGCGCTCTCATTATGAGCACGTGACCGGATGCGGAAACGGGCTTGGTGGCCTTCATGTGAGAGCCCTCAGGGAAGTCCTGCGGTTAGCTGATCGGCGGCTGTGCCCGCCGCCGACCTCGTCATCCTATTCCGCCGCGAGGGCCACGAACCTGACGATGCGGGTGACGCGTCGCGACAGGGTGACGGATGCCACAAGCGTGAGCACCGGCGCTGCGCCCGCAAGGATCACGAGAAGTCCCACCGGGATCGAAGAGGAGTCCAAGGAGCGTGGCCGCGACCGTCAGCTGTGTGCTTTCAGCAGGGTCAACTGTAGGCACTTGTCGAGCCGGGACGTCGATGACCGTGCCGAGCACCGGCAGTCCACCACCGAGCGCGAAGAACACGATCGCGACGATGCCGTGACCGGAGCGGGAGTCGATCTTGCCCGTGGGCTGGGCGGCTCGTCGGCTCGTCGGCTCGTCGGCTCGTCGGCTGTTCGGCGAAGACCAGGTCGAGTCGGTTGTCGAGCGGACGGACGATGGCTACGCGCTGCTGCTGACCACCCGAAAGCTCGTGCAGGCGGCGCTTCGGGCGGTTGCCGAGCCCGTGCGCATCGATCAATGTGTGAATCAGGGCCGATTCGTCGCGGGAATCGCGACGTCCGTCAAGTTGGAGTCGGAGCAGGATGTTTCTGCTCACGTCGGCCGTTGGCACGGGGAAAACGACTGAAATATGCAATCGCCCCGCGCCCTGTGATTAGGGCGAGTGCGGCATCCGGCAGATCAGTAATCTCAGTTTCTCCGAGGCACACCGCCCCTGATGCTGCCGCATCGAGTCCAGCTATGATGCGCGTGAGCGTAGATTTACCCGATCGACTCGGCCTCACGATCGCGGTAAATTCGCCAGCGCGAATGCCGATTCAGACATCGTCTAGTGCGGGCAGCGTGTTGCGGGCCAAGCCGCAGGACTTGATGACGTGAGAGCCCCACAGGGCGAGCCCGGCATCCGAAGCGTGAGTGTCATATTTCGACGGTAATTTCACGACGCGACACGCGCATCGGCCGTAGGTATCGACCGGCGTAGAGCGCGCGATCTCGCATGCCATCCCCGGCACAGAGCACGCTATGACTGTGTCCTGTTCGCGGATCAGGATGCGCGCCCGACACGCCGTTCCCGACAGGGACGACACGCCGCATCCGTGCCGTGACTCCTGATCCGCGAACAGGTGATGTACGACCGGGGTCGCCCGCTACTGCACAGCCAGGTGTTCAACCCGTTCTCGAAGGCAACGACCACAAGCTGTAACTGATCGCGCAGGCTGAGTTTGCCGAGGATGCGGCTGATCTGCGTCTTCACGGTTTCCTCACTCAGGTACTCCCCCGACGCGATCTCCGCATTGCTGAGTCCCCATGCGGCGAGTGGGAAGGTGTCGCGTTCGCGCGCGGTCAGTTGTCGAAAAGCTGCCGGGGACACGGAACTAGCGCCAGCGGGCGTGAAGTGCTCGAACAGTTCCCGGGCAGCGGATGCTGCGAT
>Ga0123339_10001057_pt1 | contig 19491 bp, 16 predicted proteins | sample lystaG_FD_89956 | JGI IMG/M metagenome (GOLD analysis project Ga0123339, IMG submission 89956) | Glacier valley bacterial and archeal communities from Borup Fiord, Nunavut, Canada, to study Microbial Dark Matter (Phase II) -... | ecosystem: Environmental > Aquatic > Freshwater > Ice > Glacier ... | reverse complement strand
CCCCGTGTCCGATCTTTGTTCGGCGGTACTGACAGGCGTGTTCGTGGTCAAGGAATTCTCGCAACTCGATGAGACCCACGCGCGCGCTATCGAGATACAGGATTTTAATGGAGACGGTGCCGTATCGCCGGAAGATTTCGAGACGCTCACCGTGTTGCCTGCGGAGATTTAATGAAGAGCCACAGCAAAAACACGAAAGTGTGAAGTTAGTATATAGTTAATAGAGATATTTTTCCGTCCTAAGGGGCGGGGTTATCAATCGAAAAGTGGGGCATCACGAGCGTGCGCTCCATCAAAACGACCGAAAAAGAAAAGGAATGGTGTGTCTAGATGACGACATGGCTCAGCAATTACGGCGGATATATTCAGTTCTTTGTTCTCATGGCTTTCTATCTCGTGCTTGCGGTTTGTGCGATTATCGCCGTAGTGCAACTTACGAAATTGACCAGGGCGAAAATCTCAGCCGACCAAGCGCTCCTCGAGATGTATGCCGTCGAAGATGGCGACGAGTGCTGTGGCGGACATCATCACGGCGAGGATGCGTCAGACGTCACCGTTGAAAAGTTCGTAGATTAGGCTGAAGTTTCAAGCAAGTCGCACAAAGAACAATGTGCAACAAGTGTTACTCGGTACCAGAGGTGCCGGTCAGATAGTTATATACTTAAAGAGCCGGCATCGTATGCACCGGCTCTTTTTTATATAGAGATTGAAAGAAGGAGTGCCATGCAGTTTCCACAGTATCGTCCTCGTCGTTTGCGTCTCAATGAATCAATTCGCTCAATGGTCCGAGAGAACACCCTCTCGCCCTCCGATTTAATCTACCCTCTGTTCGTGAAGCCCGGAACCGGTTTGCGCGATGAAATCTCGTCGATGCCCGGCGTGTTCCAGCTTTCCCTCGACCAACTTCCTGCAGAAATCGACGAACTCAAGGCTCTTGGTATTCCCTCGCTCATCTTGTTCGGTATTCCTTCGCACAAAGATGAGGTCGGCTCGGAAGCCTACGATGACCACGGAATCATCCAAGAGGCGATTCGCGTCATCAAGAAGCACGACCCGGACTTCTATGTCATCACCGATGTGTGCATGTGCGAGTACACGAGCCACGGTCACTGTGGACTTATCGACGAGAACGGCTATGTGCTCAACGACCCCACGCTCGAGTTGCTTGCGCGTGAGTCGGTCAGCCACGCTGCCGCCGGTGCCGATATGGTCGCACCTTCCGATATGATGGACGGTCGTGTCGCCGCGATTCGCGAGGCGCTTGACGAGGCCGGCTATATCAATGTTCCCATCATGGCTTACAGCGCGAAGTTCGCAAGCGGCTATTACGGTCCGTTCCGCGACGCCGCCGATTCGACGCCGACGTTCGGCGACCGCAAGTCCTACCAGATGGACCCGGCAAACGGTGAGGAGGCGCTCCGCGAAACCGCGCTCGATATCGCCGAAGGCGCCGATATCGTCATGGTCAAGCCGGCGCTCGCCTATATGGACCTCATCCGCCAAGTGCGCGACGAGTTCGGTTATCCGACGTGTGCTTACAACGTATCAGGCGAATATTCGATGGTAAAAGCGGCTGCGCTCAACGGATGGATTGACGAGAAGCGCGTCGTGCTCGAGACGCTGACAGGCTTCAAGCGTGCGGGAGCAAAGATGATTATCACGTATCATGCCAAGGATGCCGCTCGTTGGATGAAGGAAGACGCATAAGGCGCGTCTGCGCATCGAACGTACGTTGTTCAAGGGCTGGATACCCGTTAGAAATGTATCTCTGAAAAAAGGAGCTTTTCCGTGACTGAAGATAAAAAATTCGAAGTGAACGAGCAAGAGATGGCCGATGCCATGTCGGGCTGCGGTAAAGTCGGCGTCGGCATTCCGATGGGCGAGGAAAAACCCGCCGGTCATCCTGCGGGAGTGCCGATGGGCCACCCCGCCGGAATCCCCATGGGCGGACATCCCGGCGGACACCCGGCGGGCATTTCCCGTCAACGCCACGGCGGAGCCCGGTCCATGGGCTTTGCTCCCGGAGGCGGCCCCGAGGCGAAAGCCTATGAGGAGCGCACAGGCGTCCGCGCACCGCGCATCATCGCATGGGAGATCACCCGTTCATGCAACTTGAGCTGTGCGCATTGTCGTGCGGCCGCCGAATTCGGCGCCTACACGGGAGAACTTTCGCTCGAGGAGATCAAGAAGGTCATCGATAACATCGTGACCATTTCCAACCCCATCATCATCCTCACCGGTGGCGAGCCGCTGCTGCGTCCCGATATCTGGGAGATCATCGACTACTGTCACGAGAAAGGCGCCATGCCGGTCGTCGGTACGAACGCCACGCTCATCGACGACGCGATGGCCGCCAAGCTCGCCGAACACAAGATCCCCCGCATCTCGGTCTCCATCGATTTCGCAACAGCAGAAGAGCATGATGCGTTTCGCGGAGAAGTCGGTTGTTTCGATTCCGCAATCGAGGGCATCAAGGCGGCCAAGCGACACGGTGTCGGCGTGCAGATCAACACGACCGTCACGAAGGCAAACGTGGCCGAATTGCCGGCCATCCACGACCTTGCCGAGGCGCTCGGTGTCGATGCATTCCATATCTTCATGCTCGTTCCCACCGGCCGCGGTTCGGATCTGATCGATATCGAACTTTCTCCCGAGGAATCGGAGAAGGCGTTGACCTGGGCCTATGAGCGTCAGAAGACCAGCCCGTTGCACTTCAAGCCGACCGACTCTCCCCATTACTACCGCATCATCCGCCAGCTTGCCAAAAAAGAAGGCAAGAAAGTCACACGCGAGGAGTACGGCCTCGACGCGATGACACGCGGATGCCTCGGTGGCATCACATTCGGGTTCATCAGTCACATGGGCGATGTCCAACCGTGCGGATACTTCGATATGCAACTCGGTAACGTCAAAGAGAAACCGTTCTCGGAGATCTGGACGGATTCTCCCGTCTTTAACGATCTGCGCGATTACAGTAAACTCAAAGGTAAGTGCGGCGCCTGCGAATATAAGGCGGTCTGCGGAGGCTGCCGTGCACGCGCACTCGAGGTTACCGGCGACTACATGGAGTCGGAACCGTACTGTGCCTACATCCCCGAAGGCTGGACAGAGCCGGCCGCGAACAAACCGATAGGAGAGTAACCGCATGCCGGAGATCGCAGTTCTCGTGCCTTGTTACAACGAGGAGGCCACCGTCGCCGAGGTGGTCTTCTCATTTAAGTCGCTCGACCCTGCCATAAAAGTGTATGTCTACGACAACAACTCGACCGACGACACGGTGCGCATCGCCGAGGCGGCCGGTGCGATCGTGCGTCATGAATATCGCCGAGGCAAAGGGTTTGTGGTCCGCACGATGTTTCGCGAAGTCGATGCGGATGTCTATCTCATGGTCGATGGAGACAGCACCTATGACGCACGTGAGACCTATGAAATGGCGCGGGACGTTCTCGACGGCAAAGCGGATATGGTTGTCGGCGACCGCCTCTCGAGCACCTATTTCGAAGAGAACAAACGCCCCCTGCATGGGAATGGCAATCGTTTAGTGCGGTTGCTTATCAATCGACTGTTCGAGAGCGACATTCGAGATGTTATGACCGGGGCTCGAGCGTTTTCGCCTCGTTTCGTGAAAACGTATCCGAGTTTGGTTGGCGGCTTCGAAATCGAAACGGAGATGACCATCCATGCGCTCGACAAGGACTTCGTGGTCACACAGCATCCTGTAACGTATAAGGACCGTCCCAAAGGGAGCGTATCGAAGGTGTCCACGATACCGGACGGCATGAGGGTGCTGAAGACGGTATTCGCGCTCTTCAAGGATTTTCGACCTCTCTTGTTTTTCAACTTTTTCGCCGGTCTGATGCTGATTATCGGCGCAGTGTTGTTCTCCTTTCCTTTTGTCGGGTATATCGAGACAGGAATGGTAAGCAAATTTCCCACACTTATGGTTTCGATTTTCGTTTTAATGTGCGCGCTCATGTCGTTCGTGTGCGGGGTCATCCTCGACTCCATACGTAAACAGACGCGCACTTTTTACGAGCTGGAGCTTAATCGCTTCGCCGAACAGAATAAGAAGTAGGGATAGTAAATGGCGCGTACGCTTCACACGGTGATCCTCGCAGGCGGCTCCGGCACGCGATTCTGGCCGCTGTCCCGCGAGCTTTCCCCCAAACAGATGCTCGATGTCTTCGGAGACACGTCGCTTATCGTCCAAGCGATCGAGCGCGCCGCATCGGTCATGGATGAGAAGGGCGTCGTCCACATAGTGGTCGGCGAGAGTCTCCTCGATGAAATCCGCAACCATATCAAATCGAATCGTCGACTCGGCGCCGTTCCCATCGACTATATCGTCGAACCGGCCGCCCGAAACACCGCACCGGCGCTCGCGCTCGCCGCGGCGATGATCGCCCATGACGACCCGCATGCGCTCGTCCTCATGCTTCCTTCGGACCATATCTGTCAAAGCGGTCCGCAATGGGAGGAGGCGGTCCGGGCGGCGGTTATCCGCGCACACGGCGGCGACTTGGTCACCATCGGGCTTGTTCCGACACGGGCTGAGACCGGATACGGCTATATCCTGAAAGGCGAGGAGCTTTTGAGCGCCGAGCCCGGTGAACACGCGAGTGCCTACAAAGCCGACCGGTTCATTGAGAAGCCCGACGCTCTCCGCGCACAGGAACTCTACGAATCCGGCGAATATCTGTGGAATTCGGGCATGTTGGTCGCGGGTGTGGATACCATCATCAAGGAGCTCAGGTTGGCCGGCACGCAGCGTCCGCTGCGGTTTGAAACCGAGCACTCCGGACAGATGGCCACCATCGCAGAAACCGCCGCCCATCTCGGACGGGATTCGTGGAGCAACCCGGTCATCGTCCAGCTGTACGGCAATTTGCACGCCGTATCGTTCGATAAGGCCGTCCTGGAAGTGAGCGAAGCGGTCAGCGTCGTGCCCGCCGAGTTGGAGTGGTCCGATGTCGGCTCGTTGGCTGCGCTGGAGATGCTCGCCGAACCCGACGAGCGCGGCAACCGTCTCATGGGACGTTCCGTCGATATCGACTCGACGAATATCCTGACGTTCAACGACGAGGGCGAAAGCGGTGTCGAGCCGCGCATGATAGCGACACTCGGGCTCGAGAACGTCATGGTCATCGACACGCCCGACGCCACGCTCGTCGCCGATAGGAGCCGCGCGCAAGACGTTCGCCTCGTGGTGGAGGCGTTACATGCCGCACAAGCGCCCGAGCTCACGAGGTCGCGTACATCGATGCGACCATGGGGAAGCTGGACGATGCTCGTGCGTGCGAAAGGTTTCCATGTCAAAGAAGTCGATGTCTTGCCGGGGATGCGCTTGAGCCTGCAAAGCCATGCGAAGCGCGCCGAGCATTGGATCGTGATAGCGGGGGAGGCGTCGGTCACGCGGGGCGATGAGAGCCTGACGCTTGCCTCCAATGAGTCGATTTTCCTGCCCATCGGTGTAAAGAATCGTCTTGAGAACCGCGGAAGCGTTCTGTTGCGGCTCGTCGAGGTCGCGACCGGCGACTATCTCGGTGAAGACGATATCGAGAGATTCGATGACGATTTCGGTCGCTGAGTGCTCGGATAAAATATAATGGTTCCATCGTACCTATATTCGAAAGGTGTGCTTTCATATGACAAACTCCCATGAAGCGTTCGTTGCCGCCAACAAAGTAATCCCCGGAGGCGTGAACTCGCCGGTACGTGCCTATAAAAGCGTCGGCATCGAGCCGCGTTTCGTCGACCATGCCAAGGGTTCGAAGATCTATGACATCGAGGGACGCGAGTATATCGACTTCGTCCAGTCGTGGGGCCCGATGATCCTCGGCCACGGACCGGAGGAAGTTCTTTCCGTCGTGCGTGAGCAACTTGAAAAGGGCACGAGCTACGGTGCGCCGACCCTACTTGAGATCGAGGCGGCCCAAGCGGTCGTCGACGCGGTTCCCTCCATCGAGGAAGTCCGTTTCGTGTCTTCGGGCACCGAAGCGGTCATGAGTGCGATCCGCCTCGCGCGCGGCTACACCGGACGCGACAAGTTCATCAAGTTCGACGGCAACTACCACGGCCACAGCGACGCACTCCTCGTGGCTGCCGGCTCCGGGCTGTTGACGCTCGGTATCCCGAGCACGCCGGGCGTGACCGAAGGTGCGGCCAAAGACACCGTCGTCGTGCCCTACAATGATCTTTCCGCGGTCCGCGAGGCGTTCGAGGAGAACTCCGAGCAGGTCGCTTGCGTCATCGTCGAGCCCATCGCCGGCAACATGGGCGTCGTATTGCCCGAGCCAGGATTCTTGGAAGGGCTGCGCAGCCTGTGCGACGAATTCGGAGCGCTTCTCATCTTCGACGAGGTCATCACGGGGTTCCGTGTCGCACTCGGTGGCGCACAGGAGCTCTTCGGGGTTACTCCCGATCTGACCACGCTCGGCAAGATCATCGGCGGAGGATTCCCCGTGGGCGCATTCGGCGGTCGCCGGGAGATAATGGAACAACTCGCTCCCAACGGCCCCGTCTATCAGGCCGGCACACTTTCGGGCAACCCCATCGCCATGGCCGCCGGCATCGCCACCATCAAACGTCTGCGCCAACCGGGCGTATACGATGACCTCGCGCGCAAGGGCAAGCGTATGTCGACAGGCATCGCAAAAGCAGCCGCTGAAGCCGGCATTCCCGTGTACGGTACACAGATCGGTTCGATGACCTGTACATTCTTCACCGACAAAAAAGTCACCGATTGGGCGAGTGCCTCCACGAGCGATACGGAACGTTACGCGAAGTATTTCCGCGGGATGTTGGACCGCGGTTTCTGGCTCGCGCCCAGCCAGTTCGAAGCCTGCTTTGCCTCCGTCGCACTCAGCGATGAGGAAATCGATCGTTTCGTCGCAGCTGCGGCAGACGTTATGAGGGAGCTCTGACATCATGAAGGCGATTATCCCCGCGGCTGGACTCGGTACGAGGTTTTTGCCGGTAACCAAGGCACAGCCGAAAGAAATGCTACCCGTGCTCGACAAGCCGATTGCACAGTACGTCGTCGAAGAGGCGGCTTTAGCCGGTGTGAAAGAAGTACTCTTCGTCACCGGACGCGGCAAGCGTGCGCTCGAAGATCATTTCGATCGCTCAGCCGAGCTCGAGACCGCGCTGGAGGACTCCGGCAATCTGGCCGGCTTGAGAGTCATCGAACAGATTCCTCTGTTGGCGGATATTTTCTACGTTCGTCAAAAGTCTCCCAAAGGTCTCGGCCATGCGGTTTCATGCGGCGCGCCGTTTATCAACGGTGAGCCGTTCTACGTGCTGCTCGGTGATGTCATCACTCCGGATAACGATGTCTTGCCGCTTCTCAAGGCGGTACACGATGTGACCGGCGGAAGCGTGATCGCAGTCGAGGAAGTGCCGGATAAGCTGGTCTCCCGTTACGGTGTCATCGCCGGGGAGCCATTGCCCTACAGCGATTTCGAGCAGGTCGATTGCCCGGTGTGGCGGGTTGATTCTTTGGTGGAGAAACCCCCGATGAATGAGGCCCCCTCGAACCTGGCGATTACCGGACGCTATCTTCTCACTCCGCGCGTGATGGATATATTGAAGAAAACCCCGCGCGGTAGAGGAAACGAGATCCAGCTGACCGATGCGCTCGTCGAACTCGCGAAAGTCGAGCCGATGCACGCCGTCGTCATAAAGCCCGGCACGATCTGGGATACAGGCAATGTGCTTGCCTGGCTGGAAGCGAATGTCCGTCTCGCCTTGAAGGACGAACGATACGCGAAGGATCTGCGTGTTGCAATTTCGACGTGTCTGGGAGAGTAAGGGGCCTGTGCGCAAAGTAGTGAAGGCCGGTGCGTTTCTGGCCGTGCTGGCGGTGATGATCGGCTTGGTCTCGGCGGTGATGAAACCGCCGGCGCTTTCCCGCCAAAGTTGGGCCGGTTATCTGCGCGAGCCGAAGGGTGCGATCGATGTGATTTTCAGCGGCACTTCGCACGCCTATTCAGCGATAAATCCCGCGATCGTCGACAAAACATCCGGGCGGGATATCCGCTCGTACAATCTTTCAGGTTCCGGTCAATCGATGGCATTGACGTACTACACGCTGAAAGAGGCGTTTCGAACCCAATCACCGAAAATAGTCGCGGTCGAATCGTACCGCATCGTCGGCGAGCAACGCATGGCCGACAACAACGCCATGGCGAACTTCCACTATATGCCGTGGTCGTGGAACCGTTTCCGCGCTTTGACGGACGCGACGAACGCCTCCTCACGTGAGGCGATCGCCTTGCCGATAGTCACGTACCATTCCAGATGGCAGGAACTTGAGGCGAGCGATTTCTCGATCTTGCGGAAAGGCACCGATTCGTACGGGAATGAGATCTGGACCACGAAGGATAACACCGACGCGACGTTGCGCGGTTATACGATGGTCGAAAACACCCAGACGGCGCAGCCGCTTGCCCCGACGGTGGACAAGATCGATACCGCGGCGTGGAACCGCAACTATCCATGGTTGAAAAAAATCGCGGCTCTTTGTAAAGAGCATGATGCGCGCCTCGTTTTGTTTTGGACTCCGAATGCCATGGAGGGACAAACGACCTATATCGATGCCGTACGCAACGAGCTCTCGAAAACGTATCCGAACATAACGTATGTCGATTTCAACGATCTCATCGCCTCGGGCGAGATAAAATACGACGAGCATTTCGCCGATCAGACACATACCAATGTCTCCGGCGCCACCATAGTATCCACGAGGATGGGGGAGGTCATCGGGAGACTCATTCAAGACGGAGACTAGCCGAATCCCGATTCCCTCCCTGTCTGCGCATTCGCCTATGCTATGATGAAATCAATCGAATACATAGTTTGAGTTCCACCGAAGAGTCGCGCGTAAGGGCTTGGAGGTGGCCAAGAGATAAGCGAGTGCAAATCTCGCGCGGTGCCGCCGCTGTAAGCGTTGAGGCTCGGTTCGAAGACATCATGTCAGCCACTGAGAAATCGGGAAGGCTGAACCGGGACGCAAGGGATCACGATCGTTATGATTCTCCGATACGTAAGCCAGAAGACCTGCTCGAACTATTAATTTGTAGCATTGCAACGTGAGAAAATTGCATGCGCAAAACGAAAAACTTCAGCAAATGCGGGCTGTGACAGATTCTGTCACAGCCCTTTTCGTCGTCTTTCAAAGCGTATGCGAACTTCTCGCCGAGTCATGCGACCGTAACGAGCCACCAGCATGGATCTACGAAAGGGAGAAGAAACTATGAATGAGAAAACGGCGGCATTCACGCCACAGAGAAAGACATTGCGAGGATACCTGATCGGTATGCTCGTGATGCTTATCGTCATGACCGCACCCGCCTATGCGCTTGCAGACACATCGTCTGCGTGGCCGAGCTGGCGCGGGAATGCCGACAACAACGGCCTGATCCATGCGCTGACGCCGCGCGTGGCAAACGATGCCGCGCTTTTGTGGCAGACCGACATCGCAGGGCTGGTCAAAGCGGAAAGCGACTATACGTCGAATGAATATGCGGCCCCCTCGCAACCGATAATCGTCAACGGGAACATCGCAATCGCCTCAGGGAACAAGATGCTCCTTCTGGATGACAAAGGCGCGAAAGTCGCAGAGGGAACCTTGGACAAGCCGATCGGCTATATGTCGCGACCGGTGTATGCGGACGGGCTCATCATCGTTCCCACGAGCGATGGTGTCGTCGAGGCGGTGGACGCCGTCACTTTGAAAAAGGTCTGGTCGACTCCGGCCATCGTCGGTCAGCAGCTCACCGGTACGTTGAACGCGGTCGGCGGGTATGTGTATGTCGGTATGGCCGACACCGGATGGTCCGTCCCATCGATGAACGGATATTTCCAATGTCTGAAGGTATCCACCGGCGACGTCGTTTGGGAAAAGAAGAACGAAAATGCAGGTTACTATTGGGCCGGCGCGGTCGTGACAAACGGTGCTGCGATCTATGCCGGTGATGATCATGCGCTGACTTCGGTCGATGCTACGAGCGGCGTCAAAATCGCCACGTTATTCGTCCGCGGTTCAGTGCGTTCGACCATTGTCAAAAGCCCCACGGATTCGTCGATATATTTCACCACATATTCAGGGTATCTCTATAAGGTGCCCGTCGATGAGAAGGGTGTATTCGGGACGCCGTCATGGGTGAAGTTCTGCACCACCAGTACCGGCGCTCCGACGATCAGCGGGAACAAGATCTACGCCGCAGGACTCGCCACAGACGGATCCGGTGCATTGGCGGTCGTGGACTCCACAACCATGAAAGTGCAACAGAACTTCAAGGCACCGGCCAACATACAGTCGGCGCCCCTGGTCACCGATGCCTACAATGACACGTTTGTCTATTACACCTCCAACACCCAACCGGGGGCTCTTTATGTGAACAGGCTCGGTGAATCCTCATCGGCGGCTCAAGTCCTCTACACGCCTGCTGAGGATATGCAGAACTGGTGTGAGTTCAGCCCGATCGCGGGAGCCGATGGAACGCTCTACTATGTCAACGACTCGGGATATCTTTTCGCCGTCGGCAACAACGACAAAACGACCGAACCGCTCTCAACCTCCACGGTCACGCTCCCGTCTTCGAAATATACCTATACCGGTAGCGTGATCGCTCCCAATGTTACCGTTCATAGTGGTGGCGTCACATTGAAAAAAGATACCGATTATACGGTGACGTATGCGAGCAATAAAAACACCGGCAAGGCAACCGTTACCGTTACGGGGATAGTCCATTACGAGGGCACGAAGACGACCACCTTCAAGATAATTCCGAGAAAGCTTGCCGCGCCCACGCTCAAAGCGGGTAGTGCTAAGGTATACATAAGCTGGAAAGCCTCCACAGGCCCGGTCAGCGGATACGAAATCTCGTATCGTCGGAGCGGGAGCAGCACGCTGCATTATCTCTACACGACTCGGATATCCAAGACGATCAGCAAACTCTCGCACAGCCGGACGTATTATTTCAAGGTTCGAGCTTACAAGACGATCGACGGTAAGAAATATTACGGTACCTACAGCAACGCAAAGGCGATAACAGTCAAATGAACGGGACGGAAAAGATAGTGAGTCTCATCGGAGCAAACGGGGCGCGTAAGAAGAAAGCCCTCATCGCGCTGGTGTGCGCTGTGGCGATTGTCGCAGTCGGCGCGGGGTTGGGCTATCGGCATTTGAAGGCCAACGGCCTCAACCTGACCGATTCGGCGCTGTTCCAGACGACCGAGGCGGGCAAGAGCGGTCTTTCCGCACTCGGCTCGGCGGATGCCTCCGGCACCGGAAACACCCTGAGCGCTTCATCGCGCGCAGGGTCTTCCGGTACGGCGAAATCGAGCGTGTCGAAAAGCCCCTCCGCCGAGAAGTCGACCTCTGCGAGCACCGGCGACAAACAGACGTCTTCGAAAAGCAGTTCCACGAAGAGTTCGAAGAAGAAATCCTCCACGGCCTCGTCAGCAAGTGGCAGTTCGACGAACGGCACAGGCTCATCGAATCCATCCTCATCGACAAACGATACGCAGAAATCGACCGTCACCGTAAAGTTGTCCATCGACTGCAACACGGCCGTCGCTAATAAAATCCCCGAGGCACTCGCGCTTACCTCGTCGGGCAGTCTGTTGAACACCGAGATCACCTTGCCGCGCGGATCGAGCGTCTACGATGTGCTCAAGAAATCGCACGCGGTCGTGGGCGCGAATTCCACCTCCATGGGGGTCTATGTGTACTCCATCGACGGATTAGCCGAAAAGGCCGGCGGCTACAGCAGCGCCGGATGGCAATATGAGGTCAACGGGGTGTATGCGAGCAAAGCTTGCAATAGCTTTACCGTATCCGACGGCGACACGGTCAGATGGCGCTATTCCTGCAATGCGGGAAAGGACCTGTAAATATATGGAGGAGTCGGCGGCCATCGGAAACGATTTCGCACGGAGAGCCCGTCACAACGCGTTTTCCACGTATCATCCCGCGGTGATCTTCTGCTATTTCGCGGTGACGATCGTTTTCTCCATGGTCACGCTGCAACCGATATTCACGGCCCTCTCGTTTCTGGCCGCGAGTTGTTATGCCATCTACCTGCGTGGGATGCGCGGGTACCTGGGAACGCTGAAGATCTGCCTTTTCGCATTCATCATAATCGCCGTGGCCAACGCGCTCTTCAACACCGCGGGCCTTACGGTACTGTTCTCTATCGGAGGTCGTCCCATCACGTGGGAGGCGCTCGCTTACGGGCTGTGCGCGGGCGGGATGCTCACCTCGGTCATCCTGTGGTTCTCGTGCTATCAAGAGGTCATGACGAGCGATAAATTCCTCTATCTGTTCGCAAAGATAGTGCCCACCGTCTCACTGGTCGTCTCGATGATCTTTCGATTCGTGCCCGGTCTCATCGAGCGGTCCCACAAGATCACCGACTCCCTGGACGCGCTCTATGGCAAGGGGAAGGCATCCGTCGCGCAGCGTCGCGACCGAGGTGTCCTCATGGCCTCGATCCTCATGGGGTGGAGCATGGAGTCCTCCATCGAGACGGCCGACTCCATGCGAGCGCGCGGGTTCGGCGTGACGCAAAGGAGTGCATACAAAAGGAATCGATTCGATACTCGCGATGCCGCGTCCTCGGCGGTCCTCGTCATGCTGTCGATCGTATGCGGGCTGGTGCTTTACGTCGCCACGAAACAGTTCATGTTCTATCCGACCATGCCCACGCTCAAAATCTTCTGGTGGGGGTACGGCGTGTATGCGTTCCTCCTCTTTTTCCCGTTCTATCTCGAGGGGAGGGAGACGTTGCAATGGAAGCGGTTTCGTTCCTAGACTTCTCATTCCGGTATCCGCAAGCTCGGCGTACGACTCTTGAGAACATCGACCTTTCGATTGCGCGCGGTGCGTTCGTCGTTCTCTGCGGTCCGACGGGCAGCGGCAAGACCACGCTGCTGCGCTGCATAAAGCATGAGATCGCACCCGTCGGGGCACGCCTGGGCGAGGTGCTCGTGCTCGGGCATCCGACGGGATCTTCGGATCCGCGCCAATCTGCGGCGCAGGTGGGATTCGTCATGCAGGATCCGGAGAACCAAGCGGTCATGGATACCGTCTGGCATGAGCTCGCCTTCGGTTTGGAGAACCTCGGACTGCCGACCGATATCATGCAGCGACGCGTGGCGGAGACCGCCCATTTCTTCGGTATCGGAGAATGGTTCGAGAAGCGGACGAGTGAACTGTCCGGCGGGCAGAAACAGATTCTCAACCTCGCCGCCGTCATGGTCATGCAGCCTTCCATCCTCGTGCTCGACGAGCCGACATCGCAGCTCGACCCCATAGCTGCCAAGGAGTTTTTGCAGGCGCTCGAGCGTGTGAACCGTGAGCTCGGCACCACGGTCGTTTTGTCGGAGCATCGGCTCGAAGACGTTTTGCCCATCGCCGACGAGGTGGTGTTCACCGAGAGCGGCAAGCTTTCGTTCGTCGGGACTCCGCACGATTTCGTCTCCGAGCTGTATTCGTCGGGCGATTCTTTCACCTCGGCGCTTCCCGCGCCGGCGCAGGTCGCACATGCGGTCACGACCGATGCGCGCGAGACGCGCGAGACGATCGGCGTCGTGGCTACCGAACCCGCTTACCCTCTCGATGTTCGAGCAGGCCGCGCATGGCTTGCCGAGAACGCGCCCGAGTCGATCAGGGCCGGCATCAGGCGTGAGGAACCCGTCACCGATTCGCCTGCGACCGCCTCGCATGAAGAGCCGATCCTCACGGCGAAGAACCTATGGTTTCGTTACGGACGGAATCTTGATTTCGTGTTGTGCGGTGCCTCCGTCGATTTGTACCCGCGGAAAATCCATGCCGTGGTCGGCGGCAACGGGAGCGGGAAGTCGACGCTGCTGTACGCTTTGTCCGCGGTCCGCCGGCTCGAGCGCGGAACCGTCAAGTGCGCTAGCGGTAAGCGCATAGCGCTGCTCGCGCAAGACCCCAAAACGCTCTTTCTGCACGATACGCTCATGCAGGATCTCACCGAAGATTGCGAAAAATTCGGCTATACCCGCGGCGACGCTGAGGAGATGCTTGCGCGTCTCGGTCTGGCGGAGTTGAGCGAGAGGCACCCGTATGATCTGAGCGGCGGTGAGATGCAAAAGGCGGCGCTTGCCAAAGTCCTGCTGCTTTCCCCTGACATCTTGCTGCTCGACGAGCCTACGAAAGGCGTCGACGCGTTTGCTAAGCAAGAGCTCATGGAGATTCTGAGAGAGCAACGCGAAGAGGGGCGGGCTATCCTCGTCGTTTCGCACGACCTCGATTTCTGCGCTCAGATCGCCGACAGCTGTTCGATGCTGTTCAACGGTGAGATAGCGGCGAATGCGGCCGGACGCACCTTTTTCAATGACAACCTGTTCTATACGACGGGCGTCAACCGCGTGACACGTGACTTGATGCAAGGGTGCAGCACGCTGACCGATGTCGTCGATCATCTGCACAAGGCGCGCCATGGGTAGCGCCACGGACGCGAAGGTCCTCGCCGTTCTCGAGCCGGTGCTGTTGGTCGCCGTCCCGGTGGCTCTTGTCGTTTGCGCGGCATTCGATGTCGAGAATACCGCGTTGCTGACACTGCTGACCGTCACGGCGGCGCTCGTGCCGTTCTTCTTTCGCTTCGAGAAATCGCATCCCAAACCGCGCGACATCATGCCAATCGTCGTTTTGGCCGCGATGGCCGCGGTCGGGCGTATCATCTTCGCGCCGTTCCCCGACTTCAAGCCGGTGACGGCCATCGTCATCGTAGCGGCGGCGGCCTTCGGCAAAGAGAGTGGATTTCTCGTGGGGGCTTTGTCTGCGCTCGCCTCAAACATGTTTTTCGGGCAAGGACCGTGGACGCCCTGGCAGATGTATGCGTGGGGTCTGGTGGGGTATCTCGCCGGCGTGCTGTACGAACGAGGATTTTTCAAGCGGAAGAATTTCGTGTACGTGTACGGTTTTGTGGCCGCGATTTTCTACGGGCTTATTCTCGACTCGTGGTATATCGTTGGGTTCGTGCACCCCTTGACGATGCGTGCCGCGTTGCTCGGCTACGGGGCGGGATTGCCGTTTTCATTGATACACGCGATCTCGACGGTGCTATTCCTTGTCCCGATTTTCGGTCCTTGGACAAGAAAACTTGCGCGTATTAAGGTAAAATACGGTCTTGTGAGCGTGCACAAGGATCCCGAGTAGGGTTCCGGTCTGAGAAAACGATGGAGCCGGTGAAAAGCTGAATGGAATTTTTGAACTCCCTAACCGGCATCATGTCGTTTACGAGCGCCACTTATCTGGCATTCCTCGCCCTGGCGGTAACGGTCTATTTCGCGCTTCCCGGGCCGAAAACCCGCAGTCTTTGGCTGCTCAGCCTCAGCTCGTTTTTCTATCTGCTTTTCTCTCCCTCATGGTTTTGGGTGCTTATATCGGTCACCGCTCTCGCCTATGCGTGCGGGTTGGGGCTTTCGGCGACTTCCAAGATAGAAGACTCCCGAAAGCAACTGCTCGTAAAGCGTGTCGTTCTCTGGGCCGGCGTCCTTTCGAGTGTTTCGGCGCTTTTGTGGTTCAAGTACATCGGGTTTTTCGCGCAAGTCGCGAACAAACTCCTAAGCGTCGCCAGTGTGGGGGCGACCTTGCCGGTCCTCAAACTCGTCATGCCCCTCGGCATTTCTTTTTGGACGTTCCAGGTCATCGCCTATATCGTCGACGTATACAAAGAGCGCACCCCAGCGGTGAGAAATCCACTCTATTTCGCGACCTCGGTCATATTCTTTCCGATCGTCACCATGGGTCCGATTTCCCGGGTGCAGACTTTGGTGCCGCAACTCTCGAAAAAGTACAAGTTCGACTATGACAACATGCGCTCAAGCCTGCTGCTTATCGGGTGGGGATTCTTCAAGAAACTGATGATTGCCGATCGTCTCGCCGTGTTTGTGAACACGGTGTTCGACCATCCCCATGCGTACTCGGGGCGAGTCAACGGTTTGATGTTTTTCGTGGCGGCGGTCTTTTTCGCCATCCAACTGTACACGGATTTTTCGGGTTATACCGATATCGTGCGTGGATCGGCCCGCCTGTTCGGTGTGGAGTTGCCGCTCAACTTCCGTGCACCTTATTTCGCGCGGAGCGTCGCCGATTTCTGGCGCCGTTGGCACATGACGCTCATGGATTGGCTCAAAAACTACATCTATATCCCGCTCGGCGGAAACCGCAAGGGCAAAGCGCGCAAGTATCTCAACCTCATGGCGGTGTTTTTCGTATCGGGATTCTGGCATGGGGTGGGAATGCACTATATCGTTTGGGGACTGCTCAACGGCGCCTATCAGATTTTTGGTGGCTGGCTCAAGCCGTTTAACGATCGGGCGGTGAAAACCCTCCATGTCAACCGGGATTCGTTTGTGCACAAGCTTTTTCAGATGGTACTGACCTTTGTGCTGATCACCGTTGCGTGGGTGTTCTTCAGGGCGAACTCGATCGCCGATGCGTTCTATATCCTGCCGCGTATGTTCATGCCGACTTTTCACGTATTCACCGATGGCTCGATGGCTTCGCAAGGACTCAGCTACAGCGAGCTCGTGGTCGCGTTCATCGCTATTATGCTCGTCTGGATTATCGACTACCTGAAATCGGAGCGCGGTGTCGATATCACGGCATGGCTTTTCACCAAGCGCCTGTTGTTTCGATGGGCCGTATATTATGGACTCATACTGGTGGTGCTGATTTTCGGGCACTACGGTGGAACGTATAACGCGGCAAATTTCATGTACTTTAAGTTCTAGCGATTTTGAAGTCTTGAGGAAAAATATCAAACGAATATCAACGATAAAAATTCTTTTATTCGTGGCAATCCTTGCCATCCTTGCTGGAGCAATCAGCATAATTATTGGCGGAACCCCTCCCTCGACCAATTCGTGGAACGGATGGAACGAGATACCGAGAGATTCGCTTGACGCCCTCTATATTGGGAATTCGCATACAGAGTGTACGGTCGCGCCTCTACAGCTTTTCGGTGAAACCGGACTGCGAACATGGGTGCTGAAAGCTTCGGGGTGCAACACGGCGGTGAAGTATTTCTATCTCAAAGAGGCGTTGAAGACCCAAAAACCTAAAGTGGTGTTCGTAGAGGTACATGATGAACAGAAAAGTGAAAAGCAGGACAATGAGCATAATTTGACGGCTTATGAATATATGCCCTTCGGTTTGAATAAGCTTCTTGCACTTGGGGCCACCGTTCCTTTAAAAAATCTCGAAGATTACTTAATTTTGCAGGAAAGATCGCGATTTGGATGGCTTGCTGGTCGGGGCGGGACGGGTGAGCAATTTCTTTCTCAGGAGACGACATCTTCTGCCGGGGCCTATATCCTTGATTTTCCACTCGATGCCGAATCAGCGAAAACGTATCATCCGTACAGTGAAGCGTACCCCATTCCGCAAGAGGGGGATTATCAATTCAAAATAAGATATCTAAAAAAAATGGCTGGGCTATGCAAGGAAAATAATGTCGATCTTGTGTTCTGGCTATCGCCCTCGCAATATCTCTACCAATATCGCTATATTGCGAAGATTAAGAAGAGTCTTTCTGCTGAATATCCGGAAGTATGCTATCTGGATATGAATGAATATCAAAAAGAAATCGGGTTGGTGAAAAGCGACTTTAGAGATTCCTCACATGTTTTTTTGTGGGGACAGAAAAAGACCACTTCATGGTTGGGGCAATATTTGATGCGGCAGTATAGAATGGAACCAACAGATAGAAAGTCGAGTGAATGGTGGGAGAGGCAATCCGTAAACTGGCTTGCTGCGACCGCTGGCAGCTCCTCGGCACGGTAATGTCAGTTCCAGAGCAGATGAGGTAGAAACGCATGACAAAAGTTCTCGTTACCGGCGGCGCAGGGTTTATCGGTTCAAATCTCGTCGACGGGTTGCTGAAAGAAGGTTACGAGGTTCGCGTTCTCGATAACTTCGCCACCGGGCGTCGCGCCAATCTCGATCATTGTCGTGGCGATATCGAGCTTATAGAAGGCGATATTCGAGACCAAGAAATCGTCGAGGATGCCGTTGCAGGGATTGAGATGATCCTGCATGAGGCGGCGTTGCCCAGTGTTCCTCGCTCCATTCATGCCCCTGTGACAACTAACGCCGTGAATATCGGCGGAACGCTCAAGCTACTGTCTTCAGCGCAAAGAGCCGGAGTGCGACGTATCATCCAAGCCAGTTCATCATCGGTCTATGGCAATACGGTCGAACTCCCCAAGCATGAAGATATGACGCCGAAACCGATGTCTCCCTATGCGGTTACGAAATTGACTGGTGAACTTTACCTTAAAGTGTTTGCCGATCTCTATGGCATGGAGACACTCGCGATTCGTTACTTCAACGTATTCGGACCGCGACAAGACCCTACGTCGCAGTACTCGGGTGTTATCGCCAAATTTATGACCGCGGCTGCCACCGACACGAAATACACGATCAACGGCGACGGAAGCCAAGCGCGCGATTTCACTTACATCGACAATGTGGTGCGTGGTAATTTACTTGCGTTGAAAGCTCCTGAGCTCCATGGCGATGCCATAAATGTCGCTTGTGGGGGCAAATATTCATTGCTCGATCTCATCGAAGCGATCAATAAAGCGGCGAATGTCGATCTGCCTGTGGAATTTGCCCCTAACCGTGCCGGTGACGTCAAATATTCGATGGCCGCCATTGAAAAAGCGAAACAACTGATCGGTTATGAACCGATTGTCGAGTTTGAAGAGGGAATAAGAAGAACTTATGAGTGGTACCTCGCGAATGCTTGCTAGAACGTCGGAAATATCGGGGCCATCTGATTTGTCGACGGTCAAGTCATGAACGTTGTGATCCTCACCGAAGCTTTCGGCGTACCAACAACATTGGCATCAACTAGTTTTATCTCGAACATCGCCGATGGTCTTTTTGAAAATGGGCACCGGGTGAAGGTGGCCGTAACGTCGATCGAAGCGGGACTATGTGATACCGATAGTATTCCAGGGGTAGATGCTGTTTATCTCTTTGCCAACGGGGGCGCTCCAGGGCCTTGTGATGTCGTTTCTGCGACCAGATTGGGAATAGGAGTCGACCCACAGTATTCGTTTAGCAACCACGGGTGGTTCGCTGAACTGTTGTTGTCCAATATGCTGAAAGATTTGATACATGAAAACGATGCTCCAGGACTGGTTATGTGTTATCAGCGAGATGCCTCGATTTTGGAAATGGCGACACGAGTCGCGGGGCGCTTCGGCTGGTCGTTGGGGGTATTCGCGACCGAGGAACTGACCGCCAGGCAGATCGATCCTGCGATAAGGGAACGTTACGTCGAATTGGTAAAAGAGCGGACCGATTTTCTGTGGGCGACTTCGGATTGTCTGAGGGTGTATTGGGAAAATCTCGGTTACGAGAGTAAGCGGATTTTCATGAACTATTCGATCGTGAAAAGTTCCTACTTCGGATTGCGTCGGACCGAACAATCGGATGCTGAT
>Ga0123339_10001054_pt1 | contig 19504 bp, 17 predicted proteins | sample lystaG_FD_89956 | JGI IMG/M metagenome (GOLD analysis project Ga0123339, IMG submission 89956) | Glacier valley bacterial and archeal communities from Borup Fiord, Nunavut, Canada, to study Microbial Dark Matter (Phase II) -... | ecosystem: Environmental > Aquatic > Freshwater > Ice > Glacier ... | reverse complement strand
GCGAAGCGGAATGTGTCGCCCTTAAAAATAGAACACATTCGACGCGAAGCGGAATGTGTCGCCGCTCGGAGCGGAATGTGTCCCTGCTGTCTGGAGGACGTTTGCACATTTAAGCCGGGTACTTTCAGTATCCGGTCGGCTAAGAAGCGTTGGGTTTCCATAGGGAAACCCAACGCTTCTTTGTTTCGTCGGACAAGTTCGGAATGGGGTTCGTTGCCTACTTGGCTGCCGGTGTCGTCGCAGCGTCCGTCGTACCCCCTGCGTCAGGCGTTTTGACACGTTTGCCCGGTCGTACAGGGGCAGTCGTGGTATCTGAAAGCGGTGTCATCGGACTTGCTGCATCCGGCGAGCAGTCCGCCCGCAACGACAAGCGCGATGCTGGCGCAGATGAGTGATTTGTTCATTTTCATGTCAGTCGATCCTTCTAAAATGGATCTGAGGTGTTGGTGAAAGAGAGCAGGTGCATTCGAACCTGCCTGCCCTCTCACGACGCTGTGCAGGCGGGCAGGTTCAAGCGTTACTATCATACCAAGCCTTTGTTAACCGACTGTTAAGGACAGGTTAAATTTGGGGTAACTGTTTAGCCCGTGTGCTGTCACGGAAGCAAAAGCGAACGAAAAGTGTATTTTCTCCCCCTCCGTTATTATTTCAATAGATAATCCGATGAATAAGGTAACTATTCATCCTCACCCTTCAACCTCCTCTCCCGATGCTTCGGGAGAGGGGGAGAAGTACCAATTTCTGAACGAGGGTGAATAGTTACTGAATAAGTTACCTACCCCACAGGCAGGGGTATGTGCTAACAACCTGGCACTACAAATAGTGCTTTTTTGAGGGCTTCCGTTGTTCGTCAGAGTATCTAATATATGGATGGGGTCGGGATGGTTAGTGGTTACAATTTCGGTTCACGCCTCAATATGGCTTCGCGACGAATAATATGGTGTACGGATCAACAGCAGAACCTCGGACACAAAAAAATACCTGCGTACTCCAAGATGAATTGGAATATACAGGCTCTGGCTCATTCGAGACAGATTTCATAAAAAGGAGGACATGCGCTGGTTATATATACGTGTTCAAACAGCAAAATGTTCCTGTTTGCAAACAATGTATCATTTTATTGTGATGTGTTCGCCTGCTCGTGACACCGTATGTGCCGAAAAATGCTTCTAATTGAGATGCAGTCACGTGTCTGGATGGTGCGCGTTTTATAGAAGCAGGGGTAAACAGGAGTTCGGCGGTACAGTATCGGCATGTAAAGGAACACTTGGGTGAAACAGAAAAATGAGGATATCGAAAAGGCTCTGACGAAGATAAAACATGGAGTGATAAAACGTTTTCAGTTCTCGCTCCGTCAATACCGATAATAGTCTATTGCTTTGCCTCCTCGCCGATTCGATCGATTGCAAAGTCGATCGGTTGAAAAGGCAGCGATATGATATAATAGCTTCAACAGGATACGTTCGTCTGTATATTGGTTCGGGCAGGGGAAGCAACCTTCCGCGACCCGCAAATCCATTTGTCCGGTGTTTTTATGGAGTACCGACGCGGTTCGCTCACCAGGGTTTTTCGCGTCTTTGTGCTGGTAAGCGGTTCGTAATTTTGCCAGCGCATTCGATGCAGGAGGAATATTTTTATGGGAGCATTCAATACCTCGGATTTTCTGAAGCAGGTCGAAGAGCAGCGCAGCAATGAGCGCGCTCTGGCATGGGAAGGCACGTTCGGCGACTACCTCGATCTGGTCGCGAAGCAGCCGAAGATCGCCGATCTCGCGCACGCCCGCCTGTATAACATGATCATGTCGGGCGGCGTACGCGAGAACGCGGACGCTACCCACGACTATAACTTCTTTCTCGACGACCTCTACGGTCTCGAACGTACGCTGCGGCAATTGGTCGACGAGTATCTGAACCCGGCGTCGCGCCGCCTCGATATCCGCAAACGCATTCTGATGTTCGTCGGACCGGTCGGCGGCGGCAAGTCCACGCTCGTCACACTGATCAAGCGCGGCATGGAAAAGTACAGCAAAACAGACGAAGGCGGCTCCTATGCGATCAAGGGCTGCCCGATGCACGAGGACCCGCTGCATCTGATTCCGGAGGACCTGCGGGCCGACTTTAAGCGCAGCCTCGGCGTCTACATCGAGGGCGCACTCTGTCCGGTCTGCCAGTATCGGCTCGATCACGAGTGGGGCAGCAACATCAACAACGTGCCGGTGCAGCGGATCATGCTCTCGGAGCGTACCCGAATCGGCATCGGAACTTTCAAGCCCGCCGACCCGAAAAGCCAGGATGTCGCGGAATTGACCGGCAGCGTCAACATCTCGGCGCTGACCGAATATGGTCAGGAGTCCGACCCTCGCGCCTACAACTTCGACGGGGAGCTCAACATCGCCAACCGAGGCATCATGGAGTTCATCGAGATGCTGAAGGCGGAGAAGCGCTTCCTCTACGAACTCAACACGGTTGCGGGCGAACAGACGATCAAAGCGAGCCGCTTCGCGCTGATCTACTGTGATGTCGCCGTGATCGCGCACACCAACGAATACGAGTACAACTCCTACTTCTCGAACAAAGAGAACGAGGCGATGATCGACCGTATCTTCGTGGTGCGCGTGCCATATAACCTGCGCGTCAGCGAAGAGGTGCGGATCTATGAAAAGCTGATCGGGCAGTCTGACGTCCAGGACATGACGCAGGGCGCGGAACTCGATTTGTCGCGCATCCATATCGCGCCCTACACGCTGAAGGTCGCATCGATGTTCGCGATCCTTACGCGCCTCAAACAGAGCAAAAAAAGTGGACTGACTCTGATGATCAAAATGAAGCTCTACGACGGCGAGAAGCAGGCCGACTGGGATCAGCGGCAGGTGCGCGAGCTGCATGAAGAGTTCTCGGACGAGGGCATGAACGGGGTTTCGCCGCGCTACATCATCAACCGGATTTCGACCGCGCTCGTCAAAGGCGGCAAAACCTATGTGACGCCGATCGATATGCTGCGCGCCCTGCGCGACGGCATCACGGAGTACACGAGCCATGACGAGGAGCGCCGCCGTCTGCTGGGCTTGATCGACGAGGTGCGCAAAGAGTTCGACGAGACCGCCAAGAAGGAAGTGCAGCGCGCGTTCGTTTACTCCTACGAGGAGTCGGCGAAGACCCTGATGGACAACTTTATCGACAACGTCGAGGCGTACTGCAACAAAGAAAAGGTCAAGCATCCGGTGACGGGCGAGGATGTCGAGCCGGACGAGCGGCTGATGCGCTCGATCGAGGAGCAGATCGGCGTCACGGAGAACCAGAAGAAAGAGTTCCGCGAGGGGATCATGCGTTCGGTAGCGAGCTTAATGCGGCGCGGGCAGACGTTTTCGGTCTCTTCGGACGAGCGGCTCAAAGAGGCGATCGAGAAGAAACTGTTCACCGACCTGAAAGATGTCGTCAAGATCACGACGAGCAGCAAAACGCCCGACGATGTGCAGCTGAAGAAAGTCAACGAGGTCGTAGACCGAATGTGCAAGGAGCAGGGCTATACGATGGACTCGGCGAACGAGCTCCTGCGCTATGTCGGTACGCTGCTCAATCGATAAAATCGATAAACGCTGTTTCGCAGACCCCAATCTTGGTCTTCTCTCGATCTTCTTTAGGGATTGGACAAGGCGATGGGGTCTGCAGAATTATCAGAGAAGTAAGCGGTCGGGACAGAAACGGGAAGAGACTATGACGATCACAATCGACCTTTCGCCGGATGAGGAGCAGCGTTTGCAGGCGACAGCACGAAAACAGGGTAAGCAGCCTGCCGAGGTTCTCACTGCTTATGTGCGCGCACTGCCTGACGACGCATCCGAACCGGTCGAAGAGATGACGTGGGGAGCGCGTATCGCAGCGCGAATGAAGGAAGAGGATGTTTTCGGCGTGTTCGACGACCGTCCAGAAGACAGCCCTAAGCTCGCACGTCTGATTCGTGCCAGAGCAGAAAAGCGAATATACTCACCGTGACGATGGTGCTGATGGACAGCGATGTTGCGATCGACCTGCTGCGAAACCACCCGCCCGCGCTCTCATGGCTAATCGCGCAGAAAGAGATCATCGGACTTCCTGGCTTCGTCGTACTCGAGCTTGTAAGCGACTGCCGCAACAAGGTCGAGCTTCAGAAGGTGCATCGGTTCCTTGCTATGTATCCCATCATATGGGGTTCCGATAAAGCCATGATGCAGGCAGTAGTAGAGTTTGCTTCATTGCGGCTGTCACACAATGTAGGCGTCTTCGATGCTGTGATCGCGGCAACAGCAATGGAAAACGACTGCGTTCTCCTGACTTTCAATAACAAGCACTTCAGTGCGGTTCCTGGTTTGGTAATCAAGGAGCCCTACGTGCGGTAAGTGACGCGGACGAATGCATTTGGCAAATGGTTGTCATCAACAGAGGATAAATGGAGTGCCTGTTCAGGAAAATCTCTGGCCCAGTTTTGATTCGGTAACTTTGCCTTCGGAACCAGCCGCTATTCTGAGCGAACAGGGCGAAGCGCTCGGCGAAGTAAGCCAGGGGCAGTTATCCGGTCTTGTCGAGGAAAGCGAACTGTCCGATGAAGCGAGCGTCACCTACGATTTCTTTATTCAGGTGACAGACAAGCCGTATCATTATCTTTTGTTGTCGATCCAGCATCCAATGCAAACCGATTATCCAGTGCGAATCAGCAACACGCTCGCTGGAACCATAACGCAGGCGCACGACGCCGAAACGTTCAAAAAACAGTTAAGCCTGATATTTCATGCTCCTGCAACTATTCAGTTGCTGGAACGAATGAAAGCATTTGCAGGACAAACGGCGTCGTAATAACATTTCAGGTGATGCGCAAGTGGCGGGACAGAAACGAGGAGACACTATGACGATCACAATCGACCTTTCACCGGAGGAGGAGCAGCGTTTGCAGTTCATGGCGGCGCAGCAGGGCACAGACGCGCAGGGGATAGTTTTGCAGGCTGTGAAACGCCTATTGCCGCCCCCGAAACCAACGCCCGAGGAGATCGCAGCAGCCAATAAGGAGCTGTTTTCACATACGTCCAGCCTGGGATATGCGACGGGACTTGACAACGAGCAGATAGATGCTGATCTAGCGCGCGAGTATGCCGACGATCACAAGGACTTGTATACACGATAAAGGCTGCTCATGCTGCTCGATACATCCGGGTTGTTTGCCTGTCACCACACAAATGAGGTGCAGCATCCGATCGCAGTTGGTCTGTTTAATACTGTTCCGCGTCTGCTGACGCACAGCTATGTATTGGACGAGTTCATCGCCCTGGCAAATGCACGCAGGTTGGCCCGTCCGCCGGTACTGGCATTTTCGCAAAGTCTGTTGAATCATCCGAATGTAGAAATTGTCTGGGTGGAAGCAGGTCTGCATACAAAAGCGCTGGATTTACTGACTCGCAGACCGGACAAAACCTATTCACTTTGCGATGCGGTCAGTTTTGTTCTGATGCGCGAACGAGGCGTCTCTGAGGCGTTGACAACAGATCATCATTTTGTGCAGGAGGGCTTCACCCGACTGCTCACACCATAAAATAAATTGGCGCTTTGGTTGGAATATGTGATTATGCCGCCGGGTAAATGCAAGGAATAAATGAAATGCCGGAACATACGCTGAGCGCGGACAACTGGGACCTGCATCGCCGTGCCGAACGAGACCGCCAGCGGCACAATGAAAAAGTCAAAGAGGTGATCAAACAGAACCTCGGCGATATCATCAGCCAGCAGGACATCATCACCGCCGACAACGGCAAAATCGTCAAGATACCGGTGCGCGGACTGGAACTGCCGCGCATACGCTTCGACAATGACGAGCGCGAACGGGTCGGGCAGGGCGGCGGCGGCTCGAAACCGGGCGACGTGATCGGGCGCGCGCCGCAGGAAGGGCAGGGTCCCGGCACAGGTAAAGAGGCGGGTCAGGAGGCGGGCATCGATTTCTACGAGGCGGAACTGACCCTCGAAGAACTGACCGCGCTCGTGTTCGAAGACCTGCATCTGCCTAACCTGGAAGAGCGCGGCGTCAAACAGATCATGTCCGAACACGCCGAGTTCAACAGCATCGGCAAGCGCGGACTCACCGGTAATCTCGACCGCAAACGGACGCTGCTCGAAGCCTACAAGCGCAACGCGCGCGAAGGTAAACCTGGCTGGGAAATCAAGAACGAAGACCGCCGCTACAAAACCTGGGAGATGATCGAGGAGCCGCAACGCAACGCGGTCGTGATCGCGATGCGCGATGTGTCGGGATCGATGGGCGAGTTCGAGGCGTACATCTGCCGCTCGTTCTATTTCTGGATGCTGCGCTTCCTGCGCAAGAAGTACGCGAGCGCGGAGATCGTCTTTATCACCTGCCACACCGAGGCGAAAGAGGTCAGCGAAAACGCGTTCTTCTCGCTCGGCGACTCGGGCGGCACGAAGATGAGTTCCGCGTACAAGCTGGCGATGCAGATCATCGAAAAGCGCTACAATCCGCGCGAATGGAACATCTATCCATTCCTGTTTTCGGACGGCTACAACTACGGTGACATCGAGTGTGTCGATCTGATGCGCAAGATGGTCGAAATCTGCAACCAGATTGGCTACGGCGAGATCGCCAACGACATCTGGAGCCAGTCGCCGTCGTTTGCGCCGCTCGGTCAGGCGTATCAGGAGGCATTTGCAGACGAGAAGCGCGTCTGTCTGGTCAAGATAAACAACAAAGAGGACGTCTGGCCCGCGCTGCAAAAGTTCTTCAGCAAGCACCCTGAACTGCAGGAAGCCACTCGATAACAAAGTCGGCGGCAATGTAAGTCGTTGGAATTGTAAGTCGTGAAAATAAAATGCGTCAGGAGGAACTCCGCTGACGATCGTGGGCAAAAACCCTGATTCGGACGAGAAACTGCAATCGGCGGATCAGGCATGGTTCGACAGTGACCTCAGCGACAATGTGATGGCTATCAATGATGGCTATCAAAGAGATAGACGCCGAAGCCGCACAATATGGACTGGTACGCACTCGCGAATACTGGCTGCAAACTTTTCTATCCCCGGCAGGAACCGTTGTCCGACGCGGGTTCTGCTTTCGACCGGGACCTTCGGGCATTGGAGGGCGACTCGCTGCGGCGCGACAGCACGACCTTGTCGGTGTCTCGTCCTCCGATATCGTGCGCGAAATGCGAGACACCGAATGATTGTGCGCCCCTACGTAGTGATTGATGCTTGTGTGTTTGGCGCGTGGACGTTCAACGAACCGTACTCACTTGCAGCGATCAAAGTTCTCGATGCAATCGAGGATTATAGAATTTATCCAGTCGTGCCGGATCGCTTTACGAACGAAGTGCTGCGCATCTGTCAGAAAAAGTATACCTCTGTTAATGCGACCGTTTCTGCGGTGTCCTGCTGGCAGCAATTTCAAGATACGCTCAGTCTGTCGATCTTACTGGTTCCTTCGGATACATTGCACCAGCAGGCGTGGAATCTGTCGCTGACCACTGGTTTAACCGCGCATGATGCGCTCTATCTGGCAGTCACACAAGAATGGGATGCGGAGTTGTGGACACTCGATGACCGGCTTGCCAATGTGCCGCGAACGGTTTACAAATACATTTACGATTTGAGGACAGACTTTTCCCCCTGTTAGCGAGATATTCGTAGGGAGATATTAGAAAGACTGGACGTAACGCTATGAATCAGAGCGAGCGCGCTGAACTGGAAAAATGGATCGCGATCATCACCGAGAAGGCGAACGAGTACGGGCTGGACTGCTATCCCACCCACTTCGAGCTCGTGCCGGAGCATATCATCTACGAGCTGGGCAGCTACAGCCTGCCTGCCCGCTTCTCGCACTGGACTTTCGGGCGCGACTATCACCGCCAGAAGACGATGTACGACTACGGGATGGCGAAAATCTACGAGATCGTCTTCAACACCGATCCCTGTCAGGCGTTTCTGATGGACAGCAACTCGATGCTGTCCCACAAATTCGTCGTCGCGCACGTCCTCGGGCACAACGATTTCTTCAAGAACAATACCTATTTCGATCACACCGACCGGCACATGATCGACAAAGTGCGCCTCCATGCCAACCGTATCCGCCGCTACGAAGAAGAGGTCGGGGCGCAGAAGGTCGAGGAGTTTCTCGACAACGTGATCTCGATCGAGGAGCATTTCGACACGGGTTTGACGACCACATTCCGGCGCAAGACCGCCGAGCAGCACGAAGCGGATCGACTCGCGCCCACACAGTCCGCCACCGAGTTCGACGACCTCTGGGATTTGATGGAGCCGCGAACCGGCGCCGTGATTCCGAAAGGACGCAAGTTCCCGCCGGAGCCCGACAAAGACCTGCTCGGCTTCCTGCGCGACTACGCCCCCGAACTCGAAACCTGGCAGCGCGATATCCTGAATATGATCCGCGAAGAGATGATCTACTTCATCCCGCAAATGCGCACTAAGATAGCAAACGAAGGCTGGGCGTGCGCGACCGCCGATTCGCTGCTGCTGACGGAACGCGGTATCCTGCGTTTCGACGTGATCGTCGATCATCAGCAGTCGCTGTGTACCGCCAGCGGCAAGCCGCGCGAGATGCACCCGATCACCGATTTTCATAAGGAGACGCAGGTCCCGACGATCCGCATCACGACGCGGCGTGGCTTTACGATTGAGGGCGCACACAAACATCGTGTCCAACTGGAAGACGGAACCTGGGCTTTCCTGTCGGAGCTTGCCGCCGGTCAGAAGATAGCTCTCGCGCTGGGAACGGAAGTCTGGTCACTAAAACCGGTGCCGATCACGCACGTACCGGCACCGCGAGACGTTTCGCTGAGCGATGTTGCAGACGCGGCGGATGTTTCGCTCTGGACGGTGTTGCGGCATCGAGCGGGCAAACACACCGAACGTGCCGAAGAGATCATAGACGCACTGGAGGCATCCGGCTATCGGGCGGGCAGACCTGATAAAACGCTTGCTACGCGGCATACGTTAGATTGTCCCCCGTTCCTGAACGAATCGCTTGCGGAGTTGATCGGCTATTTCGTCGGCGATGGCAACATCACAAAATCCGGCATCTGTCTAACCTGCGGGGACGAGGCACATGCCCGACACCTGGCGTGTCTGGCAAAATCTGCCCTCGGCATAGAAGCGAAGCTCCGCGCGGATCATACTCGCACCGGCAATCGGTGGCGCATCGAAATTCATTCTCGGGAGATGCTGTGCCTGTTCGAGTCGCTCGGGATCGACCTTGCTGCAAGAGCCAGAAGCAAGCGGATCCCCGATTCGATTCTGCGTTCACCGCGTCCGAGCGTGGTTCGGTTCCTGCAGGGGCTTTTCGATGCCGATGGATACGCGGGAAGCAGAGGCGTGATTCTGTCCACTTCGAGCCGCGAAATGGCGAGAATGGCTCAGATCGTACTTTTGAACTTTGGCATTTTATCGACTCAGCGTCTACAGCAGCATGAGATCATCAATCTGGAAGTCACAGGGGCGTCGGCACGAAAATTCCGCGAGTGTATCGGCTTCGGTATAGAGCGAAAACAGGAAGCGCTCGACAGTTACATTGCGGCGCACCGGTGGTTCAAGCGTGAAAGGCTGTGCGACGAGATCGTTTCGATCGAACATCGAGTCGATGATGTATACGACATCACCGTAGACGAAGCGCACTCCTATGTCGCAAACGGCATGGTCAATCACAACTCTTTCTGGCATGAGCGGATTATGACCGATCTGGATCTGACGCCCGAAGAACACCTCGAATTTCGGCGGCTTCACGCGTCCGTGCTGTCGCCTGGCTCGAAGATGTCGATCAATCCCTACTATGTCGGCTATAACATTTTCCGGGACATCGAACGCCGCTGGAACGGAGAGATCGACACGGATTTCGTCGAGGACGACTGGCGCGGCGAGAAGCTGAATCGACCGACCGGCGAGGGCATGAAGAAGATATTCGAGGTGCGGCGCGACGAATCCGACGTTACGTTCCTGCGAAAGTATCTGACGCAGAGCCTTGTCAACCGGCTGGATATGTACACATATAAGCTGGATGAGGTGGACGGCGAGCAGGCGTGGGTCGTGCAGGACACGGACTGGCGTAAAGTGCGCGATACGATGCTTGATGGCATGACCAATTTTGGGATACCGATCATATTGGTCGAGGACGCCGACTTCCGTCGGCGCGGCGAACTGCTGCTGAAGCACTCTTACGACGGCAAACCGCTCGATCTGGAGTACACCTCACGTACGCTCAAGAACATCCATTCGCTCTGGAAACGCCCTGTGCATATCGAGACGATGGTCGGCGATGAGCCGACCCTCCTGACGCACGACGGCGAGCAGTTCACCCAAAATCCCGTGTAGGTTCTGATCCTGCTGAACCCAAGGTCAAAAGTCCGATTTAGGTGGCAGATGCGGCACATTCGGATGGGAAATCTCACCCTCCGTCCCCTTCTGCCTTCCCAAGGAGAGGGGGCTGGGGGGAGGCAAATCGATACCTTGGTTCTAGTGGCTAAAGCCGAGCGTCCTTCCAAAGGCGAAAGCTGACGACGCGTGTATTCTCGCCCCCTCCGTTACTATTTCAATATATGGAGGGGGTTGTGGGTGGTTAGCCCGCGCAGGCGGGCTTTGAATTTCCAGACGGGGACTTCAGTCCCGGGTCCCCATTGCTGATGCAGAATTCGGTCAGGCAGAAAGACGAGCGTAATGAGAGTTTTGCCGACAGCCGGAATGACGTATATCGAGCTAAAAATTCGGTGCGAGGCGCAGATGCAAATAGAGGTCTGTAACGGCTGTACGGAATGCTATCTTCGCTGTTCGGCAGACGTACCGGCGTCACACACTGAGTGGGAGTCGCTGCAAAACTACATTGCAGCGATGACAGTTTCAGAACGAGCGAGTCTGGCACGGATCGAAGCGCAGGATAAAAGCGTCGATCTCGGCGATGAGGTGAGCGTGTCGATGTGCCGGTATTTCGACATGACGACTCGTCGCTGTGCGGTCTATACGGTTCGCCCGCTCGTCTGCCGCCTGCTCGGTCATGTCGAGTGGATGCCGTGCCCGATCGAAAAAGTGCCCCATCCGATACCGACTCCCGATGCGCTCGCCCTGCTGCGCTCCTATGCCGGCTTCGAGCGTCGCACGTTCGCAGAGTGGGAAGCAGTAGAGTAAGCATTTGCGTATTTCAAGTGCTTCATCACAAGCGGCGAAGCCAGCTTTTCCCCCAGGAGCGAAAGCCGACGGAACTGTATTGCTCCCCCTCCGTTACTATTTCAATATATGGAGGGGGTTGGGGGGTGGTTTGCCTTCTTACGAAGCAGGCAGTGAGTAGTCACTCGGAGCCGATCGTTTCGATGGGCTCGCCGCGCAGTATTTCGTCCAGCCGAACGACGAACTCGGGGTCGTCGAAATAGTCCGAATGCAGCCAGACGTGAAATGGGTTTTTGAGCGAAATCCCGTGATGCAGGCGAAAGTCGGTCAGGCGTCCGAAGGTCGTGAACAGGGGGTTGCCGACGATGTCCTGCGGATACCAGAAGTTGAACCAGTGGACTACCTCGCGCACATAATTGGTCGCAATGAAACTTTTAGTCGGCAGTCCGGACACAAAGTTCGGGTGTGGGTCGCTGAATATCTCGCCGAGCTTGTAGCGGCGAGTTTCTGTCTCGAAGCGCAGTTGGCTGTGGATCGACTTCGTGTCGAAAAAGAACCGTGTCTTCGAGAGCGGTGAACCGAAAGTCACGAATGCGGTGATTTTGCTGAAATCTTTCGGCGTGATGAGGGCGCTTTTATTCTCGGCGACCGCCAGTGCGGACTGCTCATCGAAGAGCCGCAGCAGCATATCATAGCCGATGACGGAGCCGAGCGAGTGCCCTGCGATATAGACGTGGGCGTATTCTTCCCCTGCCTGCGCTGCACTCTGACCGTACTGCAGCACACCCCGCGCCGTATCCATCGCCCGCGTAATGATTTCCTCGCGCACTTTATAGAAACTGCTGTTCTCGTCCGGCTCCGTGTAGACCTGCACATCTCCGAGGAAGTTCACGAACCAGTACTGCACGAATCCAGTGACCGCTTTGTAGAGCGGAAACGTGATGATCAGCAGCAGCAGAGTCCACTTACGGGTGGAATCGAAATCCATGTCGAAAAACAATACGGCACAGAACAGGACGAGTAGGAGCGACCAGAACAGAATCAATCCGAGACTCGATCGCCAGGCGCTTTCGTAGGCTGCGGCGATCGGTCGCGGCATAATCTGTTTTTTTGTGCTTGCCGCACTGTTCTTGACGGAGCGCTCCGCCTGATCGGCAGCAGCAATCGAGGTTCGACTCGTGCACCACTGATACCGGCTATAAAGCAGGAAACCGATCTGTCCGAGGCAGTAAAAGGCGATTGCGACGCCGATCGACCAGAGCACCTGCGAGACCGGAATCACCCTCGCGACGGCGGACAAATCCGCTTCACCGGTGAGGATCGCGGGGACGATTTTGGTGAGGCTGAGTTCGCGCACCGCCTTCAGTAGAAAGACGGCGATCAGTGCGGAGACGCCTGCAATCAGCAGCAGAGAACTGACGACATAGCCGATGTCGAAGAACGTCTTCGTGTGAGGCTGCCTGCTGCTCCACTCCAGCTTCCGCAATTCCTCAGGAGTCTTATCCTTCGAGGCATTACTGAAAGCGTAGCGTTCGCTGCCGATTTTGTAGAAGGGTATGAAAGACGAGCGACCCATCCAGGTCAGAACGCGCGCGAAAGTCGTCGCGCCGTTCGAGAGCGGTGCCCAGTAGATTTCGTAGAAGTCGATTATGCGTTGGGATGCGCCGGAACCGCTCGTCAGCCGGATCGCGTTGAGCGGCGTCGGCGAGTCGGGCAGTATCAGTGTCGGCGCAGTAAAATTGCCTTCGACTTTTGTCCAAGATTCCGCTGCCGATCGCTGCTTGCCGTGCGAGAGCAACCCGTTGACCAGCGATTCTACCGTGTCGTAACGCTGCTGCTGCCCGATGCCGTGCAGGAACAGCACCGCATCGGGCTGACTGCCCGCAGGTTGATCCGCCTCTGCTGTAGCTGGATCCGATTTCGTCGTTTCTGCTTTACCTGTCGCGGTCTGTTCAGACAAATTCTGTGTATCGAGGGCTGTATCGGACATTGGACTGCCTCCTGCTCACATATGAAAGTTCCTGCTCCCTTGTCCCCAATTCCCTTCTATCGTAAGCAAGGTAACCACCCCCCAACCCCCTCCTTCGTAAGGAGGGGAGAGAATACGCGGTTTGTTAGTCTTCACGTTTGAACGAAAGATTTCGGAGAGGGCTAGATAGTCGGTTGAATTCGGTAGCTAATCTGGCGGATTAGTGAGGAATTCTATGCCCTGTTCGGCGTCGGCGATACTCATTTCGAGGATGCAGGGCAGTGGCTCAAAAAATGGATGTGCAAGCAGTCGGCGAAGCCCTTCGCCGATCGTTCCCTGTCCGGGGATTGCATGACGATCGCGGTGGCTGCCGCAGGGTTCACGGGCGTCGTTGAGATGCAGGGCGCACAGCAGGTCGGTCAGTCCGGCTTCGGCGATCTCGTCGGCGAGCCGCTGCGGTGCGTCCGGCGCGGCAAGGTCGAAGCCCGCGACGTGCAGATGACAGGTATCGAGCACGAAACCGAGTTTTGTTGGGTCGCCGCCGACTGCCCGCGCCACCTGCCCGACCTCCGCGATCGTCTGCCCCAACTCCGTTCCCTCCGCGCCGTTTTCCAGCCAGACCCACGCTCCCGGCTTGAGTTTCGCCAGCACTTCCCTGAGTTTGTACGCGACCGCATCGAGAGCGTCTGCCCGACTGTCGTGCCCCTTTTGGTAGCCGACATGGAAGCAGACGCCCGCGAGACCGAGTGCGGCGGCGAGGTTGGCATCAGCGGCGAGTGCGCCTGCCGAACCGTTGCGGATTCGCGGATCTGGTGAGCCGAGACTAGTGAGCATAGAGGCGTGCGCCATGCCCCATATGGGCAGAACAGATTCTACGCCGGAAGTTGAGATTGCTGCTCGGTAACCCGCCTGATCGTCGGCATCGGGAACGCTCTCTTTCGAGAGTCGGCGTGGATCGCGCAGCGTCGTCTGAAAAGTCGCAGCATGGTGTGCGGCAAGAATAGCGGGTATCTCAGTCAGCGGCGGATCGATATGGAAACCGAATCGGGGCATGATGGCTCCTGTGGCAGCAAAAAGTAGAATATTCGCCAGAGTTACGACATATCCTGCTTCAACTCCTGCTCATCGACCTTATTCTGATTGGAACTGCGCCCTGTGCAGACGGGCAAATGGCCGAGTGTTGAAAACACCCGGCTGGAAAAAGCAGACGTCCTCCAGACAGCAGCGACACATCCCGCTCCGAGCGGCGACACATTCCGCTCCGAGCGGCGACACATTCCGCTTCGCTTCGAATGTGTTCTATTTTTAAGGGCGACGGTACGTTTCGCTGCGTGTATTCTCTCCCCCTCCTTACGAAGGAGGGGGTTGGGGGGTGGTTAGCCCTCCTTGCACCGCCTCGCGCAAGACCAGGCAGGAACATCGGCTGTCGATGACCAATGCTAACAGCAGAAACGTCTGGATCGCTTTGAGATCGGAGCGTGTGCCGCCGTTGCCCCTTGAAGAAAAAAATAGAAACTTGAAGCACCTGCTCTCATCGCTCTGCTATCGCCTGACCGATCAGCCGATTTCACTGGAACCGCTGCGCATTCTCGAGGAGCGGAAAGCCGTTTGGGGTTTGTGGAAGGTCACCTTTTTTGCGCTCGGAACCAGCCATGCCGTCCGGCTGCAGGACAGGGACAAGCAGATCACGGAACTGCTGACGTGCGTGCCGCCGCCAGAAGGGGCAGGCTATTTGCTTCAGGCGAACGCTGCCGATCCCGTTTCGCTCGACGCGCAACTGCCGGGACTGTGCTGCAATGTCCGCCTCGAACCTTTCGCGCTTACAATAGATGATTCCCTGCGGGGAGATTTCGCGCCGGATTCCCAGATGCATATCGCCTATCCAACTGAAATTGGGGAGCGTGAAGTGGCAGCGCCCGTCACGCGAATCGGCTGGCAAATCGAGGGGAAACATTTGCTGATCCAGACGGTACATACCTATCCCGAAGAAGGGCGCGGCGTGCGGAGCCATACCGATTTCGAGCTTATGTAAGACATAAGACAGTTGAAAGGACAGTTGAACCGATGGGCTTTCTGGCTGGACTGGTGCTGTATGGCGTCGGAGCTACCCGATCTCCTTACGAGTGGACGACGCCCGTCTGGATCACGCTCGCCTTTTTCGTCGTGCCGGTTCTGGTGGGTCTCGTGAACGGCGCGGTCGTGAAACTCCCCCGAAATGGCGCCGAGGGGTTTCGGATCGGACTGCGGTCCGGCGGGTGGGCGATGTTCCTATACGCGTCGGCGAGCATGATGTGGGCGCACTATCGCGTGGGTTACAACGGGAACACGGGCGGCGTCCTGCTTGTCGGACTGGTCGTGGCGATCACCTATGCGCTGATCGCGGGCGTCGTGGCAGGCTGCGTCTGTGCGCTGCTGATAGGGCGCAGAACGAAGAGCACAGAACAGAACACAGAATGAGGATCGCACGATGAATCTGCACTGTGACAAACGCGAAAACGGCGACTTCGCCTTCTATATCGATGGCGATTTGCAGTTCGATACCGCCGACGAAGCCCTCTATCACGAGTCGCTCGTCCTGCCCGCCATGAGCCTCGCCCAACTCGCAAAGCCCGACAATCTGCGCGTCCTGATCTGTGGTGGCGGGGATGGTCTCGCCCTGCGCGAAACGCTGCGTTTCCCAGGCGTCGTTCACGCCGATCTGGTCGATTACAGCGAGGCGGTCGTGGAATGGGGACGAACACGATTCGCCGAGATCAATCAGGGCGCTTTCGAGGACAGCCGCGCACATACACATATCGGTGACGCCTGGGATTTCCTCGCCGACGCTGGCTCCTACGATGCGATTTTCTGCGACTTCACGGTTCCACGCTGCGCCGAAGACACACGCGTTTTCACTCGCGATTGGTACGAGCGCATTCAGCGCGCACTCGCGCCAGGCGGGATTGCGGCGTTCAATGCCGTCTCCGCGCAGTACGCCCTCGACGCCTTCTGGTGTGTAGAGAAGACCGTTCGCGCCGCACAGCTTCATACGCGCCCGTATCGCGTCTGCATCCCCTCGTTTCGGGCGCAGGGTTATGGCGCATGGGGCTTTCTGCTGGCGGCGCACCGCCCGATCAAACAAACGGCGCTGCGAAACTTGGAATGCCCGATACCGACGCGCCAGGCGGAGATGTCCGGTCTGTGGCGCGGCGCGCAGTTCTCCCGCGCGGAACGCCTGCGTGGCAAATCAGCCCCTGTTCACACGCTAGAACACAGCGTCCTGCTGCCGTTGATCCTCAATCCCGATCTGCGCGGCTCGAAGGCGCAGGGCGGAGTGGCGTCTCCCGACCAGTACAATCTCGAGCCGCTCGTCAGCCTGATCCCGATTGTACACTCCTGCCACACACGCACGATGATCGAAACGCTCGCCGAGCAGGTGATCGGTTCCGTTCGCGCACTCGACCTTCGTAAGCTGACCGATGCCCTCCTCGAACGCTCAAAGGAACTCCCTGGCGAACTGATCGCGGAGCTGCGGCGACTGCGAGACTTTCTGAGCGGGATCGGTTCGGGCATCGCCTGGCTGAGCCAGTGGAGCCGCCGATTGTTCGTCGCGCTCGTGATTCTGATGACGCTCGCCAACGCCGTCTCGCCGGACAGCGCTTTCGGCAAAGGCTCTTTCGGAAGCGGACACGGGGGCATCAGCGCGGGACACGCGAGCGTCGGTCGCGGATACAGCAGTTTCAGCGGTTCGAGCGGCTTCAGCTCGTCCGGTCATGCGAGCGGAGGCAGTTTCGGCGGCAAATCCGGCTTCAGCGGCGGAGCTGTGGGACGCACTGGCGGCAGTTTTAGCGGCACGAGGGGTTTGGGAAGCAGTTTCGGCACACGTGGCAGCGCGGCGCATGGTCCGCTGATTTCCCGACCTGTGATCACGAGTACCGGCTTTCGGGGTGGCTACGGAAGCGGGCGTCCGACAGACATCTACGGGCGTTCGTACGAGCCGCGCACCTTTATCTATGTCCACAGCAGCGGGGGCGGGTACTACGGTCAGGGCGCGAATCCCGTCAGCAATGGCACGGAGGGCAAACCGCATCAGGCGCTGTTCATGGCGGACGCCGATATGCTCGTCATGGACAACGGCGATATCCTCGTGCCGGTCTCGGAGACCGGCTATCTGCTCGTCGTTGGCGGCACAGTCAGCCTCTACAGCAAGAGTTCGCCGGAGCCGCTGCTCGCGCTCTATCCCGACGCGCGGTTCTTTCAAAACATCGCCGTGCAGCTGGAAGGTCAGCAGGCGCAGGCACAGTTCGAGATCAAAGCTCGGCGCGACTGGCTGTCGTGGGTAGGCTGGACGAGCGCGATGGCGTCGTCTGTTCGCGACGACGAAACGGAGCTTCGCAACCTCGAAGACCTCGATCGACGCCTGACGGAAGCGCAGAAACATCTCGTTCTGCCGCCGGACGACCAGCCGCCTTCCTCGAGACAGAACAGCACGGATGTCGAACTTTTCCTCGACTGTGTGCTGACACAGGACGACCGTATCGCGTTTCGCGCACCGGACGATCACTGGCTGCATACCGACGGCAAGCGTCTGCGCACAGAGCAGGAAACGACTTCTGGACAGGGCAGAGTTTGCCCTCCGGCGCTGACCGCGCTGCTGAAAAGCGTGATGGACAAGCTCTCGAAGGAGCTTGCGGCGGACTCGAAATCGTTCGCGAGCGACTTGAGTCAGGCGCAGCAGGAGCGCACCACGATCCAGAAAGACCTCGCCGAATACCAGCGTATCTACAGCGCAGGCGGCGACAGCAGCGAAAGCGTAGACTATGGAACGGAAGAGATCAGTGTCTCGAATGCGATCAACCGCACGCAGAACGATCTGGCGGTGAACCAGCAGGACATCGACGCCGCGATCGCCGGAGCCAGTAAAGCCGACTCCGACGCGCAGCGAATCATGCAGGCGCGGCAGACCTTCGGGCAATGAGATGCAGCTCAAATGAAAGAGTGCGGCTCAAGTGAGAATGTGATTCGAATGAGAGACTGCGATTTACCAGAAGAAGCCGTGAGTCGAGAAGCGGCAGATCGTGCCGATATCGAACTGCGTGAAATCGGGCAGGAATGGGATACCGCCTGGGATGCGCTGGTGAGCCAGTCTGCGTCGTCGGGCTTCATGCAGTCGATGGCGTGGGCGGCGTTCAAGCAGGCGGAGGGCTATGCAGTTCGGCGTTACGGACTATTCGAGGCGGGTGAACTCTGCGGCGGGGGAACCTTGCTGTTCTATCCGATGCAGGGCGGCGCGGGCTTCGTCGTCTGTCCCGAAGGTCCGGTCCTGCCGTGGCACGATACGCAGCGGGCACGCGCCGGTCTGCGTCTGCTGATCGCTCGGGCACGCGCGCTTGCTGAAGAGTTCGGCGCGATCGGTCTGCGAATCGAGCCGCATCTGACGCCGCCGCGCCCGTCGCTGCTCCGTAACTGGTCACGCGCCCCGATCGACCTGCTGCCAGTTCACACGCTGATGCTCGACCTATCGCAGACCGACGAAACGCTGCTCGCGCAGATGCATCCCAAGGGGCGCTATAATCTCAAACTCGCCGCGCGGCACGGCGTATCAGTCCGCATGAGTACGGATACGGCCGACCTCGCTGGCTTCTACGCTCTCTTTCAGGAGACCGCGCTGCGCCACCAGTTTTTTGCGGAACCGTACGCGTTTTTCCTCAATCTGGGAGCGACGCACTTTCCGACAGGCTGCGCCGCGCTCTTCCTGGCAGAGTGGAATGCGGAGATCGTTTCGGCGATACTGGTCGTGTTTTATGGTCGGCGTGCGACCTACCTCTACGGCGGATCAGCGCTGGCGCACCGTGCCGTGATGCCGAATTATCAGCTGCAATGGGCAGCAATTCAGGAGTCGCGAAAGCGCGGCTGCATCGAGTACGACTTCTATGGCTATGACCCATTCGGTCTGCCCGATCATCCTTACGCCGGATTCTCGCGGTTCAAATCTCAATTCGGCGGGCGTCATGTCGCGAATGTCGGGGCGTACGACCTTCTCTTTTACGACCGGATAGCGGATCGCCTCATCGAACGCTTTCGGTCTGCGTGAAGAGACAGACGAGACAGCGAGTATCACGAGTTGAAAACTCATGGCTCGGTGGCGTTCCGCCAGTCGTCCTTCGGACGCGATACGATTATCGTAGCGGTGTATTTTCTCCCCCTCCTTTGCTTTTGTTCAAGGAGGGGGTTGGGGGGTGGTGCATTTGCGTCTGAAGTACGTTCGGAGCGGAATGTGTCGCCGCCCTTAAAATGAAACACATTCGAAGCGAAGCGGAATGTGTCGCTGCTCGGAGCGGGATGTGTCGCTGCTCGGAGCGGGATGTGTCGCTGCTCGGAGCGGGATGTGTCGCTGCTCGGAGCGGGATGTGTC
>Ga0123339_10001051_pt1 | contig 19555 bp, 16 predicted proteins | sample lystaG_FD_89956 | JGI IMG/M metagenome (GOLD analysis project Ga0123339, IMG submission 89956) | Glacier valley bacterial and archeal communities from Borup Fiord, Nunavut, Canada, to study Microbial Dark Matter (Phase II) -... | ecosystem: Environmental > Aquatic > Freshwater > Ice > Glacier ... | reverse complement strand
CAAGCAATACAAAGATATATACCCGTTTGCCTGCCAGGACTTTGAACGTGATATCTATAGGATTCTGAAGAAGAATGCTCCATTGGTCAATAAATATGAGCGGATGGTGCTGGTTATCCGTCATCTAAAATCTCATTACAAAGACATCGCCAAAGGGTTCAGGGACTTTTGTAAGCAATATCCTATTGTAGCACAAGTAGTAATCGACATAAAATCCTTTGAAATTAAATCAGGAGATGCTTTTGTGGTAGTGGATGACCGTGATCTGGAATTCCTGGTTCGCTATTCAATCAATCAACAAATAATCCTTGGAACCAGCATGGGTATCATTTCCTATAACGAAACTCCTTTGAAAGGAATCATTGCTTCTGGAATTACTACTATCTCAACCGACTTTGTGCAAATGGGAAAAAGCATGGCTGACATGATTGTGAACCATCAAAAGCTGAAACTGGATAATCCTTTTATAATGAACAGTAGGAACTCATTTTAGGGAAGAAAGGGAAATAAGGAATACAGGAACAAGGAATAAGAAATAAAGAACAAGAAATGACCATTAACGATTAATGATTAACGATTTAAAAATAAGGAATAAGAAGTTGAGGTGAGATGTGCTATTGTCGTAGAAGCAATCCGTGTAATCCGCTTCAATCAGTGCAATCTATTTTAAATAAGAAATAAAGAGAAGTAAACGGATAATACTAACATTCATTAAACTAACCATTTATGAAACACCTATTTATTTTACTATTCCTATGCATTACCTTTTTGGCGAATTCAGCCAATGATGGAGAGGGGCGTGTGGTGATTAATCTCAATGGAACCTGGCAGTTTGATCAAACGGTCAATGCCTTTCCTCCTGTGAAGTTTACACGCACTATTCCGGTTCCAGGGCTTGTGCATATGGCTGAACCTAAGATTGTAGATTATGACAAATTTTTTAAGCGTACTAGTAAAGTTGAAGCCAAAGAACAACACAATCTATACAATATTGATTACACACCGCGATATAGCTGGTACCGTAAATCGATTTTTATCCCGAAAGAATTAAAAGACAAAGAGGGGGTGATCACCATCAAAAAGAGCCAGTACGTGACCCAGGTTTATGTCAATGGAATTGATATGGGTACTTCAATGGCTTGCTATACCCCGGTAGAATTTCCAATCACCAGTGCACTGAAGTTGGGTACTGAAAATGAAATTCTCATCAAAGTAGGCGACCGTGTTTGGTTGCCCAGCGAAGCAGCCGGTGGCACCGATAAGGAGAAAGAACATTATCTGCCTGGAATCTGGGATGATGTATTAATCTCTTTTACTGGAAGTATTCGCATTAACAGGCTGCTGGTACTGCCCTCCATGGCGGGTAAAAAAGTTATGGTAAAGGCACAGCTTAGAAATTTAAAACCTGCACAGATTTTTTATGGCGATGCCATGAGCGATTCGGTTACTCTTGACATTTCAATAGCCGAAAAGCTTACAGGTAAAGTGGTTGCCAGCAAGAGTGGTCGTTTTGTTGCCAAACGTGACAATATTTCCGTAGCTGAAATGGAAATACCACTGTCGAAATTCACCAACTGGTCCCCCGATCAGCCTTTCCTTTATGTAGCAACGGCTACCTTAAAATCGGATATAGGGGTATCAGATGAACTGAGCAAGCAATTTGGAATGCGTGACTTCACCCGCAAAGGGAAGTTCTTTTACCTGAATGGTGAAAAAATTATCCTCAGAGGAACCAATGTAACCCTTCAGCGCTTCTTTGAAGATCCCGACTGTGGCAATCTAGTGTGGGACAAGCAGTGGGTGAAGAAATTGCTGGTTGATTACCCTAAGAAGCTTAATTGGAATATGATGCGTATATGTGTTGGCATTGCACCTGATTTTTGGTATGATATTGCCGACGAAAATGGCCTGCTATTTCAGAATGAATGGTTGTACTGGCAAAATCATGGTTGGGACGAACAGATCAGAAAGGAATATACCGACTGGGTTTGGACTGACGGCAACCATCCAAGTATTGCCATTTGGGATGCCATCAATGAAAACTGGGACGATTACATAGGCAATTCCCTAATTCCTGAGTTAAAGAAACTGGACAATACCCGTATTTGGGATTCAGGCTATATGACTGGTGATCAAATGACCCATGATGAAATGGACGAGCCGCACCCTTATCAGGGTGTCATTTCATGGATTCAACCTGGTGCCAACAGAGATATCTATCCACTTGGCAATCTGGATTTCAAACCACCAATATTAAGGAGTATCTAGGATGCAAGTTCACCACAACTGGTGAATGAATATGGATGGATTTGGCTTTGGCGAAATGGAACGCCCAGTAAATTAACCGTATATGTATATGATTATTACCTTGGCAAGAACTCAACTGCTGAGCAGAATTGGGAATTGCAGGCCTACTGGATGCAGTTGGAAACCGAATGGCTACGCAGCGAACCATCCGTTGCAGGAGTATTGGCCTTTTGTTACCTGTCCAATAATTATGGCTATACGGGCGATTGGTTTTCAGGCAACATCAAAGACCTGAAACCCACGCCCACACTCGATTGGCTTGAACATGCATTTGCTCCTGCAGCCACGTACATTAATCTTACCGATGAACGGTATATCAAGATGGTGGAGCCCCATCAACCGGGGTCTACTTTGCTTTTCAACCTGGCAGGGGTGAATAATAATCCATCCACTATTTCAGGATCTGTAAAAGTGAAAGTGATAGATGATGCCGGGAAATCAGTTTCAGAACAAATTAATAGTGTCAAACTGCAACCCTATTTGCGTACCGATCTGCCAGTTAGCATTAAATTACCTGAACTAGCCGGTGGGTATGTCCTTGTTGCAGAATTTACGCCTGAAATCGGGAAATCAGTTATTAGTCGCAGATTCCTCAAAATTGGTCAGGCAGCAAAATATACTTATTTCAATTTAAATCCTATCAGCAAATGAAGCATTTACAAATACTCAAATCACCTGTGGAACTTGATTTGTTAAATTATGCCATAAAGGGCGAGCCCATTATTAATCAGCTTCGACAATTAAAAGACATTCATGGAATATTTCATGATCAGCAGGCTATGGCAGAATTGAATCCTGAAACTCCGGTCTATTCAGTTCAGGCATGGATGCCGGTAGCAGAAGGCACTCCGGGCGGACTATTTTTTGGCGCATCCACCATTTACTCCGGCAAAGTAGGCAATGAGTATTTCATGACCAAAGGACATTTTCATGTACAATCCGATCGTGCTGAGTTTTACTGGGGGTTGCAGGGACAGGGAATGCTGATTTTAATGGATCGCGACCATACTACTTGGGCCGAAGAAGTTCACCCCGGAAGTTTGCATTACATCGGAAGTGAAATAGCGCACCGGCTGTCCAATACCGGATCAGAAAATCTGGTGGTAGGCGCCTGCTGGCCATCGGATGCGGGTCACAATTATGAAGAAATTGCAGGGAATGGATTTTCAGCGCGATTACTTGAAATTGATGGTAACCCAATACTGATTGAAAGTTAAAATGTTAATACTAATTATAAAGACATGAAATATAAACACATATATACATGGGACACATAGTTTATTTTTTTCTATGTGACCTATGTGTCTATGTGTTTAAAACAAAAAAGATGAAATCATACGTTGTTCTGATATCTATTGTCGCTGCCCTTGGCGGATTGCTTTTTGGTTTCGATACAGCCGTCATTTCGGGTACCATCAATTTTATTCAGCCCTATTTTGGTTTGTCCGAAGCCGGATTGGGCTGGACAGTGAGTAGTTTGCTGTTTGGATGTATGGCCGGGGTTTTTATGGCTGGAAAGGCCGGCGACCAATATGGCCGTAAGAAAGTGCTGATGCTGGCTGCTTTGTTATTCTTTATTTCGGCATTGGGCAGCGCTTGTGCCCATTCACTTTTCTACTTTATATTGGCCCGTATCCTAGGTGGGATTGCTGTCGGGATTGCCTCGATACTTTCCCCAATGTATATTGCCGAGTTGGCACCAGCAAAGTATCGTGGAACACTGGTTTCCTTAAATCAATTGGCCATTGTAGTGGGCATTTTGGTAGCCTTTTTCAGTAACTGGCTGCTCGTTGATACAGGAGTGAACAACTGGCGGTGGATGCTGCTGGTAATGGCAGCTCCCGCAGTATTGTTGTTTTTTAGCCTGTTCCTGGTTCCTGAAAGTCCACGCTGGTTGGTTGCCCGGCACAGAAATGAAGAAGCGCTCAAGGTTTTACAGAAAACTTCAGGTTCAGAATTTGCGCAGGCAGAACTCAAAGAAATTGAAGATACTTTGAAGAACAAGGAAGTATCAACTTACCGAGATTTGTTGGCTCCTAAGATCAGGCCGCTTTTATTTATCGGAATTATTCTGGCTGTATTTCAGCAGATTACCGGCATCAATACCATCATGTATTACGCCCCTAAAATATTTGCCAATGTAGGTCAATCCAATGACCTGGCCTTATTGCAAACCATCGCCATCGGGGGAACCAATCTGATATTTACACTGTTAGCCATGGTTTTGATAGATCGCTCAGGTCGTAAAATGCTGATTTTGATTGGCTCTGCGGGAATGACTTTAATGCTTGCTGGCCTTTCAGTCTTGTTTTTCCTGAAGTTGACCTCCGGAATATTTGTTCTTGTGCTTATTCTTGGTTATATTGCATTCTTTGCTGCCTCGCTGGGACCTGCACTTTGGGTAGTTGCTGCTGAATTATTCCCGAACCGCCTGCGCAGTAAAGGAATGTCGATTGCCATCGTTTCACTTTGGATAGCCTGTACCATCGTTACCATTGCTTTTCCAATCATGCTCGAAAAACTAAGCGGAGGGATAACCTTTTTGATTTTTGCATTGATCTGTCTGGCCAATTTGGTGTATGTATGGAAATACGTTCCCGAAACCAAAGGAAAAACGCTGGAAGAACTGGAAAAAGCATTCGCAGGGAGATAGGGGCGGAGGGAGAGGAAGAGGGAAAGAAATAAGAAATAAGGAACAAGGAATAAGAAACAAGGAATAAGAAATTAAGAAACACGGGCATTCGCAAACGGGAATTGAAACTTTAAACCTGGGACTCATGAAGTATACCATTGCCATCGACTTAGGAGGAACTATTGTAAAAATTGGCTTGCTGAAAGAAGGTCAGCTCCTTGACCGCAAGGAAATTATTGCACAATCAGTTTCTGGATTGAAAGCGCAACTACCTGAAATAGAAATGACTATTGATCAAATTTTGCATTCCAATCAACTTCATAATACTGATTTGTTGGGCATTGGATTTTCGTTTGCCGGGCTGGTTGATTCCTCCAAAAACAGAATATTGTCCACCAATCAGAAATACGATGATGGGCCGCAAACCGATCTGGTTGGCTGGGCTCGCCAGAATTGGAATAGTCCTCTGTTTGCCGAAAATGATGCACGCATGGCTCTGATGGGCGAATGGCAGTATGGAGCAGGAAGTGGGTGCAGCGATCTTGTGATGGTTACTCTTGGAACAGGTATTGGTTCAGCAGTTCTTATCAACGGCCAATTACTGAAAGGCAAACATTTTCAGGCGGGGAATCTGGGCGGTCATTTTGTGGTGAACCACCATGGAACCGTTTGTACCTGCGGGAATATTGGTTGTGTGGAAGCAGAAGCATCTACCTGGCGATTGCCGTCCTTGTTGAAAGAGCATCCTGGCTTTTCAGAAAGCTCAATGAGAAATAAAGAAGTGCTGGATTTCAAAGCTCTTTTCTTTCATGCCGGAAACAATGACCGTGTCGCTAAAGAAGTGCTTGATCATTGCCTCTCAGCGTGGGCTGCCGGAATCATCACTATGATTCATGCCTTTGATCCAGAGATGATTATCCTTAGTGGTGGAATTATGAAGAGTTCGGCAATCATTCTGCCTTCAATTCAAGAAAAAGTAAACAATCTGGCATGGACACCCTGGGGCAAGGTAAAACTCGTTGAGGCCCGATACCCTGATTCAGCTGCTTTGTATGGTGCTGATTACCTGGTGCGGTCAACATTAAATTGTGATGAATAGAAAATGAATAGTAACGCAGCCACATAGTTCACAATAGTATGTTCTATGTGTCTTTGCGGTAATAAAAGAATAGATAAATGAAGAGAAAATATTTAAACAACCCTTCAAAGTTTAATAATCTTCCTGTGGTTGAAGTTAAAACCACTCATTGGAAAGTTGAAAATGGATGGGATGATATTTGTGCCCGACTAAACAAAGAGATATTGGCTATTGCTGGAAAGAAAAAACTGGTTGTGATAGAAACTTACCAGGGTGTGATCCATGAAGAACTGATTTTAAACCTGAAGCATGAATTAAAATATAGCCTATTTATTCAGGCTGCTGATTTCATGTTACCTGAAGATTCGATTAAAAAACTCGTATTCCCTGATGTGACTGACGACCGTATATTCGGTTTCATGACCCGCCTTACAATGGATGCCTTTTTCGATTGGGATAAAGTGGCCACTTTGCAATCTGAAATAGATTCGCTGGAAGAGGGAACAATCATCATTTACGGATGCGGGGCATCATTGTTGGGCTCAAAACCTGATTTAATGGTGTATGCAGATATGGCCCGCTGGGAAATACAGCTCCGCATGCGCCAGCATTTGGTCGATAACATAGGCGTCAATAACCGGAATACCATTGATTGGATGTTGCTCTATAAACAAGGATTCTTTGTCGATTGGCGTGTTTGTGATCGTCTGAAAAAGACCTTGTTCGATCGGATGGATTTTCTACTTGATACCAATAAGATCGGTAAGCCTAAAATGGTTGAGGGGAAAGCCATATTGGAAGGATTGAAAATTGCCGCTAACCGTCCCTTCAGTGTAGTCCCTTTTTTTGATCCCGGACCGTGGGGAGGCCAGTGGATGAAAGAAGTTTGCAACCTGGATGAATCTGCACCCAATTATGCCTGGTGTTTTAATTGTGTGCCGGAAGAAAACAGCCTGTTGTTGAAATTTGGTGAAGATGTGATAGAAATTCCCTCCATCAACCTGGTATTCCGTCATCCTGAAGAACTGCTGGGCAAACCTGTTCATGGACGTTTTGGTGATGAATTCCCCATCCGTTTTGATTTTCTGGATACCATGGAAGGAGGCCATCTGAGTTTGCAGGTTCATCCGCTCACTGAATACATTCAGGAGAAATTTGGCTTACATTATACGCAGGATGAAAGCTATTACATGTTGGACACCGAAGAGGATGCGATCGTCTACCTCGGTTTGCGTGAAGATATAAACCCCCAAGTGATGATGGCAGAGCTGGAAGAAGCGCAGTCAGGAGGAAAACCTTTCGAAGCCGAAAAACATGTTCAGATATGGCCCGTCAAAAAACATGATCATGTGCTTATTCCTGCGGGAACGGTACATTGTTCAGGTAAGAGCAGCATGGTGCTGGAAATTAGTGCCACTCCATATATTTTTACTTTCAAGTTGTGGGACTGGGGCCGGTTGGGTATGGATGGCAAACCAAGGCCCATTAATATTGAACATGGCAAAAAGGTGATTCAATGGGAACGAACCACCCAATGGACCAAAGAAAACCTAATTAATCAAATTCGGATGGTTGGTGAAGGCGATGGCTGGCTGGAGGAAAGTACCGGCTTGCACGAACGTGAATTCATCGAAACGCGTCGCCATTGGTTCACCAAAAAGGTGGAACATCATACCAACGATGGCGTAAATGTAATCTGCCTGGTGGAAGGCGATGAGGTGATTGTTGAAAGTCCTTCAAGCGCTTTTGATCCGTTCGTAGTTCATTATGCCGAAGTATTTATCGTTCCGGCCCAAGTGGGAGCTTACACCATTAGACCTTATGGTAATGGCGAGGGACAGAAATGTGGAACATTGAAAGGCTATGTGAGGTTTTAGAATAAATGATAATTAAACAAATAGAAACATAGGGCACATAGTTAATAGATTTATATTTAAATTAATTCTATGTTTTTTATGTATCTATGTGTTTATATTTTAACATGATAACTATGAAATTCAATCCAGGTTTTGATATTACCCCAACCACCCAACCAATGGGCTTTAATTATGGTGTAGGTACCTTTGGCCCGATGGTGGAGAATCGTTCGCTTGATTCAATTCGCCAAAGCCTGCGCAATCCGCTTTGCGAAGGCCCCGATCCAGTGTATGCCATTGCGATGGATGTAGGTAAGACGGAACATATCCACCAACTAATGCAACTTCACTTACTGTATGGTGCGGTAACGTATGCCGCTGGTCGTATGGGCGATGAGCCGGTTCGAAGTCAGGGCCATATTCACAAGGTCTCACCGCTTTCGGGTTGGTCAACTCCTGAAGTCTATGAAATATGGTCGGGCAAAGCCATTATTTACATGCAGGAAACGGCTGAAGATCAATCTGGGCGATGCTTTGCAGTAGTTGCCAATCCGGGGGATGTAGTGATTGTTCCTCCCTATTGGGCCCATGCCACCATCAGTGCAGATGCCCAACAACCACTCACTTTTGGTGCTTGGTGCGACCGCGAATATGGCTTTGAATACGATGCAGTTCGCGCTCACAAAGGGCTGGCCTGGTTTCCTGTGATTGCTCCTTCCGGTGAAATTGAATGGCAGAAAAACTCTCATTATCTGGAATGCGAACTGATTGTAAAAATTCCTGCAAACTATACACAGCTTGGAATAGAACCAGGAAAGCCCATTTATACTCAGTTCCAGGAAAGTCCTCATAGATTTGGGTTTGTACCAAGACCACAATTGGTGAAAGAGGTATGGAACAATTTTATTCCATAGGAACAATTTTGTCGCCGGGTTTTGTCTCCTATTTTTAAGGCTGTTTCTCTAACTGATCATTCAAGGCTTGGTCGATGACTACTTTATTCGAATTAGATATATCACGCGCCACAAATAAGCCAAGCACCTGCTTGCCATCGCTGGAAGTGAAGTTGCTTTTAATATTGGCAGGCGGAACACTAAACAAGGATCCGGTGCCGCTTTGATTGAACATCTGAAAATAATAGTTGTAGGCAAACTCTGATATGGATGTATGCTTCACGTAAACGGTGTCATTAAGTTTCAGCTTGCGGTCTTCCGGTTTAGTTAAATCATGAAAATCAGTAAAGACCTCCAGCCCCGTGATGTAATTTCCATCTACAAACTCATCGTTGGCAATCGCCATTAAATTGGCTTCATGGTTCAATGTATCGTTTATATACACATCCCATTTGTAATAATTACCGATGCCTGTGGGTTCTAGTCCGTAAGTGAAAACTCCCAGGAAACGTTTGCTACCGCGCAAAGATGGCACTACTTGAATGGAATCCAGGGGTTCAACAGCATTCAGTTTGTCTTTCGCGATTAAAGTCGTCTGTTGTGTTTGGATGTTCAAGGTATATTCCCGACCGGCAATTCCCGGATAGCTGGCGTTTTGCGGAACTTGATAAAACCCTTTTCTTTCTGCATCTTCAGTCAGTGTGATCTGGTTGGAAGGAATTGCATCATCAGAAATAACGACTTGTGCCCCGCTTACTCCGGGATAATCTTCATCCAGATTAACTTTCAGAGTTCTATATAAAAAGACCGTAGGTCCATCCTGGGTGGTAATGTATGCTTCCACGGCCAGTAAGTTCAGGTTTTCCTCATTCAGTTTTACATCAATCACATCTTCGCACGAGCTGAAAAAGATAGATAAAATAAATAAAACCAGCATCATAGGCCTTAATTTTATATTTTTCACAAACCTGAATGAAGTTCCTTTGCCGATGATATTTTTCAATAAATAGTTTTTCATGACTGTTAAAATTTAAAAGTTGAAATTGTAAGTAACCGATGGAATCAGGGTCCCGATAATCGTCAGACGGGTGGCTTCTGAAACAGAGGGGCGATCTGGGTTTTGACGGAAAGTAACCGAATAGGAATTTCTGCGGGCATATACATTGTAGACCGAGAAGTTCAACGATTGCTTTACTTTTTTGCGGTCATTCTTCTTAAAGTCATAAGTCATCGAAATATCCAAACGGTGGTAATCAGGAATCCGGTCGCTGTTACGATCCGAATATAAATAAATAGTATTTCCCTGCACATCGTATTTTGCTACCGGGTAGGAAGTTGGGTTGCCCGTGGAAAAGACCCAGGTAGTCGAAAAGTTCCAGCGTTTGCTCACATCGTAATTGGCCACCACCGATACATTGTGGGTACGGTCATAACTCGATGGATACTCCTTTCCTTCGTTTATTCCCGGTACCTTGCGCATCGACCTGGACAATGTGTAACTTAACCAGCCCGTCAACCGGCCTTCCTGCTTTTTGGCAAACAATTCAAGCCCGTATGCATAACCGCTTCCACGCAACAATTCTGTTTCCATATTTTCCCTCAGAAACAGTTCTGCTCCATCAATATAGTCAATCACATTGCTCATCTTTTTGTAATACACTTCGGCTGAAGTCTCGAACATGTTTTCGTTGATGTTTCTAAAATAACCCAACCCAACCTGATCGGCAATTAATGGTTTGATGTAAGCATTGCTTGGAAGCCATATATCCAATGGAGTGGGCGAGTTGGTATTCGAAATAAGGTGCAGGTTTTGAGCCATGCGGTTGTAAGACGCTTTAACTGAACTTTCTGTAGTAAGCATAAACTTCACCGCCACGCGCGGTTCTAAATTGTGGTAACTTGGGCCAATAAATTTGCCTGATGCATATTCAGTTGCCCCGATAACTTCCTTTTCATTGGGCTGATCAGGACGCAGGTATTGGGTTTCCTTACCTGGGCCGATTTGCTGAAAATAGGAGTAACGCAATCCATACCTTACGGAGAGCCGTGGCCCGATGGTTTGTTCGTTCGAAATATACATTGAATTATTCAGGGCGTTGTAATTGGTCAGTTTCACGTCTTGAAAAAAGGAATTATCACCTGCCTTAATCTGACCTGGATTGAAATGATGGTAAATTACATTAAAGCCTATAGTGAGTTTATTGTTTGAATTCATGTACCACGAGAAATCTTCCTTAAAATTGTAATCCCTAATCTGAGAAGTCCAGTCGAACTGACCGGCTTCTGTTCCCGGAACCCCTAAATTATAATCATACTGCGAAAAGATAAGGGAAGTATTTGAAAATACTTTATTGCTGAACAGGTGGTTCCAGCGTGCCGTGGAAGTCAGGTTCCCCCAACGCATATAGATAGATTCGCCTACCTTAAAATAATCATCGCCTGTATAGGCTGAAAAATAAAAGCGGTTCTTATCATTGATCACTACATTGGTTTTCAGGTTCAGATCGTAGAAATATAGCTTGTTTTCCTTCAGAGTTTCAAGTCCTGCCAACCGGCCCAGGTAATCGGCATAAGTACGCCGGCCCGATACAATAAAGCTCCATTTGTCTTTGATGATCGGGCCTTCAACGGTCAGACGGCTCGAAATGTTTCCGATTCCACCACTCACCCCAAGTTGCTGTGAGTTTCCGTCTTTCATCCTGATATCGATGACTGAAGAAGCCTTGCCGCCATACTCAGCAGGGATTCCACCTTTGTAAACCTGCACATCTTTAATGGCATCCGAATTGAAAACTGAAAAGAAACCCAGCAGATGCGAGGCATTGTAAACCGGCGCTTCATCCAAAATCATCAGGTTCTCATCCGGACCCCCGCCCCTGACGTACAATCCGGAACTTCCTTCGCCCCCGTTCTGGATGCCGGGCAGCAGGGTGATGCTTTTAATGATATCCACTTCACCCATAAATGAGGGCAGCTTTTTAATCATTTTAACCTGCAATCTATCCATGCTCATCTGCAAACTTTCCACGTTCCGGTCCTTCTTCTCTCCGGTAATCACTACTTCCTCTATCTGCTTTACATCTTCCTCCAGAAGCACATTCATCTGCTTGCTTTCACTCAGATCAATCGTGGGTGATTGCGTCTGGAAGCCTATGTAGGTGAAATTGACCGGATAAGATCCCTTTGGCAATGAAATGGAGAAGAATCCATATACATTGGAAGTGACCCCGGTTTTTAATTGCGGAATGTAAACTGACGCCCCAATTAAGGCTTCCCCGTTGGCTTTGTCTTTAAGATAGCCGCTTAAGGTCACCTTTTCGGCAAACCCGGGAAGCGATAAGATCAAAAGCAGCATAAAGATACTAAACTGTTTCATTGTTTTCTGTTTTCTGAACATTGATAATAGGATCCACTAACGATAGATTACTCTTTTTTGAATAGGTTGCATTTATAGAACAAGAAATTACATCCCATGTTTTAGTTTAATCGTTTTTTAATGGTGCCACAAAGGAAAAGCCTTTTTGCAGATAGTTAGGAATTCAAATCGGTGAATGACGTTTATTTAACAGTGAGTGACTGAAAGGATGAAGATTTCATCCCTTTTTGAAGGATGATATTCTTTGGTTGGATTGATATAGTTGAGTTGATGGTGGTAAAATAAATCCAAAGGAATTGATGGGCAGATAGTCAAATAGGTATTGAATAAACCTTCATACCTTACCAATTTTCAGAGATCTTCTCCACTTCGTCCTGGGAATAAACATTACCTTGTTCAATATTTTTATTGGAAATCTTTGCCCGGTTCTCTAATTCATGTTTCGTTAACCTGTTGAGTGGCGGGTATTTAAATGATGAATTAATTAACGCTATAACTTCTTTAAATACCTCTTCAACATTAAGAATAATAAGTTGTTCTATGACATTAAGTTTCCTTTCTTGTATATTTAACTGTTCCATTTCCTTTTTGATTAAAAGTTAAATATTTATATAAATCCAAATAGCACTTTCTACTTTAGATTATCTGCAAATCTGGATATAATAACAGATTACTCAAATCATTCAGCACTACTTTTTTATTTATTCTCATTTCAATAAACTTTATCCCAAAGATAATCAATTTCTTTGTATTAAAAAAAGGGAGCCAGTTCTTTCTTTACAATGCATTCTACCTCATCTTCTACCAGTTAAACCGGATGGTTTGTTTCAATCCCGAATGTAAGCTCAGCGGCACAGGACTGGTGCCGGCCACACTTTCGATCAATCGTTTTTCAGTTTCTGAATACCCTTTCTTCGGAAATTTAAACTCCAGGATGACTTCCGACACCCGTCGCGGATCGCTGGCCATGATCTTGGTGATCTCGATTTTGGTGCCCACAATGTCTATACCGTTGTCCATGGCCTTGATGCCCATGATGGTCATCACGCAATTGCCCAGGGCGGTTGCCAGCAGATCGGTGGGAGAGAAGGCCTCGCCCCTGCCACGGTTGTCGGTGGGTGCATCGGTAATAATTTTCGTACCCGACTGCACATGAATGTTTTCGGTGCGTAAATCACCCAGGTAAGTTGTTCTAACAGTTGGTGTATTCATAATCTATGATTTGTTGTGGCGGCCCTGTGTGGCCGCCCTCTTAGATTTAATGTGGCCGCCCTCTTAGATTTAATTTTAATTCAATTAACCGGCTCATCTACAGTAACCAACGTATTTGATTTGGCTATTATTTTCTTCAGTCTGCTTATTTCAAAACCACTCAGGATAAAATTAGAAAGTAAACCTATCCAAAGAATTAATTCTCCATTGGGGTAATGTTGAAGCTTAAAAAATGCCCCGACCAAAATAGCCAAAGCGGAAACACCTAAAAGCGTGTTCATTACCTTGTTCATCTTTTCAATATTCATAAGTTGGTCCTTTAATTATTGATCGATAAAGTTATGAAAAAAACAATCATGTTTTAATGTTTAGTTAGAATATTTTCAGGGCAACTCAAATTATTATAGGATAGAATCATATTTTTTTACTTCTCTTGACAGGCATGGGTTAAACTCTGTTTTTTTTCTTACCATTGATCACTTTCTATTTTACCTCTGTTTTATTTCTATTTTACCATTGTATTATTAAATTCAAATCCAATATAAATTTAATATAAATATAAACCGTATTTATATGAATAAGATACGTATTATATACGGAATATATTAGTATTATATTAGTATTTAATAAAACAATGGTAAAATAGAGATAAGACAGAAGTAAAACAAAGATACACGAATAATTCAGCTAATTTATATGGCTAAAGGCTTAGGAAATGGATTTAACTGATAAGGTAGAAAAAATTTCTTACTGTACAATTGACACTTTTAAAAGAAATGGAATGTTCCCAACCCTATTTGCAACTCCCTGCAAAACTTGTAACTTTGCAGCCAACTATTAAATCCATTCATTATGTTTTCAGGAATTGTAGAAGAAGCCGGCCAAGTGATTGCCATTGAAAAAGATCAGCAGAACGTTCATTTTATGCTCACCTGCTCGTTTGTGGATGATCTGAAAATCGATCAAAGCCTTTCGCACAACGGCGTTTGCCTTACCGTGGTGAAAATCGATCGCCAGGCAAAAACCTATACGGTCACTGCTATCAAGGAAACGTTGCTGAAAACAAACCTGGGCAAGCTGGGTGTCGGAAGTAGGGTGAACCTTGAACGTAGCATGATGGTGAATGGCCGCCTGGATGGCCACATTGTTCAGGGCCATGTCGACCAGACTGCCACCTGCACGGGGGTTGAGGAAGCCGATGGAAGCTGGTATTTTACTTTCCAATATCCTTATGACAAGGAGAAGGCACTTCAGGGATACATGACCGTTGAAAAAGGTTCAGTCACGGTCAATGGTGTGAGCCTGACGGTAGTTAACTCAAAAGACAACTCATTTCAGGTGGCCATTATTCCATATACCTACCAGGAAACCAATTTCCATACCTTAGAAGTGGGCACAACGGTGAATCTTGAATTCGATATTATCGGTAAATACCTCAGTAAACTGATGAGTTTCAGTAAGTAATCCAAAGGAATACACCACAGATTACACAAATAGGCACAGAGATTATTCTTATTGTGAGCCTATATGTCAAAGAGAGGGCTGTATTGTAGGCACGCATTCCAAAAGGTCAAAAAAAAGAGGTGTATTTTGACATTTTTTTTGAATATTTATTTTTATGGTTTGTCATTTAAATAAGAACAATTTATGCATATAATTGTTTATTTTTAATTTATGAAATAAATCGCCTATGAAAAAGACTTTATTTTAAGTGAAGTTACGAGCTTATATCATAGTTATTTGAAAATTAAATGCGCTGCTTTGTATTATTTAGTGGACGACCATCAACTTTATTTTATAGAGGAAGAGCAAATCCCAGAGCAGAATACCCAAAAGTGACAAAATAAACCTTTACAAAACAAACTTATGGCCCTCATTGAATCTTACATTGAAGAAAATAAAGATCGTTTCCTGGAAGAGTTGTTCGGATTAATCCGCATTCAATCAATAAGTTCACTGGCAGCCAACAAGCCGGAAATGTACAAGGCTGCCGAATATTGGAAGCATTTGTTGCTCAATGCCGGTGCCGACCGTGCCGAAGTGTATGAATCTGATGGAAATCCTGTTACTTATGCTGAAAAGATCATTGACCCTGCCAAACCAACGGTGCTGATCTATGCCCACATGGACGTGATGCCGGTTGACCCTATTGAAAAATGGACTTCCAATCCCTTCGAACCCCAGATTCGTGATGGCAAAATCTGGGCCCGTGGGGCAGACGATGACAAAGGCCAAAGTTTTATGCACTGCAAGGCTTTTGAATTAATGGTCAAAACAAATACCCTTCCCTGTAACGTGAAGTTTATGATTGAAGGCGAAGAGGAAATCGGTTCTCCCAACCTGGGCCAATGGTGTGAACAGCACAAAGAAATGCTGAAAGCGGATATTATCCTGGTTTCAGATACCTCCATGATTGCTCCCGATATACCATCCATTACAACAGGGCTGCGTGGATTGGCCTACTGGCAGGTAGAAGTGACGGGGCCCAACCGTGATTTGCACTCTGGATTGTTTGGCGGCGCCGTGGCCAACCCAATCACCGTGCTGGCTAAAATGATCGCCCAAATGGTGGATGAAAAAGGGCGCGTTACTATTCCCGGATTCTACAACGATGTAGTTGAAGTTTGGGCTGAAGAACGTGCGTTGCTCGCGCAGGCTCCATTTGATCTTGAAAAGTACAAGAAAGCCATTGGGGTCGAAGAAGTTATGGGTGAAGCTGGTTATGCCACCACCGAACGCACCGGCATCCGCCCCGCATTTGACGTTTGCGGTATCTGGGGAGGCTACACAGGAGAAGGAGCTAAAACGGTGCTGCCATCGAAAGCTTTTGCCAAGATTTCCTGTCGCCTGGTACCAATTCAGGATCACAAGGAAATGGCTGTTATGTTTAAAAAATACTTCGAAAGCATTGCGCCAAAATCAGTTAAGGTGGAGGTAACATCCTTGCATGGGGGACAAAGTTATGTTTGCCCGATTGATACGCCAGCTTATCGTGCTGCTGAAAAGGCTTATACGGAAGTCTATGGCAAGCGCCCCGTACCAGTTCGTAGTGGCGGGAGCATCCCCATTGTCTCTACCTTCGAGCAGGTCCTTGGCCTCAAAACGATCCTGATGGGCTTTGGCCTCGAATCGGATGCCATTCACTCACCCGACGAAAACTTCCCCCTTGAACAGTTTTTCAATGGGATAAGGACCATACCACTGTTCTACAAGTATTTTGCAGAAGGCGGATTTAAATAAAAAAAAAGAACACTGATTAAACAAATTTAGACTGATCTTTATAAGTGCAGGGCAATCAGAGGTGAGAAGTAAGCAGTATATTTACTGACGTGTCAACTTTAAAATAAAGGTCCTGGCATCAGAGGCTCAGCATTTGGGTACCATTGTTCCAAGTACCAAGGAAAGCAATTCTATATAATTTACCGGATTGACAGATTGCTTCATTCCAACCAATACCAGGTTTTGACAACGATGGGATAGGTTTAAATAAAGATGAAAGAATCAGATGGATGGAATTTCAAGTTGCTTGCAAATAATTTACACATAAGATCCGATAATACGGGGTAACCATTTGTTTTTAGGTGCTTTATGAAATCATTGCGTTTTATCAGGCAAAATTGAGCTTGCGCCGAATTATTTTATGCCCTTTGTATTGGCTTAGTGTTTGTTAACGGTGATAATCTACGACCAATTGTAATGCATCTAAAAGGTTCTGATTTAGTTCGTCAATCGTTTTGCCCTGGGCGATTGCTTCGGGTATTTCCTGAACTTGGCCCATATAATAACTATCGTCACTTTTTGATTATTGCAGTATAATTTATTTTTTTCATCGCTTAAATGTTTTTTCAAAGATAATAAATTTCAAAACAAACATATTTTAAATATTAGGATCAAAAAAATGAGTAGACTTACAAAACATTCTTGTGCGATCGGTAATGTCAAAGGTATCTTCTTCTATTTTTTCTGTTTATATTTTCATTAAACCATTTTCAATACAAGTCGTCCTATCCATGGATCACGAATATTAAACTTTGAACCTTCAACTATAATTAAAACACAGTAACTTTTACCAGATCCGTGTAATTAGATTCAATTTGTGTAATTTGTATTTATTTCATACGGTCAGTCAGGGTGCAGGTTTTCTTGAATGTTTTGGTGCGCCCATCACGATCAAATAGCTCAACCAGAAGGATATAGACTCCCATGTTGAGCCGCTGACTGGTATCACTGTCCCCATTCCATGTCCAGGTGCCTTCCTGTGCCAGGGATTCATTCTTTACCAGGAATTTTACCTGGCGCCCTACAATATCAAAAATACGCACATTGGCCGTGTATCCGGGTTTCCCTAAGCTGAAACGAATCGTCAAATAGTCGTTGGCCCCATCACCGTTGGGCGAAAATACCACCGGTTCAGTAATTATGTTATCTATTGTCTCGGTTCTAATTATGGCTTGTGAATTGGGAAGCCCCGGTGTTGCAAACCCTGAAGAGGTAGTTGCGGAGGTCCAGTTGCTGCGGTGAGCGGTTGGTTGATCCAAAGAAATGCGTTCAAGGGAAACACCATTATCGTTTGCCAGTAAAGGGGAATGCATTTTGGCCGTGTAGCTAAATTCATCCATCACCTCCAGCGAATCGTTTAACAGAACTACTATTCCGGCATCATCAGGATAGGTTGGAAATGACTTCATGGCACAAAAGGTTTCCGGATCATTGGAAATGTAAAATGGAATAACGAACTGTGGATTTTTTGTGCAAGTCAGATAATGCCCCGGCTTTAAAAAGCCAATCGAGGAACTTACAGCAAAAATTTGTTTTAAAGCCAACGTGTCGTTCCGGGAAGCCAGTTTTAAATGATCAATAGATATGGGGACCTCTGATACATTTACCAGCTCTACAAAATCAGTCCCTCCCGTGAGCGGGTTAAACAATATTTCATTGATCAGGACTGATCCTACCTCAGGAATAAATGAGAAAGAAAAGGGAATGACTGTGGGTATCATTGCCAACCCTGAAAGATCGCAAACACCTGAAACACCAAGGTTTAATAGAACTCCGCTGACTTTGCCCAATTGAATTTCAACGACCTGATTGGATTCCTGGCCTGGGGTAATCTTCAGGATTGGAATAGTAAGATTACTTTCATCCGTAAGCATGAAATTATTGATTTGTAGAGATGACGGATCAATGGGCTTGCTGAACGTCATGATAAGCGTGTGTGAATTAACGACCCTAAGTTTTTGAATAAATATTTCTGCGGGCTTGAGATTCACCAAAATATCATCGATCCACAATAGTCCGGCACGGGAAGAGGTAAAGTTAAAGCAAACACCTATATTTTTGAAATTGGCAATTGCAGGGTCTGTTCCTATAAAAGTATTGCTGATAGGTTCACCTTGCTTGGTGTAGACGAGTTGCCAACTGCCTTGTGAGCTGCGTTTTACATTAATGGTTGCAAGGGTTGAATTATTCCAGTCCATGTCTGATTGAATGATCAGGCTATCGGGTTTGCCATTTCGGATTCTCCAGAGTTCAAGCAGATCGCTGCTTCCTTTGAGGTTGACCCCCACTGCCCAACCATTGATCAGGCCTGTTTGAATGGTGTCGGCACTCAGGTAAAACCAAAACCGATTATCGGTAGAGGGGTCCCACTTTCCGTTTTTAATTTTAAAGGACCATTCTATATCGAAGCTATTGCAATCTACATTCAATGTATGGAATATTGAACTGAATGTACCGATGGTTTTTGACAAATGCTTTAATGAAAATACATCTGCAATTTTTTCAGTGGATGAAACTTCCCAGTCATTTGTTTGTTTCCAACCCGAAAGATTTCCATCTTCAAAATCATCTTCAAAAAGGGGATAGATGGGTTCATTTTCAGCCAAAGCAGTATTTATTGGTTTATTTCCAAGAACGCTATAATTGTAAGCAAAGGTATTTTTGCTTACAATTGTTAATAAATAGACAACTATAATTGATAAAATAGAAATTAATCTGGCCTTTTTAGGAAAAATTAAAAGCAAAGGGTTATTTTTGATCATTCTTTTAGATTTGGTATTGAAAATATGTATTAAGTTAATGAGATTTGATCACATAACCAAAAATAATTGAAGGAAGTATATTATTTTTTTAATAAATAAACGAAATGAAAGTTGCAGTAGTAGGTGCAAGTGGCGCGGTAGGCCAGGAATTCCTGAAAGT
>Ga0123339_10001048_pt1 | contig 19624 bp, 22 predicted proteins | sample lystaG_FD_89956 | JGI IMG/M metagenome (GOLD analysis project Ga0123339, IMG submission 89956) | Glacier valley bacterial and archeal communities from Borup Fiord, Nunavut, Canada, to study Microbial Dark Matter (Phase II) -... | ecosystem: Environmental > Aquatic > Freshwater > Ice > Glacier ... | reverse complement strand
GATAAGTTACATCTGCACCTTTTTTTTGAAGATATTCATGCGTATCAAGCACAGCTTTATGCTCTGTTGAAAGGCAGATCAGATGCTGACCTTTTGAAACATATGACTCAAAAACACCCTTTATAGCCAGGTTTACTGATTCTGTTGCACCTGATGTGAAATAGATTTCTTCGGCTGAGGCTTGAATCAGAGCTGCTACCTGCTGTCTTGCCTTTTTAATCGCTTCATCGGCCTGCCAGCCAAAACTATGCTGGATGCTTGAGGCGTTTCCAAATTGCTCCGTGAGATAGGGCATCATTTGGTCAAGTACCCGATTATCTAATGGGGTAGTTGAATTATAATCTAAATAAACCGGATGCTGCAAACTGCTTTATTTTATTGCAAATATACGTTTTAGCGGTTAAATTGCAGATTAATAGGTAAGTAATCAGATTTTTATGCTTCAAAAAATTGATCATATCGGTATTGCAGTTAAGGATTTGAACGCCTCGATCAAACTCTATGAAAGGCTCCTGGGTACGAACTGCTTTAAAATTGAAACCGTCGCTACCGAAAAGGTAGTGACTGCATTTTTTCAACTGGAAGGTATTAAAATTGAATTGATTGCAGCATCTGAAGAAGATAGCACGATTTCAACGTTTATTGAAAAACACGGTGAAGGTCTGCACCATATTGCTTTTCAGGTTGATGATTTAAAACGTGAGTCAGAAAGGCTTCAGGTTGATGAATTTCAACTGATTAATGAGAAGGCAAAATCTGGGGCAGATAATAAGTTGATTAATTTTATCAAGCCTGGGCTGACTGGTAAAGTGCTGATAGAGTTATGTGCTGATCAAGAATTTATTTGAAAGCAATTACGTTAAATCACTTTGATAATGCAATTATATTTGTATTTTTGCACCTCTAAAAAGCAAAATCATGAAGGCCGAAATACACCCAAAGAATTATAGGTTAGTTGTTTTTAAAGATACTTCCATTGATTATTCATTTATCACAAAATCAACTGTCGATACGAAAGACAAGGTTTTATGGGAAGATGGTAAAGAATACCCACTTGTAAAACTTGAAATTTCCGATAGATCACATCCTTTTTATACAGGTAAAATAAAGATGGTAGATACTGCTGGCCGGATTGACAAATTCAATAGCCGTTACGCTAAAAAAGAGGTTAAGCAAGAAGTTAAACCAGAAATTAAAGGAGAAGCAAAATAAGCTGGTTATGAGCTTTTTTGTTTTCTCATATATTAATATTTAGTCATTCAGGTTCTGCCTGTTGAAAAGTCCTTCGGTCATCCGAAGGACTTTTCTATTTTTACACTATGAACATTATATTGTTTGACGATTACAGCCGTGCTGATTTGTTTCCTCTTACCTTAACCAGGCCAATAGGAGCTTTGAGGATTGGCATTTTAACTATTGCTGAAAAATGGGCACTTACTAGTGGCCTTCCTGTTTCTTACCATACCGAAGAATACCTGTTGCCAAAATTTCACATGCAACTGGCAGATGATAATATCCTGATTAATGCCAAGGTCTTGCCAGATATTCAGCTCTGGGCTTCTATTCAGGCATTGGCAAAAGATGAAGCCCTTGGCTATAATAATGATTTGCTGGCAGTTCGTCTCGGAAGATCGTCACTTGAATCAGGGTCTGTATTTATTCAGCAAGCTACGAGAACCCCCTATATTGAAAATGACCCTATCATTATACTGCATGTTGAAGATTTGATCAAACATAATGCTCATGCCCTGCTTGCCGATTACCATCTGATTACTGCAGGCCGGCTCTCTGAAACACTTTCAGCAGATAATTACATCATCGGTGATAATTTATTTGTTGAACCAGGAGCAAAATGTACGATGGCAACAATAAATACCAGTACTGGACCTGTTTATATCGGTAGAGATACAGAGATAATGGAAGGCAGTCATATTCGCGGGCCTTTTGCACTCATGAATAACAGTACGGTAAAAATGGGTTCAAAAATTTATGGTGCTACTACCATCGGGCCGTATTGTACTGTTGGCGGAGAAATTAAAAATTCTGTCTTAAGCGGGTATTCAAATAAGGGTCATGAGGGCTATTTGGGTGATTCTGTGCTGGGAGAGTGGTGTAATCTGGGTGCTGATACGAATAACTCTAACATGAAAAATACCTATATGCCTATTTTGATCTATAATTACCGGTTAAAAGAGCGTAGGGCAACAGGAATGCAATTTCTCGGGATGATTATGGGCGATCATTCTAAAAGCGGAATAAATGCTACCTTCAACACGGGTACTGTGATCGGAATAGGGGTTAATTTTTTTGGAACCTCCCTTTCGCCTTATTTTCTACCTGACTTTACCTGGGCAGAGCCATCAAAATTTAAGGAGTATCAATTAGAAAAAATGCTTGGCACAGCGCGGAAAATGATGGAACGTAAGAATCTGATCTTAAATGATGACGAAGAAAACATTCTGCGTGAAGCTTTTAAGTTAACGGCTGCTTACCGAAATTATTAAGAAGAAAAAAGAGTATGAAAAAATACATTGTTGCTGGAAACTGGAAAATGAATACCAACCATCAAGAAGCCCTTGAGCTTTTTACCGAGGTTAAAAATATTGCCAGTGATGAGCTACAGAATGGGATAGAGCTGATTGTATTTCCCCCATTTACCAGCCTTTATAGTTTAAAACAATTAAATGGTTCTGATGTGAAAATTGGGGCGCAGAATATTTGCTGGGAAGAAAAAGGAGCCTATACAGGTGAAATCTCTGCCGCTATGGTAGCCTCTGCTGGTGCAACACATGTACTGGTAGGACATTCAGAACGTAGACATTATTTCAATGAAACCACACAGATGCTCTGTAGTAAAGTAAACATTGCACTTAAACATGGGCTGGTTCCTGTTTTCTGTATTGGAGAAACTCTGACTGAACGTGAACAACACTCACATATCTCTGTTATCAGAGCCCAGCTTACTGATGCACTTTTTCACCTGAATTCAGTAGATTTTAGCAAAATTATCATAGCCTATGAGCCTGTTTGGGCTATCGGTACTGGGTTAACAGCTTCTCCTGAGCAGGCACAGGAAATTCATGCTGAAATCAGAAAAGCCATTGCTGAAAAATTTGATGACAAGGTGGCATCTGAGATAACTATATTATATGGAGGAAGTTGCTCACCTAAAAATGCTGCTGAATTGTTTTCCCAGTCAGATATCGATGGTGGTTTAATTGGCGGGGCGGCTTTAAAATCAAGAGACTTCATAGACATTGCTCGGTTTCTTCAAACAGCAAAAAAATAAGCCAGATGGATTATACCGAACTGGTATTTACCCTGGTTACAAATGATGATTTTACCCAGGATATCTTAATTCAAGACTTATCTGATATAGGTTTTGAAAGCTTCGAGGAAATTGCATTGGGCTTCAATGCATATATCAATAGAACCGAATTTAATGAATCAGTACTAAAAGAGGTTTTAAATAAGTATTCATCTTTTACAGTAAGCTATCAGATAAATGAGGTTGATACCGTTAACTGGAATATAGAATGGGAGAAGAATTACCAACCGGTAACGATTGGTGACCAGGTATATATCAGAGCTTCATTTCATGAACATAAACCAGAATTCCCACTACAGTTACTGATTGAGCCAAAGATGGCGTTCGGGACTGGTCATCATGATACCACTTATCTGATGGCTGAATACCTGCTTGAATTTGATATAACTGGTAAAAAGGTTCTTGATATGGGATGTGGCTCAGGAATTCTTGCTATTCTGGCTGAAAAAAGAGGGGCCGCATATGTTCTCGCTGTTGATATTGATGAAGTCTGTACCGCGAGTACCCGGGAAAATGCCCATTTGAATAATTGTGGCAATATTTTCGTGCAAAAGGGTGATATTGGCTCTTTAGGCTTGCAACAGTTTGATTTCATACTGGCCAATATTAACAGAAATATTTTACTCGCTCATCTTGACCGTTATGCATCAATGCTGAACAGGGAGGGTATATTATTAATAAGTGGTTTTTATGAACAACCAGATCTGGAAATTATTGCCGCCCGAGCAGTAGAACTAGGTTTTAAGTTTATGTATCACCGTGAAAGAAATAAATGGGCTGCTGCTAAATTTTATAAATGAAGAAAATACATTTTATTTCTATCGGTGGAAGTGCCATGCACAATCTGGCAATTGCACTTCATAAAAAAGGTTATCTGGTCACTGGTTCAGATGATGAAATTGTCGAGCCTTCTAAAAGCCGCCTACAACAGAGTGGCCTCTTGCCTGATCAGGATGGATGGCAACCAGATTTGATCACAGCCGATCTTGAAGCAGTCATTATTGGTATGCATGCCCGTAAAGACAATCCTGAATTACTCAGGGCTGAAGAATTAGGGCTCAGAATTTATTCATATCCAGAATATATTTATGAGCAGTCAAAAGAAAAAACCCGTTTAGTAATTGGTGGTAGCCATGGAAAGACCACTACTACTGCCATGATTATGCACGTGCTGAAATATGCAGGGTTGAATTTTGATTTTATGGTTGGGGCTTCATTACCAGGCTTTGATCTGACTGTTAAATTGACAGATGATGCACCTCTGATTATTATTGAGGGTGATGAATACTTATCTTCACCTATAGACCCCCGCCCCAAATTTCACCTTTACAGAGCCAGTGTTGCTGTCATAACAGGCATCGCCTGGGATCACGTAAATGTATTTCCTACACTAGAAGTTTATCAGAAGCAATTTGCAATTTTCCTGACAACTATCGTTGAAAAAGGGCTGCTGATCTTTAATGAATCAGATCTGGCTCTGGTTGATATTGTAAAAGATGCTACCCGAACTGATCTGCAAAAAGATCCGTATGGGATGCCTGCCCATTTGATACGCAATGGTCTGACCTACCTTATTGGTGATGACCAGCAGGAGTATCCTTTACTTGTTTTTGGTGATCATAATCTGATGAACCTGAATGCAGCATTTCATGTATGCCGCCACCTAGGGCTTGAACCGATTACGTTTTATAAAGCAATTGCTGACTTTACAGGTGCTTCAAGACGGCTTGAAAAGCTTAATGAGAATGGGTTTACTACTATCTTTTCAGACTTTGCCCATTCACCCTCTAAACTTAAAGCAACTACAGCTGCCGTTAAAGAGCAGTTTCCAGCAAGGAAACTCATTGCCTGTATGGAGCTTCATACTTTCAGCAGCCTCAACCCATCTTTCCTTGACCAGTACGCATCAAGTATGGATGAGGCTGATACAGCTATTGTTTATTTTAATTCACATACGCTCGAACATAAAAAATTACCGCCTCTTGATCCTGAGGTTGTTAAAAACGCATTTAACCGACCTGATCTTCTCGTTTTTACGAGTTCAGACTTATTGGTATCTTATCTTAAAGCATTGAAACTCGATGATTCAAATTTGCTTCTGATGACTTCAGGAAATTTTGGTGGACTCGATATAAAAGACTTGGCTTTTTCACTCATTTAATTAGTTCGTATTTATATTTGCGTAAGGAGATCACCTTAAATGCTTGAAAAAAATAGATTACGTAATGAAATATTGCCAGAACGGCCAGCCATCTTACCAAACCGGGCAGGCAAAAAACCTATAAGTAGAACCCCTAAAGTTGCCAGGCCCATAGACCCCAGGCTTTTCAAGCTATTTGGGCTCTTTTTGCTTTTGTCAGCCCTGTTCCTCTTGTTATCTTTTATCTCTTATCTGATCGACTGGTCGTCTGATCAATCAGTCTTACAACATATTTCAATTGGCAAGCTACTTTCTGCTAGTAATTACCCTGTTCATAACTGGATGGGAATGCTTGGTGCTCTGGCTTCCTGGGCTTTAATTTATAAAGGTTTTGGGATAGCTTCTTTTGCCTTTGTTTATATGCTGGTCGTTCTGGGAACACATCTGCTCTTTAAAGAGAAGATTTTTCACCTGGGTATATCCTTGGGTAATTCATTATTTTTTTTATTATTTATTTCTTTATTAACCGCTTTTTTATCTCGCTTTGCCTCAAACGAGCCACAATTTCTGGGTGGTGTATTCGGGTATCAGAGTATTGTATGGCTGAATGGAACAATCGGATGGGCAGGAACTGCTGCACTGCTTATATTCACGGGACTGGGCTGGGGTATTTTTGTATTTAATCTTGAGCTAAACCTCACTTTTTTTAAAGTGCGTGACAAAGATCTGTCACTTTCTGATCAGACTGATTACAGCAATCAGGAGGCTTCCCAAGACGATGACTTTTTTACCCCTGCACCCTCACTAAAAGTTAAAAGCACGATTAAACCAAATGCTGAACCCCTGATCATTCATCACCTGAATGATGATGAAATTACTATTTATCCTGCCGGGCCAGATGATAATGAAGACGATGATGATCAGGAGAATAAAAATGCCCATGAACCCTATAAAAATAAAGATCCCAAGAAGCTGATAAAAGATCCTGAGCTTGCTATTCAGTTAATCATCAAACAGCCAGAACCAGAAAAAAGACCTCCTGATTCATTAAAAAACCCACTTTCGGTTTTCCCCTCATTTTCAGTAGAACGAACTGAAAATGAGAAAAAATCTGCCGATCTGGTACAGCAGTTTGGAAAATATGATGAGACGCTTGATCTGGCTTCGTACAAATTTCCTACGCTAGAATTACTAGAAGATTATGGTAGTCAGAAGATTCAGGTAAGCGCAGCAGAACTTGAAGCAAATAAAAATAAGATTGTAAGCACCCTTGGTCATTACGATATTGGCATAGAAAAAATAAAAGCGACTATTGGCCCAACAGTAACGTTGTATGAAATCATTCCAAAAGCAGGAGTTAGAATTTCAAAAATAAAGAACCTTGAAGATGATATTGCTTTAAACCTTGCCGCACTTGGTATTCGTATTATTGCTCCAATACCTGGAAAAGGTACAATCGGTATAGAAGTGCCAAACCAGCAACCAGAACTCGTTTCTATGCGTTCAGTGATATCTTCAGAGAAATACCAACGTAATGAGATGGAGTTACCAATAGCCTTTGGTAAGACGATCTCAAATGAAGTATTTGTGGCCGATCTGGCTAAAATGCCCCATTTACTCATGGCTGGGGCTACTGGTCAGGGTAAATCAGTTGGTATCAATGCACTTTTGGTATCATTATTATACAAAAAACACCCCTCGCAACTAAAATTTGTTCTTGTAGATCCGAAAAAGGTTGAGTTAACACTTTTCAGAAAAATTGAGCGGCATTTTCTTGCCAAGCTTCCCAATGAAGAAGAAGCGATTATTACTGATACTAAGAAAGTAATCAATACCCTGAATTCACTCTGTATAGAAATGGACCAGCGTTATACGTTACTAAAAGATGCAGCAGTTAGAAATCTCAAAGAGTATAATCAGAAATTTGTCAACCGCCAGCTTAACCCCGAAGAGGGGCACAGGTACCTCCCCTTTATTGTACTTGTGATCGATGAATTTGCAGATTTGATGATGACGGCAGGTAAAGAAATTGAAGCACCAATCGCCAGACTTGCCCAGCTTGCAAGGGCCATTGGGATACATTTGGTAATTTCCACTCAGCGGCCATCTGTCAATATTATCACAGGAACAATAAAAGCAAATTTTCCTGCTAGAATAGCATTTCGGGTTACTTCTAAAGTAGACAGTCGTACAATTCTAGATGCCAGCGGAGCTGATCAGCTTATTGGAAGAGGTGACATGTTATTATCAACAGGAAGTGAGATTATCAGACTGCAGTGTGCCTTTGTAGATACTCCTGAAGTTGAGCGGATCACTGATTTTATTGGTTCCCAGCGTGGATATGCATCGGCTCTGGCCCTGCCTGAATACGAGGGTGAAGAGAATGAAAGTTCATCAAAGGGAATTGACCTTGAAAATCGTGATTCAAATTTTGAAGATGCTGCAAGGCTTGTTGTTTTGCATCAGCAGGGCTCTACCTCGCTTATACAGCGCAAACTAAAACTTGGATATAACCGTGCAGGTAGGATAATGGATGAATTGGAAGCTGCCAAAATTGTAGGTCCGTTTGAAGGCAGTAAGGCCAGACAGGTACTTTATCCGGATGAATATTCTCTTGAACAATTTCTTGAAAACTTGAATAAAAAGTAAATAAAATTCTTAATCCGCCTGTTTAGCTATTAAAGGCATGAGGTTTGAAATAAGTAAAGAATGAGAAAAACACTTTTACTACTATCTATACTGCTTGCACTACCTTTAATAAATGTACTAGCACAAAATAATACTTCTCAGAAAAAAGCCCACCGTATCTTAAAGGAACTCAGCCAGAAATATAAAAAGTATAAAACGGTAGAAGCTCATTTCAACTTTACCCTCAATAATGCCCAGGATCATATAAATGAAGTTCAAACAGGAGTTTTATATGCCGAGCCTGCTACAAACAGATATCATTTGCAATTAAACGGGCAGGAAATCTTTTCTGATGGTAAATTTACTTACACCTATTTGAAGGCTCAAAAGGAGATGCAGGTTGCAAATATTGATACGAATAGTGAATCTATTAATCCAGCACATATTTTCTCAATTTATGAAAACGGGTTTAATGCCCAGTATAGAAATGAGACTCAGCAGGGAAAAATGAAACTTGATCAGATTGACCTTATTCCACAGCATATTAAAAAAATATTAAAGGCCCAGTTATTAGTAATCAAACGCCCAAGACAATTATATCAGGTAAGGCTATTTGATAAAAATGGTAATCAGTATGTTTATACTGTCAATCAGTTTATTGCTAATCCTAAAATAAATGCTGATCTGTTTACCTATTCAAAAAAGATTTACCCAGGTATCGAGTTAATAGATCTGCGCTAATGATCTCTTATACCCAGTATAGCCTGACTAAAATTGAAAACCTTTTCCGTGACCTGGGGTTTAAAATCAGGTATGAAAAGGGGAATTTTAAGTCAGGAACATGTTTTATTCTTCAGTCCAAAGTTATTGTCATAAATAAATTTGTAACCCTTGAACAAAAAATTAATTCAATGATCGATATGCTCGTCACTGAAGAAATTAATGAAAGCCTGATTGATGAAAAACAGCGGGAATTTATGCGTACTATAAGGCAAACAAGGCTAGAAATATAAATGACGATCACATTCTTAGGAACCGGAACTTCGCAGGGTGTGCCTGTTATTGCCTGCCAATGTGAAGTTTGTACCTCAAGCGATCAGAAAGATAATCGTTTAAGAACGTCTGTGCTAATAGAAACAGCTGATAAAAATGTAGTTATTGACTCGGGCCCTGATTTCAGGTATCAGATGCTCAGAAAAAAAGTTAAAAAGCTTGATGCTATTGTCTTCACACATGAACATAAAGACCATATTGCTGGCCTTGATGATGTAAGAGCTTTTAATTATAGACAACAAAAAGATATGGATGTGTATGCCACCATAGATGTTCAAAATGCCATCATTCGCGAATTTTCCTATATATTTTCAATTATCAAGTATCCAGGTATACCTCGTGTAAACCTGATAGAGATTGACAGTAAACCGTTTAATATTGGTAAAACAACCTGGATTCCGATAGAAGTACTTCATTACAAGCTACCGGTAATGGGTTTCAGAATTGAAGATTTTACGTATATAACAGACGCTAAAACTATCTCAGCAGAGCAATTGAATAAGATCAGGGGTACAAAAGTACTTGTGCTGAATGCGCTACAAATGAGCTCTCATATATCTCATTTTACTTTGGAAGAAGCAATTGAAATTGCGCTGGATATTAAAGCAGAACAAACATATTTTACTCACATCAGTCATCTGATGGGAAAACATGCTGATACATCTGTGATCCTGCCACCCGGTATTATGCTCGCCTACGATGGTTTACGCATAGAAATCAGGACCCAGCCTTAAAGATCACTCTGTATCACCTTATCAAATATTAAAATTAAAAACTCCACTGTTTATCTAGCTGAAACTGGACAGATCTGATCAGTTCATTGATATGAAATGGCTTGGGGATATAAGCGTCAGCTCCACAGTCAGAAGAAACCTGTTTTATATTCTTATTTGCCGAAATCATAATTACAGGAATATTCTTTGTCTTTTCTTCTTTTTTCAGGCGTTTACAGATACTATATCCGTTTACTCCTGATAAATCAATATCAAGAAGAAATAAATCAGGATGTTCATTTTCTAAATTCTTACCGTCTGAAGATGGGGTTACTTCAAAACCTTCATTTTCTAGTATCAAACACAGAACTTCTAAAATATCTGGATCATCATCTGCCACCAATATTCGTTTTCTTTCCATTATTTTTTTTCAAACTACGAGTCTTATAGCAAATAATATTCCTCAATAAGATTATTATGTAACAATGTTATTATAAAATGATTTTCTTGTCTATGGCTCTATTGTATATCTAAATTGTTTTTTAATTGCTTTCAGGTGAAACGCATTAATGCAATCAGAAATGTATTTTAGATCAAGATTATCGTTGTTTCCAGCATCGAACAGGTTGAAGTAAATACTAGGTTTAAGACTTTCAAAATAGTCAAACAGTATGCTGCACCATATCAGCTGGCAGTTTTCATTAACTTTTGATGCAATTTCGAAAATTCCATCTTTCACTTCTATATGTCTGACATATTGTGATTCGAGCTTACCCTGTGGATACATGAGCAATATATTACCCGGAGTTTCAAGAATATCTGTAGCATATGTCAGGCTTTCAGCGACACTACTTTTACCTGGTGCAATAGAAAAGGCCCCAGCATATTTCAACCACCAGTTTTTTTGCATCTGTTTTTCCAGTACCATAGTATATACATTACCTTTAATGCCCTTTTTTCTGATCAATTCATTGCACAAATAAAAAGCCAGTATACCGTCCCAAAAGCTTGTATGGTTGCACATCAAGAGGTAAGAATGGTTTGATCTCAGTGTAAATTCAGAGAGAACTAATTTATTGAATTTAACTTTTAACACCTGCCTGATGAAGAATGAGACAAGATTAAAATAAATGTGACTCAGAGGTTTTGCTTGAATGATCATAAGTAGGGACGTAAAATTTCAGAAAGTCTGTTGTTTACCAGTTCGTGACCTCCACTGACGACCAGCTTTTCAGACAGAAACAACGCATCCAGTACTTTATCATTCATGGTTGATGGATATGCAGCGTCTGTATTTCCGAAGATAAAGATGGTACGAATTTTTTCAAAGTTTACTCTTTCCTCAAATATCTTACTGTCAAGTGACAGAAATCGTAAATAGGTAACACATGCATAAAAGTTATATCTCAGGGTTGGGGTTGCTATTTCTTTAGCCAGTATGCCATATCCCTTATAGTCAACAAAACCCAGCAGTCTGCTGATCTTCAATAGTCTTTGCAAACCTGAATGGCTCAAAATTAACTTTTCCAGTACCTTGTTTGCCAGCTTGTTTTGCCCCAGCAGGGTCAGAATTCTGGCTGGTTTTAGAAATGAAGGAGCGATTGCAATAGATAGGTCAATTCGTCCTGCCAGCCGTTCTACAAGAGTACTTGCATAATGAGTGCCCATCGAATAGGCAATCATTGAAAACCTTAAAATTTGGTTTTTTAGACAAAAATCTTCTATAATTTCTGCCAGCAACTGTTTATTGAGTCCTTTCTTAACTGCGGTAAGTGTATTTACAGTCAGTTCTGTCTGTTCATGAAAAAACAGGTCAAAGCCATAAAAAGTATATTCATTGCCGTAAACCTCTTCAAGTAATGAAAACTGCCGCCCGTGCATGCCATAGCCATGAAAGCAAAGCATAACCTTAGGACCTTTACCAAATTTATAGTAGGCAAGCTTTACATCTGGGTGCTGATAAAAATAGACTTTCATTAGTAATCTGACATTATTTAGGCGCTTGGGCAGGTAGCTTTCTCAAAAAGGCGATAGCCCAGGCGTAATCGCCATCATGTGTAATACTTAGTGAAATCACCAGGCTTGCAAACTGATCTGGAAGTGTTACAAAGGGTCTGCCTGCTGGTTTTAACCTGTTAATTTCAATCATCCTGAAGCTTAGCGTTTCATCGCTTACCTGTCTGATTGCTTTATAAACAGCTTCTTTCCCAGCCCAGGTAGATGCATAACGGCATAAGGGCTCGGAGAACTGTGTACAGTATGCAAGTTCTTCAGGCGTAAAGACTTTCTGCATAAATTCATCTGATTTACTCAGGGCAAATGTTGGCAGGTGCACCAGATCATTTCCGACGGCAATACATCCTAAATCAAGGCCAGACAAATTATATCTTTCAATTTCTTCAACTTTCATCATCCGGAACCCCCATAATATTAAAGCCCCCATCAACATAATGGATATTACCAGTAACTCCTTTAGAAAGTGGTGAAAAGTAGTAGATTGCGGCATTTCCTACATCCTGACCGGTAATATTACCAAGTGGAGCAAGCGTCTTACCAAGCTTTCTCAGTTTCCTGATTCCATTTATACCGCCTGATGAGCTAGTCATAACAAGCCCGGCAGATAGCGCATTTACCCTGATTTGCTGTTTGCCAAAATAATGGGCGAGGTAAAGCATGATATTTTCAAGTGCCGCCTTATTCAGACCCATACCTGCATAACCCGGAAAAACCCGCTGTGAAGCATTATAGGTAAGTGTAAGAATAGAGGCATCGGTTGCAAGAAGGGGTTCAGCAACCCTGCAAATGCGTAAAAGTGAGTACGCGCTGATATTAAACGAATCTACAAGCTCATCAAAGGGAATATCAAGATACCTTGATGGTTCTTTTTTACTTCCATAGAAAGTTGAGCACATAACCTGCTGGCTACCATAAGCTACAGCATGCAAAAGATAAGATATCGGCCCAAGTTCAGTATGTATTTTACCTAAAAAGGCTGAAATCTGCTCTTCATCTTTAACATCGACTTCTGCCGTATACCGGATATTAAGCTCATGCTGTTTCATGACATTCAATACATCTTCTTTTGTGTCTTTTGTATAGGTAAACGCAAGCTTACAACCCGACTCTTTCAAGCGCATTGCAATACTGAAAGCAATCGATCTTTCGTTTCTGAGACCAAAGATCACAGCAAGCTTATCTGAATTATCAATCATGCCCGAAATTTTGAAAGTGAAATAGCACTATTAGTTCCCCCAAAGCCGTAGTTGAGACAGACTATTTTATTAATTTCTTTACTGACTGTTTTTTGTGGAATAAGCTGGCGGTAAGCGGCAAGAGGTTCGACCGGACCTAACCAATCAGCATTTAATTGGAATGGTTCAGGCTCTGTATTTAAATTTGCTGAATTCAAACATGGGCTTACCTTTTGCTCCCTTAACATTAGAAGGGCAGTAATACATTCTACCGCTCCGGCTGCACCCAGCATATGACCGAATTGTGATTTAGGTGCAGATAAATGGTAATTATCGGTCCCCATAAAATCTACTACACTCAGTAACTCGATAGCATCACCAGCTGGTGTCGAAGTACCATGAACCTTAACCACATCGGGCTTTTGATTCTGCTTATCTTGCTTGCCAGAATCATTCATCAGACCTTGCCATAAACGCTGCTGCCCCGAAAATGATGGGGCAAACATATTACCGTCACCATCTGAGTTATTATGATATCCGTCAATAACAGCTAGAATATTAGCGCCTCTTGCCCTGGCCTGTGCTAGCTCTTCCAGGGCAATGATTCCTGCTCCGAAAGAGCAAACAAAACCATTTCGGTTTTTATCGAAAGGCCTCGAACTTTCGGTTGCCGTAAATCCCTTACTCAGAACCTGCATTGCATCAAAACCAATGAATGTTTCAATAGATGTTTCTTCTATTCCCCCAGCAATAATACGGTCCTGAATCCCGAATTTTATCAGTCTGTAGGCATACCCTATATTGCCCAGTCCTGTTGCGCAGGCCGAAATAATAGACTCACATACTCCCTTGCTTTTAATCAGACAGGAAACATTCGCTGCCTCACGATAGCCCATACTGCGATCTATCGTATGTGAACCAATGGTTCTTGATTTAATTCCCAGTTCAAAAAAATTGTTCCACCCAGGTCTTAAAATAGTATTACCCGCACCGCCTGAGCCAATAATGACCCCGGTTTTTTCAGATTTCACCTCTTTAGCTTCCCAGCCAGCCATCCTGATAGCTTCAATTGAGGCAATCATGGCCCAGATGCTGCCAATATCTGCTGTTGCCAGATTAATCGCAGGTATACGGGCCAGGTTATCAATATAGGTTTCTGGATAATCTTTAACCAGGGTAGACATAATAACGTCAAGGTGCATCTCTGACAGATTCACATAGCCAGCAACCGTTGAGCGAATATTTTTACCATATAAAGTTGCCAGCTCCCAGTTACGGATCAGACTCTGATCTGAAAAAAGTTTTTCACTAAAATTTTCCAGACTATGACAGGTTGGGAAAACTCCTGCCATACCAACGATTGCAACTTGTCTTTCTGCGGACATAAACGTTTTACTTTTTCATGATTAAGTCGACAATATCTCTGACTTTTGAACCCAAACCGTCAATATCTTCATCTTCAAATTCAACATTGAACTTTTGTTCTGCCTTGGCTGCGATATTTATCATTTCAGTTGAAGGAGTATTCAGGTCGGTGATGAAGTCAGTTTCTTCGGTTATAGTGTCAAGTTTTGCAGGTTCAATAGTTCTAACAGTTCGTAAGATCTCAACAAGGCCTGTCATTACTTCTTCTCTAGTCATATTTTTTTGGTTAAAATTTCTTTTTTTAAAGCTCTGCCAGTAATACCCGATAATTCAGCTACCAGGGTAAAAGTAGGCTCAAGCTCAAAGGCAAATAGCATCTCTGGTGTAAAATTTTGAAAATATGCAGTTAAATCAAGATCACGGGGCACTTTATAAATTCTGCCATCTGCAACCATCTGCCTGAATTTATAAAACTTTATTTCGGCGATACTGATGAACCGGTCACCCGGAGTCAGGAAATGCTGGAAATTTACCGAACCAATACTGATGAATGCTGGTAAGAATTTATTGCGTAATTCTATCAGACTGCAGTTCTGTTTGACACATTCGAGAAAACCTGCACATGATACAATACTTGCCTGGGCAAAGGCCTCAATTTGGTCAACTCCTCTGAAGATACCAAAGTGATCATTAACATTTTCATGGGTAGGGGTATAGCTTGCAATAATACCTTTCATGGGTATATGCCAGTGATAATCGTCGACGTAGAGTTTTGACGGACCATATTGAAGAATATCACAAGGCCTGATTCCAACCAGACTGTCAAATGATTGGTTGAACAGGGTTTTCTCATCAGTCATATCAGACCTCCGTTTATGGCAATATTGCTTCCATTTATATAGGAGGCTTTAGTAGAAATTAAAAACCCGATTGCTTCGGCAATCTCATCGGTGCTACCTAAACGGCGAAGGGGAATTAAATTTCTGATCTTTTCCTGCTCGCTTTTGGGTATTGAATTAATCATGCTGGTTTCAACGAAGCCTGGGGATACACTCAGGATCCTGATTTTATGTTCAGCATGTAAGTAAGCAGTTTCTTTTGCCAGTGACTTTGAGAAGGCAATCAGTGCAGCCTTGGTTGCGGCATATACGGCCTGAAAAGCATTACCTGTTTCTGCCACACAAGAACTTACATTTAAGATTACCCCTTCTTTTTTTAAATTGAAAATCTTTAATACGGTTTTACTGATTAAAATGGGAGCTTTTAAATTCACCTGAATCATTTTATCAATATCACTTTCTGGTTGAAAAAGTATGGCTTTGTCAAGGGTAAGACCTGCATTATTAATGACGGCATATAAACGGTCTGAATGTTCAGCCTTTAGCTTCTTACAAAATGCAATCAGCTCTTGATTGATACTGAAGTCAGCATACATGGCAAATTGACCTGGCTTTAAAGGGGGTAGGTTTCCAGGTTTTGAAGCATGAAGGATCAGGTCGTAGTCTGGAGCAAGTTTTTCGGCTAGTGCCAGACCGATTCCACGGCTTGCACCAGTAATTAATATTTTAGGTTTATCCATTAATCTATAAGATCATACTATAAATCAATTATTCGGGGGCTGACTGTCATGCCCAACTTTCGACTGATAATGATTCATCAAATTAAGCAAGACTCCGTTTGTCCAGCCAAAGCCATCCTGAAGCGGATATTCACCACCCCCGGCTTTTAAATTTAAATTAATAACATTGTATTTTTCGACTAGTTTACCTGTCTGCTCAAATACCTGTTGATTTAAACTGATCCATCTTTTAGCAATTGTTCTGGCTAGTACACTATAGTGGTAATTCTCAAGCCCATTAATGGTTAAATACTGCAGAGGGGCCCAGCCATTGGGTGAATCCCATTGCTGACCTGAATTATTATTTGTTGTTACCAGACCACCGGGTTTAAGAAAAAATTTACTGATTTTGTCTGCCTGTTTACTGGCTTCACCTACGGTAGAGATACCAAATTCAAGCGGGAAGGCACCTGCCAGGGTTTCAATTTTCTCAACACGTTTTAACTTGAAATTATAATCTTTAAACCATCCTGCCCGCTCATCCCAGCAATATTTCAGGATTGCTCTTTTGCGGGCCAGAGCTTTTGACCTGAAGTCTTTCTCAAGTTCTTTATTGCCTGTCAAATGATATGATTTGGCTAACGAGAGTTCAAGATGAAACAGAAGACAATTTAAATCAATGGCAATAAGGTCTGTTGTATGTATGCTTGATAACCCTTTGTTATCATCAAACCAGCGGGTACTAAAATCCCAGCCTGATTCGGCTGCCGCTCTGATGTTTTGAAAATAGGTTGCTGAATCTTCCTTTGTCAATGCCATAGAGTGCATGTCTTGCATATAAGACTCTTCACGGGGCTGACTAGAACTATCCCAGTATCGGTTCATTAGCTCACCAGATGAAAGCCTGACCAGATTGTGAAAAGAATGACCTTTCGATAATGTATCAGCACCATTCATCCAGAATTTATATTCTGCGAGTAGCTCGGGGCGGTATTTCGTGTAAACACGATCAGAAGTATTTTTGGCGAGCAGATCAACCATAAGTGAGAAAAATGGAGGCTGGGAGCGTGTCAGATAATATGTTCTCGTTCCGTTTGGAATAAAACCATAACGGTCTATGAGATCAGCAAAGTTTGAAATCATATTATTGATCACCTTGATTTTATGACTTTCCTGTAAACCAAGCATGGTAAAGTAGGAATCCCAATAATAGATTTCTCTGAACCGGCCTCCAGGTATGATATAGTCAAATTTTAAGGGCAAAAGTGAAGAATTGCTGGCAGCATCGGCTTTTCTTTCAAGTACCTGCCAAAGGGTATCAATATGTTTTCTAATGCCCAGGCTAATTGTTGAATTAAAGGTTTTGCCAGTAGAACCAGGCATAATAAAGTTTTTGGCTATAAAATCAGCAAGTTTAAAGTCAGCCTTTTGACGTTCAGCGTTATAATCAGCCATAATCGCCGACGGGTTATTCAAGGGCTTCATATCGACAAAGGTCTTATTATCAGGAAATATATTACCTAGTTGAACAGCTTCAAATAATCCTGGGTATAAGTTGCGCGGGCTAATTTGTTGAGCATGGCTATAACTGCAGGTTACCAGAAAACCAATTATGTTTAAGATTCTTTTCATGGCTGTGTGAAATTTTATGTGCTCAATTTGAGCTGCTTTAAAGGATAAATCTTTATATCCGATTACCCGGGCAGATTCATACTAATTGTTTCAAATCTAATAATTCTGATGTCCAATCAGCCTTCCTGTAAAGGTTAAGCCTGATTACATTTAGTGGTCGTTTATTTTATTGATGTGACCATAAATAAATTTTGAGCAACCGATTCAGCATGAACCAGAAGAAAATTTATATTCAGCATCATATTTCAAGTCTCTAGCAACTTTTAAGAATGATCTGAGTTATATTAGATAATTAACCATCATTATTTTAATCTTGAGCGCTATGAAAAATATATTCTCGATCGTACTTGTATTGTCAATGACGGTACAAGTTTTTGCCGGCATTCCAACCGGAAAAGCAGGTAAGGCCAAATCACATGCTGGTAAGGGTTCAATGAAATCATGTCCTGGTAAATGCCCATATTACAATCCAGCAGGAGGTAGCCCTGTACAAACTCGTCAGGTTACCTAAACAGAGGTCGATTTCAGTCTGTTTGATCAATAGGCATAATAACACTTCTGATTTTATTTCAGAATTCATGAGCTCTTTTTGAGTTTTTCTATTACTGAATACCTGTGTAGCATAAATCTTAACAGACAGAACCCAAAAAGTTAATAAAGTTTTAACATTAATTCGTAGGATGAGCCCGGTATTCCATCGGGCTCATCCTATTTGAATTTAGCCTGATTCTGTCTTAATTATACTAGCTACAATATTCCTTTATATCTTTTTTCAGCTTAGTCCATTTTTAATCGCTGGCAATTGCAGAAAGAATTAATGGGAAAATTAAATAAAAATTCAGACTTGATCAGCTGTTCCAAACATTGGGTGAAATGAAAGCCCATATTGCAAAAAGTTATTCAGAAATGGACCACCTTGGTTTGCGCGTTTTGACCGTTTTTGCTAGCGGATGTTCAGCGTTTTATACAAATGTTAGAAATCAGATCAGAAACCATAAGCACTAATATGTTATGTGTCTTACCAATCCAATGATTCAAGTCCAGAAAGTAAGTCACGACCCAAATATTTTTGTATGCAATTTTGTATGTAATTTGGAATCTTAAAATTAAAAACCCCGTTATAGCTATCTAGAACGGGGTTTTATCTGTATGTTGCGTGCCCAGGGGGGGACTCGAACCCCCAAGGATAAACTCCAACGGCTTCTGAGACCGCAACGTTTGCCAATTTCGCCACCTGGGCATTTTTTTAAAAATCAAATCTAATTTCTTTTTTCGTTGCAGAAAATTTATTTATGGCTTTAAATGCCGGTATTTTTACTTGTTATTAATATCATTTTCACCATCAGTCAGATAGATAGCAATAAAATTTAATCTATTTTACGGTATAGTTTAAAGTCTGCCTCCCTGGTATTCCAGATGCCTGACTACCATAAATTTCCAAATAACTTGCATTCTTTAAAATCTCTACACTACCAATATCATTGATGTGTATTTCATCAAGTTTCATATCAGTCATTTCCATGCCATCAAGTATGATCAGCATCTGCCTTCCAGGTGATCTCATAGAATAAGCTTTGCCATTGTTGATCATGACACCTGCTATTTTCCTTTGTAAACATTGTTCAAGGTTTTGGCAATATTGAAAATCTAGATAGGTAAGAACTCTATCAGCATTACCTGCACCATTTAAGTTTCTTGAGTTTTTTAAGACTTCTTGTACTCTATCGAGTTTTTTAGCTTTTACTACAATCTTTTTTAGCTGAATACCATGTCTGAGACCAAGTTGTTGCAGATTTTACATGTTTTTGATGCTGTTTTTCCGGTATTCTAACATGCCTGAATTTTCTTTTACCTGCTGAGACCTCATTGTGTTGAGCACCTGAACCTTGGCTGGTGAAATTAATGTCACCGTACCGCCAGTAACCGGTTTTTTACTGGTATAACTTATAAGTCCGCGGCAGGGCTTCTAATTTAAAAGCTCCCATTCCCAAGGCCGAGGTGGTAAATTCTGCTACT
>Ga0123339_10001044_pt1 | contig 19665 bp, 22 predicted proteins | sample lystaG_FD_89956 | JGI IMG/M metagenome (GOLD analysis project Ga0123339, IMG submission 89956) | Glacier valley bacterial and archeal communities from Borup Fiord, Nunavut, Canada, to study Microbial Dark Matter (Phase II) -... | ecosystem: Environmental > Aquatic > Freshwater > Ice > Glacier ... | reverse complement strand
GGCCTCGGGACGCCGGTTCGAGCACACTTATTCGCTGACCGAGAAGGGCCGGAAGTTCGTGCCGCGGCCCCAAGCGAAAAAGCAGATCGCGATCCTCTCCCAACTAAAAGGTTTTCCGCGCACCTATAAAGAGCTCCGGGAAGTTACCACCGCCGATCGCAAAACCATGCAGCTCCTCGAGGCGCACGGCTATGTGGAGAGCGAGATCAAACGGGTGTATCGCGGGGATATCACGCCGGCATCGATGGAATATGTGCGACCGGAGAAGTTGACCGCCGGTCAAATCGCAGCCCTTGACGAGATTGCCGGGGCAACCGCTGCCGGCGGAGGCGTCGTCGTGCTCGACGGCATCACCGGATCGGGCAAAACAGAGGTATACCTTCAGGCGATCGAGAAGACGTTGGAGAACGGGCAGGGGGCGATAGTCCTCGTTCCCGAGATATCCCTCACGCCTCAGACGGTCGGCCGCTTCAAAGCGCGCTTCGGCGACTCGGTCGCGGTGATACACTCGAAGCTTTCCGCCAGCGAAAAGCAGGACCAGTGGGACCGCATACAATCAGGCGATGCCCGCGTGGTCGTCGGCGCCCGCTCCGCGCTTTTCGTCCCGTTGGCGCACACCGGTATCATCATCATCGACGAGGAACACGACAGTTCGTACAAACAGTCGAGTTCTCCTCGCTATCACGCGCGCGACGTCGCGGCGTTCATGGCTCGGCTGCGCCACATCCCCCTCGTCTTAGGTAGCGCGACTCCGTCGTTCGAAGCGTTGAACCAGTGTAGCGAAAAGCTGTGGAAGCAGGTCGTCTTGGATGAGCGCGCGAATCATCGAGCGCTGCCGGAAGTCACCGTCGTCGACTTGACAAAAGAGTTCGAAGAGGGCAATCACTCGATGTTCTCCCGTGAACTTTCTGCCGCGCTCGCGACGGTCGAAGCAAAGAAGCAAAAGGCCATCCTGCTTCTCAACAGAAGGGGCTCGGCGTCGTTTCTCCTCTGCAGGGAGTGCGGCTATGTGCCCCATTGCAAAAACTGTTCGACCTCCTTGACCTACCACGAGCATGACAACCATCTCCGCTGTCATCAATGCAATCTCATCGAACCGCTGCCGGGCGTGTGCCCTGAGTGCGGAAGTCCGTATCTGCGCCAGTTCGGCGCGGGAACGCAGCGTCTCGAGGCGGAACTGAAAGCTTCGTTTCCCGCTATGCCCGTCGTGAGAATGGACGCCGATACGACGACGACCAAGAACGCCCACCGGAAACTTCTTTCCCAGTTCGCCGATTTCGAGTACGGAGTATTGCTCGGAACACAGATGATCGCCAAAGGGCTCGATTTTCCCGAGGTGACGCTCGTCGGTGTCATCACGGCCGATGTCACGCTCAATCTCCCGGATTATCAGGCGGGGGAGCGCACGTATCAATTGCTCGAGCAGGTCGCGGGGCGTGCAGGACGAGGAGAGGAAACCGGTCGAGTCATCATCCAGACCTACTGGGCCGACCATCCGGCTATTCTCGCGGCGCAAAAGCACGACCGCTCCCTGTTCTACGGACCGGAGTCCGAGGTACGGCGTGAGCTGAGGTATCCTCCCTACGTCCGGCTCGCCAACGTGATCCTCTCCTCGGCGAAGGAAACCGATGCGAGAGAGTACGCTGGGGCGCTCGGAAAAGTATTGGCAGACGAGGCCGACATCACGTTGCTCGGGCCAGCGCCCTGCGCGCTCTCACGGATCAGCAACAAGTTCCGCTATCATCTGTTGATCAAGTCGAAGCGCGAAGTCGCTCTCGGGGATATCGTCCTCGAAAAACTGAAAAGTGTCCCGAACTCGCGTCATGTCGGCGTCGCCGTCGATGTCGATCCCTTGTCGCTCATGTAGTCACACGATTAGTTGGTATACTTGTTTTATGAAAAGATTCAAGAAAAATCATCCCTTCCGAAAGGCTCGTAAATTGAAAGTCATTCCGTATCCGAACCCGCTTTTGAAAACCGTGAGCAACGATGTCGACCCGATAAACGAGCCGGATTTCAAGAAGCTCATCGACGACATGGTCTCCACCATGTATAAGGAGGAGGGCGTCGGTCTGGCCGCCATCCAAGTCGGCGTGGCGAAGAGTTTCTTCGTCTACGACGATACGCAGGAGCAGAACTCTCCGAAAGTACTGTGTAATCCGGTGATTCTTTCGGCGTCGGAGACGATGGTCGAACTCGACGAGGGCTGCCTGTCCTTTCCCGACATCTATTTTCCCGTCTCTCGTCCCGAAAGCGTCGTCGTCGAGGGACTCGACGCGCACGGAAACCTCGTGCATATCGATGCCGATGAGTTCACCGCACGGGTCATCCAACATGAGATGGACCACCTGAAAGGGATATTGATCATCGACCGCGCAACGCCGAAGGTTCGCCGGCAGGTCATGCGCGAACATTACATGAGCTGATAGATGTCGAAATTGCGCATCATATATATGGGAACCCCTCAATACGCCGTGCCCACTTTGCACATTTTGGCGCGAAGGGCCGATGTCGTCGCGGTCTACACGCGTGCTGATGCGCGCTCCAAAAGAGGGAATGGGTTCTTCCCCTCGCCGGTCAAGGCTGCGTCAGAGAAGCTCGGCATTCCCGTGTTCACCCCTCCGACGCTTAAAGACGACGAAGTCGTTTTGCAGATCGCGTCGTTTGCACCCGACCTCATCGTCGTTGCGGCTTACGGGATGATCCTGCCTCGTCGCATTTTGGATATCCCGAGGCTCGGTTGCGTGAACCTGCATGCCTCCCTTCTTCCGGCTTGGCGTGGCGCCGCTCCCATCCAGCGGGCTATTCTGGCGGGAGACGAGGAAACCGGCGTCTCGCTGATGCGCATGGAGGAAGGGCTGGACACCGGTGACTATGCCATGAGGGAATCGACCGAAATCGGCCGCAAGTCTACCGCCCAATTGACACTGGAGCTCGGAGACATCGCCGCTGAGCTCATTGACGATGCGCTCGATCTCTTCCAATCGGGTTCGCTCGTGTGGAAAAAGCAAGACGAATCGCGCGCAACCTATGCGCACAAGATAGGCAAGTCCGATGTCGCACTTACCCCGCGTCTTGATGCGGAGGAGTTCGCCCGCAGAGTGCGGGCGAGTTCGCTATCCGCTCCCGCGCGTTTGACGCTTGCGGAGGTCGGAGTGGCGGTTTTGCATGCGTCCGTCGTCACGTATCGAGGCGAAAACATTTTCGATATGCCGGAATCTATTGAAGAAGGTCGGATAGCCGTCGTCAAACACGCGGTCTATCTCGGCTGTTCGAACGGAGTAGTGGAACTCATCGAAGTCAAAGCCGATGGAAAGAAAGCCATGAGTGCGGATGAATATGCGCGCGGGGCTCGTTTGGAAACAGGTGCGACATGGCGGTAAAACCCGACAGGCTCAGCCCGGGCAGAAGAGTCGCCTATGAAGTGGTGCGCAAGGTGCACGTCGGCGACGCGTTCGCCCATGAGACTCTTTCCCAGCAGCTTAAATACGCAAAGCTCGAGTCACGCGATGCCGCCTATGCGACACGTCTGGCATACGGGGTCATCAGTTTCGACGGTACGCTCGACGAGATCTTGAGTCGTCTGTGCGAAAAGCCGAACCACATCAAGCCCAAGGTGCGCGACGCCCTCAAAATCGCCCTCTACGAGATCTTCATCGAGGAGAAGCGCGACTACGCTGCGGTCGACCAAGGCGTCGAACTCGTCAAATCCGTTCACCCGCATTCAGCCGGGCTTGCGAACGCCATTTTGCGTTCGGCGATCAAATTGAGTCCTGAATTTCCTTTCGGCGACCCTGAAACCGACATCGAAGCGCTTGCACGCGCTTACGGGTTCCCCGTATGGCTCACGAAGAGATTCGTCGGTCGATTCGGAACGGCTCGAACCGAAACCGTACTAGCCGCCTTCAACCAAGCACCCCCTTTCTATCTGGCGGTGCCCTCATGGTACGGAGAGACGGATGCGGCGATTGCCGCGTTGGAAGAAGAGGGCGTCGAGGTCTCGCGAATCGACCCGCTGCTTCCGCGCGCGCTCGTGGTCGGCAACCCCGCAACTGCCGTCGCCGGCGAACTCGTCAGCACTCGTCGACTCTTCACCATCGATGCTGCGGCGCAACTCACGGTGAGACTGTGCGATGCCCGTGCGCAAGAGACGATCGTCGAAATCGGGTCGGGGAGAGGGACTAAGACGCTCTTGCTCGCAAGTGAAGCGCGTTTAAGCGGTTCCGCGGCGGCCCGTGTCATCGGTGTCGATTCTTTCGAGTACAAGTCGATGATCACGCTCGAGCAAGCCCTTTCATACGACTTGTCAGAGGTAAGCGTGCAAACGGTTGACGCGCGCGACGCCGATGCGCTTATCGAGGCGGTCGGCGGTTCGGGTGTGGCGGATACCGTGCTCATCGATGCGCCGTGCTCGGGAATCGGGACGCTCCGCCGCCATGTCGACAAACGATGGCGTCTATCCGAATCCGATATAACCGACCTCGCCGGAATTTCCATGGAGCTGCTTGTCGCGGCCTCACATGCGGTCAAAGCGAAAGGGAAAATTATCTTCGCAACCTGTACAATGGCTGAGGAAGAAAATGCGGAAGTCGTGCGAAGGTTTTTGGAAAGTCCTGAAGGAGGCCTCTTCGAAATCGAGCGGATCCAGCTTTCCGAGGTACCGGAAAGCTGGGGGGATTTCATCACCGAGGAAGGGTTTTTCCAGTCCATTCCGCTCGATGGCGGACCCGACGGGCACTTCATCGCACGCATGAGAAAAGGATAGTCGACGAACGTCGTCGTCTTAACATAAAAATCGCAGGGAACATGACTTTGAAAGGGAGCTACCAATGGATAGCAAGCGTATCAATGAGATCCTAGCAGTTGCAGAATCCGCGGCATTCGCCGCTGCGGAGTGGACAGGCAGAGGTAAGAAGGACTTGGCCGATGCCGCCGCGGTAGAGGCGATGCGCAAGCAATTCGACACGATCGACTTTTCCGGACGAATCGTCATCGGCGAGGGCGAGCGCGATGAGGCTCCCATGCTCTATATCGGCGAGGAGGTCGGACGCGGTGGTGAGGAGATCGATATCGCCGTCGATCCACTCGAAGGAACCAACCTTTGCGCCTACGCTCAGCCAAATGCACTGGCCACCATCGCTTTTGCGCCGCGCGGTTCGCTGTTGTATGCTCCCGATACCTATATGTGGAAAATCGCCGCAGGCCCGAAGGCCAAAGATGCGATTGATATCGATGCATCGCATACCGAGAACGTCAACAACGTCGCCGCCGCTCTGGGCAAACCGGTCGATGAACTCGTCGTCTGCATCCTCGAGCGCGATCGCCATATCGCTCTTATCGACGAAGTGCGCGCGGCCGGTGCGCGCGTTCGCCTCATCACCGACGGTGATGTATTCGGCGCCGTCGCGACTTCGATCGAGCATTCCGGTATAGACCTCTACATGGGCGCCGGCGGAGCTCCCGAAGGCGTCCTGGCCGCCACTGCCATGAAGTGTGTCGGCGGTGGGTTCCAAGGACGGTTCAACTTCAGAAACGAAGAAGAGATAAAGCGCGCCACGAAAACTTCCGGTGTCGACATCGACGGTGTCCTCACACTCGACGACCTGGTCCGCACCGATGACGCTGTCTTCATCGCGGCAGGCGTCACCGACGGTGAACTTGTGAAGGGCGTCCACGGTGGGCGTGTCCACTCGGTCATATTCGACGGAAGTACGAAGACGATTCGTTTCGTCGAGACCATACATCGCGGTGCCGCAGACGGAATGTGGACGATCAGCTAGCGAGACACATGGAACAAGAACGCACACTTCGAGAGATAGTCTTATTGCCGGAGCTCGATCGTGAGAAAGAGCCTCGTCAATCCTCGGGCATTAAAATCAACAAGGGCTTCGCGATTGCGTTCGCCCTTGTTATTTTATTGTTTTTCGGAGGATACGGATTACAGTATCGAAGCGCACTGATAAACGTCCCCGATGTCGTGGGGATCGATAGCGACTTGGCGGTCACGCGCATCGAACAGGCGGGGCTTCACGCGAAAATCGTCGAGCGGCGCTTCTCGGCCGCCAAGCGCGGTACGGTCATCGATCAAAGCCCGCGAAAATCCAGGCGTCCCAAGGGCACCGGCCGGGTATCTCTCGTGGTATCGGGGGGTACCGAACAGATGAAAGTCCCCGACATCGTCGGCGAAAACGAGATCTATGCGACGAGAGCGCTCACGCAACTCGGCCTTGTTCCCGTCGTGGTGAGCCAACCCTCCGACCGGGAGGAGGGGACGGTTCTCTCCGCTTACCCCGGCATCGGCGGAACCGTTTTCACCGGGGATACCGTGACGATACGTGTTTCCGGCGGCAGCCAAGACATCGTTTTGAAGGATTTCGACCTCAGAGGGAAGACAGTTTCGATCGTTCCGTTCTATTCCGCGAAGGCTACATCCGACATCACCTTCGATGTCGCACGCAGGCTCTCCTCGCTCTTCGTGGCGGCGGGTGCGGACGTGGTCGTGACGCGTTCGGCGACGAAAGAAACCAGTTCGCCCGCTCTGCTTCTGAAGGCATACAACCGAAGCGACGTCATGATCCAACTTGCGATTCGCGATAAAAGTTCGAGCGGACTGGTGGTTATCGATCCGAGCCTTGATCAGGCTCAAGCCGCCTCTTCCGGTTCGCTCGGATCGCAGGTATACAAGCAACTGAAATCCTATGCGCAAAACGTTCGGCTTTCCTCCGGCAAGATCTCCTCCGGCTCGGTGGGCGAGAAGCAGACGTTTCGGGTGGCTTTCGGCTCGCTTGCCAACGCGACAGATGCCGCTTTGATGGATGATTCACAGTTCAAAGACATCATCGCGCGCGGCGTCTATCTCGGTGTCGGTGGATTTCTGACACCTTGAGCGAACCGGCTGGTCGAGACCGCCTGGGGAAGATATGTGCTTCTCTAAATTATTGTGTGATATCGTTGAACTTGTAAATTATTCGACTCGGGAGCTGCGTGCGACGCGGCTGAGAGGTGGCCTTGAGGCCACGACCGAAATGACGGTGCTGATAATGCAGCACATGCACGTTGGACGAGTAGATCTCGCATATTTCTCATCCACACGGCCCGTCACGTTACGAGAAAAGGTGGAGTTATGAGAAATGAACGTATCCGTACCATAGCTGAAATAGGATTGTCGGTGGCGCTTTTCGCGGTGCTCGACTATCTCAACGTGCGTTTGCCGATAAACGCGGCGGGGGGTTCGATTTCGCTCGCGATGACACCGATACTCATCCTTGCGTTGTTCAGGGGACCTTTGGTGGGGATGCTGGCCGGTGCTCTTTGCGGCGGAATCGATTTGCTGGTAACACCATACGTGTTCAATGTGTTCCAGGTATTTCTCGACTATCCGATCGCCTTCGGCCTCATCGGACTGGCCGGACTGTTCAAGAAACCTGCAGAGCATGCCTTCATGAAGAGTAAGACGACCGCTTTGATCGTAAGTACGATAGGGGGGATTTTCGTCGGTGCCGTCGGGCGTTTCTCGGCTCACTTTTTATCCGGCGTGATCTTCTTCGCGCAGAATGCGCCGAAGGGACAAAACGTCCTCCTCTACTCCGCTGGGTATCAGCTGACCTATCTCGTCCCATCCTTTATCGGATGTGCTATCGTAACGGTACTTATCGTTCCGGTGTTGGCACGATCCATGTGGGAGAAGCAATCATAAAGTGAAACAGGCTCTGCTCATAGGACCTATCTTCGAAAGCTATCATGTCGGTCACGTGGCCGGCATGATAGCACAAGAAGGTTACGTCAACGTCGTCGCCGTCGACGGCGGTGCCGACCTGTGCGCGCTATCCGGGGTTATACCGGGCTTTTATATCGGCGACGGCGATTCGATTTCTCCGCAAGGGATCAGCTTCATCGAGCAAAGCCAGGCGCAGAGGATCGAGCTTCCCACCGACAAAGATTTTTCCGACTTTTCAGCGACGCTCGATTGGCTGAAGGGGCAAGGGGTTTCAAGTTTCGATTGCATAGGCATGCTCGGAGGAAGACTCGACCAGCAGTTAGGGGTATTCGGCGACACCGCGCATCATCGCATGGACGGTTCGTTTTTCGGCGATGATATCGATGCGTGGGTGTTGAGCAAGACGGGAAGCTTTCCGAAAAAGCATGTCCTTTCAAAGGCGCGCTATAAAAGCTTCAGCGTTTTCGCTCTGAGCGGGGAGGCTACGGTTTCTATCGACGGAGCTCGGTGGCCGTTGCACAAGAGAGCCTTGTCTCCGATGGTGTCCGTCGGGCTTTCCAACGAGTTCGCCCCGCAAGCGTTCGATGCGCGCGTCATGCTCGAGTCGGGGACGATCTGCGTGGTGGGAAACAAATAAAAAAATCGCCCTTTCGAGGCGATTTTTCGTTTGTTCCCGTGAGATGAAGACTAGCCGCGCGTTACTTTGCCGGCCTTCATGCATTTCGTGCAGACGTTTATCTTTTTGACGCTACCGTCAACGACGGCGTTGATCTTTTGGATATTCGGACGAAAAACACGGTTGGTGACGCGGTGAGAGTGGCTTACGTTGCGACCTGCAGAAGGGTGCTTGCCGCAAACAGCGCATACTTGTGACATGTTAAAACTCCTTGGTTCATTTGCTTTAGACAGGTTATCCTGCTTATTTCACTCGGACTTGTTATGCTAGCACAAATATTCTTCGAGTACAATCTCGTATAATTTGTGTGGCCTCGACTGTATCGGCTATAATGGTTTTTCGGTATCACGTACAGCGATTGGAGCGCCATGGCATCGGTTACTTTCGACACACGCCTCTCCGATTTGGTGCGCCTGAATCCTTCGGTCGTCGATGTGTTGGAACGGTACGGACTGGGTTGCGCTTGTTGTATGGGCGCCGAGTTCGAAACCATCCGCGATGCGTGTGTCGCCCATGAAATCGACGGTGGAAAACTATTGGCCGATATCGGCCGTGTGCTTGAAAAAGACGATTTGGAACGGAGCGAATAATGACAGAAGAGCTAGGCTCTATCAGCATCTCCGATGAGGTGCTTGTGGACTTGGCGGGATACGCTGCGCTTGAAAGTTATGGCGTGGTAGGAATGGCCAGCCCGACGCTTGTGGATGAGGTCGTACAACTGCTTCCTCGCAACAAGCTTCGCAAAGGAGTGCACATTTCACTCGTCGAAGATCAAAGCACCGGATCGGGTGCAATCGAAGTCGACCTTTATGTAGTTATCGAGTATGGGACAAATCTCAGTCAAGTTTCTCGTAATCTTGCCGATAAGGTTCGTTACACTCTCACTGAGTTTGCCGGCATCGCAGTAGGGCGCGTGGATGTCCACGTCCTCGAAGTAAAGGTTCGATAGGGTAGGTTACAATGACTCAATATTCTTCTGCGCGCAACCTGGTCGCCTCGGCTGCGCTCGCTCTAAAAAATCGTGTCGATGAAGTGAACAGGCTGAACGTCTTTCCCGTTCCCGACGGCGACACGGGAACGAACATGTCCCTCACGCTCGACGCAGTTGTCAACGATATAGCGAAACTACCGGCGGATGCACCGCTTGAAGATGTGTGCAAAGCTGCAACGCACGGTTCGCTCATGGGTGCTCGCGGCAACTCGGGTGTTATCACCTCCCAGATAATCCGCGGCGCCTGTGAAGGGTTCCTTAAATCGGGCGACATGGCGCCGACCGCGCGTCTTGCGATCTCGCTCGAAACGGCGACGTCGGTTGCTTTCCAAGCTGTTCGCAAGCCTGTGGAGGGGACGATCCTCACCGTTATCCGGGATATGTCGGTTGCTGCTCGTGTCGCGGCTGATGCCGAGGTCACATTCGAGGAGGCTCTCGATTCGGTTGTAGCCGAGTCATATTCCTCGGTGCGCCGTACCCCCGACCTGCTTCCGGTTCTCAAAGAGGCAGGTGTCGTCGATGCCGGTGGTTTCGGATTGGCGATATGGTTCAACGGCTTCGTCTCGGCGTTGCTCGGCCGCGAGCAGATCGAGGCTCCCGTGCTCGGAGACATGCAGGTCATGACCGTCACCCCCGTGGATGATTGGGACGACGATGAATATCTTTATTGTACGGAGTTCCTCCTCTTCGGAGAGGGGATCGACAGGGAACGTGTGCATGACTACATTGCGGAACGCGGCGGGAGCGAACTCGTCGTGGGTGATTCCGGGCAGTATAAGATCCACGTCCACACAGACGATCCTTCCGAAATATTAGGCTATGCGCTCGGCTTGGGCGAGATATCGGAAGTCCATATCCACAATATGCGCCGCCAGCAGGCCGAACGTCCCGCAGCTCAAGGCGCTCCCTCAAAAGAGAACACTCCCCACAAGGCGATCGGAGTCGTCAGTGTCGCGTCGGGATCCGGTCTCATTGAGATTTTGAAATCGCTCGGAGTCGATGTGGTCGTATCCGGCGGCCAGACGATGAACCCGTCGACGCAAGACCTCGTGGAAGCCGCCTCCACCCTTAACGTCGACAAGGTGATCTTCCTTCCGAACAACTCGAATATCATCATGGCGGCCAACGCCGCCGCATCGGTTTTGGATATTCCGGCGGCCGTCGTGCCGACGCGTTCGGTTCCGGAGGCATTTGCGGCGCTGTTCATGTTCGACCAGAGCAGGGACTTCGATGAGCTTGTCGAAGAGATGAGCGAGGCTATCGAAGACGTGCGAACCGCCGAGGTCACAACGGCTGTCAAAGATGCGAAGAGCAACGTCGGCGACATAAAGGCCGGCCAGGTCATCGGCATCATCGGTTCGAAGGATATCGAAGCGGTCGGCGATTCGATCGAACAGGTCGTCTTCGATTTGGTGAAGATGCTGGTAGATGAAGATTCTGAAACACTTACTCTTCTTCTCGGTGAAGGATGTACCGATGAAGCGGGCGATGCGATGGCGAAAACCCTCAAAGAACGCTACGACTGGATGGAAGTCGAAACACATCGCGGTGAACAGCCTTTGTATCCCATCCTCATTTCCGTTGAATAACGATAAACCGGAAGGACATTTCCTTTATGTCTAAAGTCGGAATCATGGTGGATACCACCTGCGATCTGACGGTGGAGGAGCTTGAGGAACTCGGCGTCGAGCCGGTCGCTCTCCGCGTCAGTTTCGGGGACGTAACCTTTCTTGATGCGATCGAGATGACCACTCCGCAGTTTTACGAACGACTTGCACGCTCCGACGAACTCCCTAAAACCTCGCAGCCTTCTCCCGCACAGTATCTCAGTGCATATGAGAACCTCGTGGCGCGAGGTTGCGATGAAATCGTGTCCCTTTCGCTTTCTTCGGGACTTTCAGGCTCGTACGAGACCTCGAACTTCACGATGCGGGACCGGCCGGTACCTGTGTATTGCGTCGACACGAAGAGCGTCACGCAAGGGCTCGGTTTGATAGTCCGTGCGGCATGTGCGCTGCGTGATGAAGGAATGGATGCCGCGGGTATCGCGGAAAGCATCGGAGCAGTCTCCGCGAAGACGAGTCTCTTGTTTATAATCGACACCATGGACAATCTCGTAAAGGGCGGCCGAGCAGGGCTTGCGGCGGGTTTGGCGGCTTCGTTGCTCGACATCAAGCCCATTCTCACGCTCGACGGGCAAGGGGTGATCACGCCCTTCAAACGGTGTCGCGGTCGGAAGAAAGCCGTGACCGAACTGGCGAAGTATGTTTCATCCTGTTCGAAAAGGTTGGGCCCGCTCGACTACACGCTCATCTACACGACCGATGAAAACGATATCGATATTTTGCGCGAGGCGTTTCATGAGGCGGGCGTCGACGGGCGCGAAATCCACACCGGAAGCAACGGTCCGGTGATCGGAACCTATGTTCCCCAAGCGTGCGGCGTGGCGTTTTATCCACAAAAATGGTCTTCTCCAAAAGCGTAGGCGGTCAAAAGTGGCGGCGGACACTTCCGGCATACATTCCTCGAAAGCCTCGCGCTTCGTCGCTCTGAGCGAACCCGTCGAGCAGGCGCGCTATGTCGATGCCGCTCGCGCCGAGTTATTCTCGAAGATAAACATTGCAACCATCGGTGACTTGCTGACCCACATTCCTTTTCGCTATCTCGATCTGCGTGTCGAACACTTCATCGGCCAAGCTCCTTTAGGGGAGGGCGCATACGTCGGAATCGTCCATGAGGTGTCGATCAAAACCCCCCGTCCACGTCTCAAGGTCACCGAAGTCTCCATTACCGACGGCTCGGGTGTTCTGGTCGGCGTGTGGTTCAACCAACCATGGGTCGCCCGTTCCTTCAAAGCGGGCGAACGGGTCGTATTCGCCGGTCAGATCCGTCTCAACTATGGGCTGAAGCAGATGACGCAACCGTTCGTGGAGAAACTCGACGGCGAGGACGTCGTGTACAACAAACTTCTTCCGATACATCGTGTCACCGAGGGGATCTCCCCGGGTTGGATGCGAAGGATCATCGCCGAGGCTCTCGACGATTACGGCCACATCCTCGATCCGCTTCCGTATCGGTTGCGAAAAGAGAACCGATTGTTTCCCCTCGGTCGGGCGCTTCGAGAAGTACATTTTCCGACCGATGAGGAAAACGCGCGCCAAGCCCGTAATAGACTGGCCTATGATGAGTTGCTGACATTCGAACTCATGTGCGCGCGTAAACGATATGCAGAAACGGTATCTGCACGCGGTACAGCCCACACAACCGTCGGGCACCTCGTCAAAAAACTTCCGGAGGTCTGCACGCTCGTGCCGACCGATGAACAGATGGCGGCCATCGAAGATATATTCAAAGATATGAGATCGCCGCATCCGATGAATCGCATGCTGCTGGGCGATGTCGGGACAGGAAAGACTTTGGTCGCGCTCTACGCGCTGTGCGCAGCCGTCGATTCGGGCGGCCAGGCTTCGATGATGGCACCGACGGAGGTCCTCGCGCGCCAATACAGCGATAAGCTCGGTCCTCTTCTCGACGCTCTCGGTATATCGTGGGCCCTTTTGACCGGCTCCACGCACAAGAAGGCTCGGCAAGAGATTCTCGCCGATGCGGCTGCGGGGAGGGCGAGCATTCTCTTCGGCACGCATGCGCTTATCGAGCCGTCCGTCGTTTTCGCGAATCTTTCGCTCGTTATAATCGATGAACAACATCGTTTCGGCGTCAATCAACGTAAGCTTTTGCGCAATAAAGGGGTTTCACCCGATGTCCTCGTCATGAGCGCGACTCCGATCCCGCGTACGCTTTCTGCAACCGCTTACGGGGATTTAGCCACATCCTATATTCGCAAGCGCCCGATCGAGGGCGCCGGGGTGACGACGAAACTCATAAAGCACCATCAGTCGCATAAAGCCCATGACGGCGTGCGCAGAGCCGTCGAGGAGGGCAGGCAGGCCTACGTGATCTGCGCGCTCGTCGATGAGTCTGATTCCTCGAGTGCCAAGGCCGCCATGCGCGAAGTCGAACGTCTCAAGAATATCGAGTATCCCGATCTACGCGTCGACGTGCTTACAGGAAAGATGTCCGCGAATGAGAAAATCGAAACGATGAGACGTTTTGTGGACGGTGAGATCGATGTGTTGGTCTCAACGACGGTCGTCGAAGTCGGCGTCGATGTGCATAACGCCACCGTCATGATCATCCTCGATGCCGAGCGTTATGGAATCGCGCAGCTCCATCAACTGCGGGGGCGAGTGGGTCGTGGAAAGTTTCCGGGAACGGTGTGGCTTGTCTCCGATTCCTTTTCCAACGAGGCGAAAGATCGTTTCGCCATGCTGCTCTCGACCGACGACGGGTTCAAACTCGCTGAATTCGATTTGGCCCAGAGAGGTCCGGGAGAATTGCTCGGTGTCAGACAACACGGACTTGTGAATTTTCGCATCGCCGATCTGGTCGAGGACTCCGATTTGGTGAGACTGACGCGTCGGGTGGCGTTCGATATCGTACTCAAAGATCCTGAATTAAACGAACCGGAGCTCGGGCTCTTGCGCGAGCGCGTCCGGCTTCTCGAAGAAGCTTCGAAGGAATGGGTGAGCGCCGGATGAGGATCATCGCAGGCAAGCATAAAGGGCGTCCCATCGTCGCGCCGAAAGGCGATACCACGCGTCCGACGACCGATCGCGTTCGTGAGGCGATATTTTCGCACCTCGTCAGTGACTTCGGCGATTTTTCCGAGCTATCGGTGCTCGATTCGTTCGCGGGAAGCGGTGCATTCGGACTCGAGGCGCTCTCGAGGGGCGCGAAGCGGTCGGTGTTCGTGGAAGAACATGCGAAAACCGCACAGATCGTCAAGAAGAATATAGACACACTCTCATGTGCGCAGAACTCGGCTCTCCTCGTGGTCGATGCGTTCAAGGCGACGACGGCGATCGCGGCGCGAGGGCCCTTCGACATTATTTTTCTCGACCCCCCCTATAAGGTTGTGCCGGAGGCTCTTTTCAGCTATCTTTGCGAACTGGCGAATCAGGGTGCAATCAACCTGAACGCCACGATCGTGTTCGAACACTCGGCCACGGCCGAGTTCGATGCGCCGGCCGGTTTTGTAATCAGTGCACAAAAGAAGTATGGTAGTACTGTTGTATCTTATGTTGACTTTAAGGGGAATGAGCAGTGAAGCGTGCGGTTATTCCGGGGACATTCGATCCGATAACAAACGGGCATCTCGATGTCATGGAACGGGCTTCGGCACTTTTCGATGAGATAGTCGTCGGTGTCGCTTCGTCCGACGAGAAAAACGGGCGCGGAACGCTCTTCACATCCGAAGAGCGAGTGGGCATGATTTTGACGGCTACCAAACATTTACCTAATATAGAGGTGAAGTCGTTTAATAATCTACTTATCGACTTTGCGCGCGATACCTCAGCGGATGTCATCGTGAAGGGTTTGCGTGCTGTAACAGATTTCGAACATGAGTTTCAGATGGCCGCGCTCAACTGGCAGTTGAACTCCGAAATCGAGACGATGTTTATCATGGCCATACCCGAGAACATGTATTTGAGTTCATCGGCGGTCAAAGAAATTGCAAAACATGGCGGCTCTACGAAAGGGCTCGTCCCGGAAGGTGTAGACGTACTGCTCAGAGACAAGCTCTAGCTTGCGGATACCGACTACGCAGTAACACTTGGAAAGGTGGCAAAATGGACGACATTATGGAGCTTATCGATAGAATCGATGAGCTTGTCGAAGGCTCGAAGAATATGCCTTTGAGCAGTAATAAGATTGTTGATCCTGAAGCTATATATGGAATCGTCGATGAAATCCGCGATCGCTATCCTGAAGAGCTCAAACAGGCTCGCTGGATTTTAAAACAGCGTCAGGAGATGGTCGAAGAGGCCGAACGCGAGGCGAACCGCGTCCTCGAAGAGGCTCAAGAGCGTGCGCGCATGCTTGTCGCCGATACCGAGATCGTGCGCCAAGCCGAGGGCAGAGCTGCTGAGATCCTCGAAGATGCTCGTGCCAACGAGCGCGAAGTCCGTCTCGGGGCAGAGGACTATGCCGATGAGATGATGGCGAACCTCGAAGTGAATCTCGGCAAACTCCTCACTGCGGTCCAACGTGGTCGCGACCGTCTCCAGGGCAAGACCGCTCAGAGATAGCACGGATCATGTCCAATCAAACCAACGTGCGTCTGCTGTTCGACGATCACGATGCTGTGCTGCATCTCAAGGATAGTTTCGTTATCGAGGAGTTCGTCGTCGAAGACCTCGAGTTCAAACCCCTGGGGCCGGCTTACTATGATCTCAACCTCACCTACACCGGCGACGGAGTCCTCGCCCTCGGTGTCGTTACCATGGACGTCTCGGCTCCCTGCGTGAGGTGTCTCGAAGAATTTCCGTTGAGGATCAGCTCCGAGGTGCAGACGCTGTTCTATCTCGAACCGACCCTCGACGATACCGGCGATCCGTTGCCGTTCGTCGACGATGAAAGTAATATTTCATTGCTGGACGAACTCTATGAGGATCTTCGCGTGGAGACTCCGTTCGCGCCTTTGCACGACAGGGATTGTCTGGGGCTTTGTCCCAAGTGCGGAGCGAACTTGAACTTGGAGACCTGCACATGTTCCCATGAGGTCGATCCGACGCACCCGCTTGCCGGTCTCATCGGTCTCATCGACGATGGCGGGCAAGATACGTAAGGAAACAACGAATAGACCCGTAATTTTTTTGTGCTATACTAACAATTCGTGTTTTATGTATAAACGCTGTCAAAATATTTGAAGCGCGCAACCTTAAGAAAGAGGAATAAACTACTATGGCTGTACCTAAGAGAAAGACCGGTCGTGCACGTACGAACGCACGTCGTTCAAGCCACAAGCTTACGGCAATCAACGCATCGTCATGTCCTCAATGCCACGAGCTCAGAATGCCTCATCACATCTGCCCTTCATGCGGATATTACGATGGCAAGGAAGTCGTCGAAGTCGATTAGTAAGCTGTGAAAATACCCACGGGGACGATGGGTATTTTCTTTTTTGTTCGTACAATTCAGTTGGGAGGCAATCTTGAGCCGACCTGTATCCATCGCTGTCGACGCTGTTGGCGGCGATTTTGCACCGAAAGTCGTTCTTGAGGGGGTGGAGAAGGCTCTTTCGAGTGATTCGAATATCACCGTCCATCTCGTCGGACCCGCCGACATCGTCGGTCCGTTCGCAGCTCGTTTCCCCGGCAGGATCGTAGCCGTACCCGCAACCGAGATAATCGGCATGGACGAACATCCCGCCAATGCGGTCCGGTACAAAAAGGATTCCAGCATCGTCGTCGGTTCCCGTCTCGTGAAAGAAGGGATATGCCAAGGCTTTTTCTCCGCCGGATCGACGGGGGCGTGCATGGCGGCTGCGACACTTATCGTAGGTCGCATACGGGGGGTGAGCCGTCCCGCATTGGCCACGGTGCTTCCCGGTGTGAGCAAGCCGACGATATTATTGGACATCGGGGCGAATGCTGACTGCAAACCCGAGAATCTTCTTCAATTCGGATTCATGGGGAAGGCATATGCCCAAGCGGTCTTCGGTCTGAAGGACCCGACGGTCGCCTTGCTCAATATCGGTGAAGAAGACACGAAAGGCTCCTTGCTCGCGCAGGACGCCAACTCGTTGATGCGTGCATCTTTACCCGGCTTTGTTGGAAATGCCGAGGGGCGGGATCTTTTGACGGGCGAATTCGACGTCATCGTCACCGACGGTTTTACCGGCAACGTCGCCTTGAAGCTTCTCGAGGGTTCGACCAAGATTCTTCTCGGACGTCTCAAAAGCGCGTTGATGTCGAGCACCGTTAAGAAAATTTTTGCAGCTCCGCTCGCCGGGTCCCTGAAGTCGTTGAAAAACGACATGGATCCCGATCAGTTCGGCGGAGCTCCTCTTCTCGGCGTCAAAGGCGTGTGCGCCATAGGACACGGCTCTTCGTCGGCGCGTGCGATCGAGAGCGGGATTCTCGTCACCGCGAGGGCCGTGAGAAACGATCTCACCGATATTCTCACGCGGAATATCGATACTATCCTCAATCAAGATGTCGGTTAAGCGAGGTAGCGATGAATAAACTATTCGTATTTCCCGGATTCGGCTCCCAGCAGGTCGGAATGTTTTCACGCCTGCCCGAAGAAGTCGACGTGGTGCGCCTCATGGATGCCGCCTCGGCGCATTCCGGTCTGCAACTCGAACGTATCGTTTCAGACGGTCCCGAAAGCGCGCTCGTCGACATTCGGGCGTCGTATCCGACGATCATGCTCATAGACGCCGTATGGGGCCGTTACCTTGAAGAAAATGAGGTCACGCACCAAGCGACGTTGGGCTACGGTATCGGTGAAGTCGCCGCGCTCGTTTCCTCGGGAGTTATTTCGATGGGTGCCGGCGTGACGCTCGCCTCGCTGTATGCGAAAGCGATAATCGAGGCCACGAAGAACAGCGACGGGGCGTCGATGACCGTGCTCGGACTCGATAGGGCCGCCGTCGAGGCGGTTATTGCGGACACATCCAACGTATGGGTTTCTGCCGACAACTCCCAGAACCAAGTCGTGATCTCCGGCGTTTCTTCGAGCTTGAACGTGCTTGAGACCGATTTGATCGATGCCGGCGCACGGCGTGCGGTATCGCTCCATCTGCCCGGCGCACTCAATTCTCCCATGATGGTGGCGGCTCAAGACGAGATGCGCAAAATCCTTGAGAAAGCCGAGTTTCGCGATGCGTCGATTCCCTTCTTATCGTGTTGCGATGCTCGCCCGCACACCGATTCCGGAGATATAAAAGAGGTATTTTTGAGCGGGATCACTGCGCCGTTGCGTTTTCGGGAAGCCGTATTGGCAGCGCGTGGCGAATTCGAAATCGATATCGCAATCGAGTGCGGGGCGGGGAGCATACTATCCGGATATCTCGTCCATACCGACCTCACAGCGATTCCCGTGACCCAATATGCCGATGAAAACGGTGTCGATAGTTTGAAAGAACGCATCAACACCATTGAAGCGCGACAATAATCGGTTAAAATAGATACGACGATTGGAGGAATAATGGAACGTACCCAAGTAGTTGAAAAGATACGTGAGACCGTAGTCGATGTTTTGGATTGCGATGAAAGCGCCGTTGTGGAGTCAGCCTCATTCGCCGAAGATCTCGGAGCGGATTCTTTGGATGTTGTCGAGCTTGTTATGGCTTTCGAGGAATCATTCGGCACTTCGATTCCCGATGACAGAATCGAATCGATCAAGACGGTCGGAGATGCAGCAGACTTTTTCATGACGGCGGAATAAACAGTGCTTAAACTTATGAATAAGCCCTCGAAATCTTCGGGGGCTTATTTTATAAGACCACACAGGGGGATAGGACCGATATGACCCATGACGCTTTAAAAAATATTAAGGATTTGGAGCATCGTATTTCGCGCGTCGAAACGATTACTTCACATGTGTTCGAAGATAAGTCGCTTGCGCTTCAAGCGATCACACACCCTTCTGCAGTCGAAGGTGATTCACATCTCAGTTATGAACGGCTCGAATTCCTCGGAGATTCGATCGTCGGTTTCGCCGTCGGTCTTGAAGGATATCGCCGCTTTCCCGATATCGACGAGGGGATTTTGACTAAGATGCGCATTGCCGTCGTCAACGGGAACTTTTTGTCCGAGTCCGCCGTCGAAAAGGGCTTGCAGGACTGCGTCATTTTCGGAACGAGCGAATTGAGCGCGGGTTCGCGAGGGATGCACTCAGCTTTGGAGGATGTTTTCGAAGCGATCACAGCCGCTCTCTTTCTCGATGGAGGAATGGCGGTCGCAACCGCTTGGGTACTCGGCTGCCTGGGCGACTGCATCAACCCCGAGATCGCTGCCGATAAGAGCAATCCGAAGTCGCTCCTGCAGGAGAAGGTCCAGGCTGACGGTGGTTCGGTGTCTTACGATATCGTATCGGTCCAAGGTCCTTCCCATAGCCCGAGCTTCGTAGCCGAAGTCTCGGTCAACGAAGTCGTCATCGCGCAAGGCGTGGGTGCCTCCAAAAAAGCGGCCGAAAAGGCGGCGGCACAAGCTGCCCTCGACGAAGTCAACCGGGGCGCATAGGCGGTCGGTCGTGCCGGGTTTTCGCATCCTGCAGAGATGGGCGCGCGGAAGAAATAGCGTGTGTTTCATGCTAAACTGAAGCTTGCGCAAAACTCAATTTTTCAGTCAGTTTTCGAAGGGAACGGCGTGTATTTAAAGTCACTCACGCTCAAAGGTTTCAAGTCTTTCGCCGACAAGAGCGTATTTTCCG
>Ga0123339_10001041_pt1 | contig 19703 bp, 19 predicted proteins | sample lystaG_FD_89956 | JGI IMG/M metagenome (GOLD analysis project Ga0123339, IMG submission 89956) | Glacier valley bacterial and archeal communities from Borup Fiord, Nunavut, Canada, to study Microbial Dark Matter (Phase II) -... | ecosystem: Environmental > Aquatic > Freshwater > Ice > Glacier ... | reverse complement strand
CTGTCCCGGACGCTGGGCAGCGGCATCCAGGTCCAGGCAGATAGCGACGCCGGCCTGCCGCGCGCGCTGGCCGACAAGGATGGGCTTGAGACGGCGCTGGTCAACTTGGCCACCAATGCGCGCAACGCCATGCTGGACGATGACGGCCTGCCCCGGCCGGGCACAAACCTCGTGACCTTGCGCGCCACCACCGACGACGGTGCCGCGGCGGCCCTGACGCCGGGCCGCTACGTGCTGCTGCTGGTATCGGACACCGGCACGGGAATGGACGGCGACGTGCTGTCCCATGCGACAGAGCCATTCTTTTCCACGAAGCCCAGGGGCCGCGGCACTGGCCTGGGGCTGCCCGTGGCACGCGGCTTCGCGGAAGAGTCCGGCGGCCACTTGCTGATCGAAAGCCAGCCCGGCCAGGGCACGGTGGTCCGGATGTGGCTGCCCGCCGCGTCCGACATGTCCGTGACGCACCCACCGGAGCCGTCACGCAGCCCAGCCGTCATGGTTGTGGACGATGATGCCGAAGTACTGGAAGTGATTGAGAGTATCCTGACCGCCCGCGGCTGCGTGGTGTCCAGCCACTCCGACGCCGCAGCCGCGCTTCGGAGCCTGGCTACGAGGCGCCCTGACGTGCTGGTCAGCGACCTGTCCATGCCTGGCGCCGACGGCTTGACGCTGATCCGGGAGGCACGGGCGCTATGCCCGGGCTTGCCGGCCATCTTGCTGACCGGCAACGCCAGCCCGGCTCTGCACGCTGCGTTGAACTCAATCGCGGGCGGGCCCTCGCTGCTGCTGCAAAAGCCAGTTGGGGGCACTGTGCTGGAGCGGCACGTGGCTGCGTTGCTGCCGCAAGGCTTGGCACTAGACGCTTGACTCCGGCCGATGGTTAAGAACAAATAAAGAACTGATGCCGAGTCCGCTCTCGGGCTGTTCTTATTTTGGTCGGAGATGTTCGTATTATGTCCCAGTGCGCTGCGCAATGGTCCTTGCCCGAAGCGAGGCTGATCCATCCTGACGAAGCTGAACGCTTGGCAGCATTTGTCCGGAGCGCGGCGCGCATCGGCGCGCAGGTGCTGGCAACGGCAGGGTTTGCAGCAGCGATGTGGCTGGTGCTGGCCGGGCCGGGTTTCCTAGACGGGGGTAGCAGCACCGTGGATCACAAGCCGCAACGGGTCGCTACCCGGGCGGCGCGCTGACGCAAGAAGTGGCTAGGCTTCCCGGTAGCTGAGCAGGATTGCTCCGACCATCAGGAAGCACACCGGCCAGACCCAGCCCACCACGCGGCGCACCTGGCCGTCGGCCCGCAGCTCCAGCCAGCGGGACCAGCCCGCGGCGATGCCGGCCAGGGCCAGCGGCGTATGGGACAGCTCGATCAACAGCTGGTCCTTGACGTTTGCGATGGCGTGGCTGTGCGTCAGCAACAGCGCGCCGCCCAGCGCCGTCAGAAGCGGGAAGACCAGTGCCGCCCGCGGGTCACGCAGGCGACCGGTCCGCACCCCCCACTCGAACAGCGCGAAGGCGACGATCAGCACCACGAAGACGCGGTGCTGCAGCACCTCCACGTCGCGCAAGCTCTCCCAGAAGCCGATCTCGCCAAGGGGCCAGACTTCCGGGTCGGAGCGCAGGAACAGGAACGCCGCCAGGCCCAGCAGCGCCAACGGCCAATGCTTCGCCCAGCGCACACCGGCGCGGTGGGCGAGGCCGAGCGCACCGATCAGCACGACGAACAGGCCGGACCAGTGGTGGTTGTACTCGCTCCAAGCGACATCCGCGGCGTTGCGGGCCGGCAGGTCGCCGGAGCCGGGTACGAAGGCCTGGGGCGGGGCGGCCTGCTTCTCGGCGGCTTCGGTATCCAGTTGCGCCTGCAAGGCTGGCAGCGCCAGCAAATCGTGGTCGGGGGACACCAGCCGGGGCATCCGCGGCATGTTGCGCTCGGCGATCTCTGCCCACACCACGCGATCCTGCATCAGGTCCACCGCAGGGGGCACGGACGTGAGGGACGCCGCCGCGAAGAAGATGCTGCAGCCGATGCCGATCTCGACCTCGGCGAAGCGGCGCATCCGCAGGACCGAGGCGGCCGGGTCACGCCGCAGCCGCTCCACCACCAGGAAATTGCCCAGCCCCAGCAGCAGCAGCGCGCCGAACATCGCCGCCTTGGCTGATACCATGACGCCATAGGCGGTGCCGTACACCCCATTCCAAGCGCCGACATACATCAGGCTGAAGACGGCGGCGGAGGCCAGGATGCAGCCGACGCCCACCATGCTCATTCGGCTGAACCGCGCTCCGACCCGGCGGAAGGCGGCGCCGTCGTGCAGCCGGCCCAGCGCCATGACGAAGCACGGGATGCCGCCGATCCAAATGGCCGCGCCCAGGATGTGCAGCGCGCTGGCGGCGAACAACACGGCACCCCCGTGCAGCCGCGCGACGGAGTGCGTCGTGAGCGTCGCGGCGATCACCGTCACGCCGACCAGGCCGAGCAGGGGCGCACCCGGGACGGGCCGCCGCGCGAACATGCAAGCCGCCAAGGCCGCCGCAGCCGCCATCTTCACCATTCCGGCTACGGCGAAGTTGGCGCCGGCCACGCCTTGGAACGGGAGTCCCAGCGTGTCCATGAGGACGGCGGACTGCATGGCGACCGTCACGGCCTCACAGAGCACGAGGGCCAGGGCGCTCCAGCCGGCGATGGCGGCAGTGCGGCGGGCCAGGCCGGCGCCGTCCGGCAAGGACGCCTGGAACGGCCGGGCGAGGAACAGCAGGAACAGCACGCCGCCCAGCGCCATGCTCTGCGCGACGATGGTCAGGCCATGCAGGATGATGGACAGGTAGCCAAAGAGGTCAACGAGCAGCGACATGCTAGGGGGCTGCTGCCGGGGCGACGGGGACCCCGGCGACAGGGGACGGAGCGGCAGGGGACGGAGCGGCAGGGGCCTGGGCGACGGGGGCTGGCCGGACCACGAACGGCACGTCGCCGCGCGTGATGTGCCCGTCCACCGCCAGCACCTGCCAGCGCAGCACATAGCTGCCCGGCGCCAGGGTGGCCTGGGCTGCGAGCACGTCCTCGGCCCCGGTCGGCTGCAACGGCAGGGTCTGGTCCGCCCCGTCCCGGCGCAACGCCAGACGGGAGCGCGCCTGGTCAATCCGGCTGTTGAACCGCAGGGTGATGCGCGCGGGCCCGGGCGCCGCCACCCCGCGCGCGGCTGGCTGGCTGTCGAGCAGGATGGCATGGGCCTGGGCTGCGCCAGGCAATACACAGGCTGGCAGCGTGCAGGCGGTCAGCACGGCGGTCACTACACAAAGGCGCATGGGAGTCCCAGGATCGGTACGGGGCATCTAGCGCGCGGCCGCCGGGCTGTCCATGATCGCGCCTGCATGACCAGGCCAGCCCCCGGCGTCCGCGCCGACTACCGCAGCTTCGTCCCGATCACCACGCGGTGGTGGGACAACGACGTGTTCGGCCACATCAACAATGCAGTCTATTATGGGTTCATTGACACGGCCGTGACCACCTTGATGCTGCGGGCTGGGGTGCTGGGCTGGCGCGACGCTCCCCATATCGTGCTGGTGGCCGAAGGCGGCTGCCGCTTCCATGCGGAGGCGGGCTTCCCCGACCAGCTCCACGCCGGGGTTCGGATCGCGCGGCTGGGCGGCAGCTCGATCCGGCACGAAGTTGGGATTTTCCGCAATGACGACGGCCTTGCCTGCGCCGAGGGGTTCATCATCCACGTTTGCGTGGACTCGTCCACCCGCCGGCCGGCACCAATGCCGGACGACTGGCGCCGGGCGCTGCAACCGCTTGTGATTGGAAACTAGGGCATGGACATGGGCTTGCAGGGACGGACCGCCCTGGTGTGCGCCGCCAGCAAGGGGCTGGGCCGCGCCTGCGCGATGGCCCTGGCGCGGGAGGGCGTGGCGGTCACGATCACGGCGCGCACCCCTGGCCCGCTCTACGAGGCGGCCGAGGCGATCCAAGCCGCGACGGGCGCGCAAGTAACGGCCGTCGCGGGCGACATCACGACGGAGGAAGGCCGCGCCGCCGCACTGGGCGCCTGCCCGCAGCCGGACATCCTGGTGAACAACGCGGGCGGCCCGCCGCCCGGCGACTTCCGCGGCTGGGAGCGGGACGACTGGATCAAGGCGCTGGATGCCAACATGCTGACGCCCATTGCGCTGATCCGCGCCACAGTGGACGGGATGATCGCCCGCCGCTTTGGCCGCATCGTCAACATCACCAGCGCCAGCGTGAAGTCGCCCATTGCGATCCTGGGCATGAGCAACGGGGCGCGGGCCGGGCTGACGGGCTTCGTGGCCGGCCTGGCGCGGCAGGTGGCGCAGCATAACGTGACGATCAACAACTTGCTGCCCGGCCCGTTCCGTACCGACCGCCTGCTTACGACCATGGCTGCCTCCGCTGCGAAAGCCGGCCGCACGGTGGAGGACGAAATTGCGGAGCGCGCCCGGCAGTCGCCCGCACGGCGCATCGGCGACCCTGCGGAGTTCGGCGACGCCTGCGTATTCCTATGCGCGGCGCAAAGCGGCTTCATCGTCGGGCAGAACCTGCTGCTGGACGGCGGGGCGTTCAACGCCACAATGGGATGACGCCTGCTCCCTTTCCTTGCGGGAGAGGGCCGGGGTGAGGGAGGCCACTGGGACCGATGCCCAACCCGTTCTGGACACGCCTGATCCTACTGCTGCTCCTAGCCTTGCCCGCTCAGGCCCAAAAGGCCGAAGACACCCTGCGGATCGCCTGGCGGGATGCGGTGCCGGACGTGGACCCGTACCACAACACGCTGCGGACCGGGCTGATCCTGGCGCACCATGCCTGGGACGCGCTGATCCTGCGCGACCCGGAGACCCTTCAGCTCAAGCCGCTGCTGGCCACCACATGGCGCTACCTGGACCCGATGACGCTGGAGTTCGAGTTGCGGCCCGGTGTCACATTCCACGACGGCAGCCCGTTCACGGCCGACGACGTCGTCTATACCGTCCAGGTCGCCATGTCGGACCAGGTGGCGGTGCCGAGCAACTACACCTTCCTGGCCGGGGCGGAGCGGGTGGACGACCTGCGGGTCCGCATCCGCCTGAAACGGGTGTTCCCCGCCGCACTTGAGTACTTGGCGATGGTCCTGCCGATCCTGCCCCGCGCCTACCGAGAGCGGGTGGGCGGCGGCTTCTCCACGGCGCCGGTCGGCACCGGCCCCTACCGCTTCACCCGGGTGGACAGCGTCACCTCGCTCGGCTTGGAGCGCAACGACGCTTACTTCGACAGTCCGAAGGGCAAGCCGCCGATCCGGAAGCTGGAAATTGCCGAGGTGGCGGACACGGCTGCCGAGGTCGCGGCATTGACGGAGGGCCGTGCCGACTGGATTTGGCAGTTCGGTCCGGACCAGATCGAGGCAATCACCCGCAACCCGGCCCTGCAGACCTTGCGGCAGGAAAGCATGAGGTTCGCCTATGTGAACATGGACGCCGCCGGCCGCAGCGGCCCCAGTCCGCTGATGCAGCAGAAGGTGCGGCAGGCCGTGTCCCACGCAGTGGACCGGGCGGCGTTGGTGCGCCAGTTCATGCCCGGCGGCGCCCGCGTGCTGGATGCGCCGTGCTTCCCGACGCAGTTCGGCTGCGACCAGGCCGTCGCCGCGAAGTACGAGTATGACCCCGCCAAGGCCCGCGCGCTGCTGGCGGAGGCCGGTTACCCCGATGGGTTCGACACGCAGCTGGTCGGCTACCTGCTGCCGCCCTGGCAAGAGGCGCTGCGCGGCTACCTGGCCGCGGTCGGCATCCGCGCGGCGCTGTCCAATCTGCAGCCGGGACCCGCCATCGTCCGCAGCAAGGAGGGTCGCAACCCCTTGGACGTCGGAAGCTGGGGCAGCTACTCGATCAACGATGCTTCGGCCTCGCTGCCGATCTTCTTCACGTTCGGCGACCAGGACTACGCCCGCAGCCCGGAAGTGCGGGACCTGCTGCTGCACGGTGGCGGCAGCACCGATCCCGACGTGCGGCGCGACGCCTACCGGCAGGCGATCCGCCGAATCACGGAGCAGGCGTTCAGCCTGCCGCTATTCACCTATGTCACGACCTATGCGGCGTCGCGCGGCCTGGTGTTCAAGCCCACCACGGACGAGTTGCCCCGGTTCTACCTGTCAAGCTGGCGGTAGGCGGCCGGGACGGTTCAGTAGCCGTAGTAGTAGGGGCGGGGTTGCACCAGGTACGGAGCGGGCTGGACCAGGTAGGGGGCAGGCTGCACCAAGACCGCGGCCCTTGGCACCTGGTTGCCGCGGGACGACTGGCAGGCGACGTAGGCGTTGTCATACTGCGCCTGGATGCCGTACTGCTGGTTGGCCGACCCGGACGCGCCAAAGCCGGTGCCAACGACCGCACCGGACGCCGCGCCGATGCCAGCCCCGCGGCCACCGCCCACGGCCGCACCCAGCCCGGCACCCAGCACCGTGCCCAGCAGCGCGCCGCCGAGGGCCTGGGTGTTCGCCCGCTCGGCCTGGCCCTGCACAGCGCCCGCAGAGTATTGTCGGCAGATAGCATCATCCTGCTGGAACACCTCGAACGACTTGCCGCGCCGGGGCAGGACCTGCACCGTCGGACCCAGGGGCGTCTGCGCGCAGCCTTGCAGCAGCACGCCGGCCGCGACGGCGAGAATCCCAACCCTGATCTTCATTATTGCAACTCCATCCATCTTCGGCGGGGACGCTACAACGGGGCGGCCGGGCCGGGAAGCGGGAGTCCGGTCAATGTCGTTCCGCCTGCCGCCTCCGACTGCAACGGGTGCGTTGCAGCGGCGGCCGTGGCCGTCCAGGATGGTGCGATGCGCGCCTTGCTTTTGCTGCTGATCCCCGTTGCTGGCCATGCCCAACCCCTGCAGCCGCCGGTCACGCCGGCCTGCATCTCCTCTCCGTACGGGATGCGGCGGGCCATCGGGCCGCATGCGCCGGCGGCGTTCCACAACGGCGTGGACTTGCCGGCGCCGGCTGGGGCGCTGGTCAGGGCCGCCGCGGACGGCACGGTGCTGCGGATCAAGCGCCAGGGCCTGGGCGGCGTCACGATCCACCTCGGCCATCCCGGTGGGCTGGTCACGCTGTATGCCCACCTCGGCAACCTGGTGCCCGCCATTGCGGAGGGCCGGCGCGCGGTGACTGCCGGGACGCCGCTGGGCCATGTGGCTCGGACGGGCGTAACTTACGGCACGCACGTCTTCTTCGCCGTGCTGCGCGGGACAGAGGCCGTGGACCCCGAACCGCTGCTTGGCATACCGCGGTGCGGCCGTTGATGGTCGGCAGCTTCTACCCGCCCAGCGGCCACTATGACGGCGCGCACTTCCGCAATCCGGGCCGGCGGGGCGCAGCCGGGCTGGGCGCGGTGCTGCGCTGGTCACTGACCCGGCGTCGCTCGCCTTGGCCGCAATGGGTGCAGAACCAGGCCTGGCCGCCGCCGGCATCAGGCGTCACGCCGGGGCACGCGGCGCTGACCTTCATCGTCCACAGTACGATGCTGGTGCGGCTGCCGCTGCCGGGCAGCGGGGTGTTCAGCATACTGATGGACCCGGTGTTCAGCGACCGGTGCTCTCCCCTGCCGTTCGCCGGGCCGAAGCGGGTGCGGGCGCCTGGGGTGGCGCTGGACGCGCTGCCGCGGGTAGATGCCGTGTTGGTGTCTCACAACCACTACGACCACATGGACCTGCCGAGCCTGCGTGCGCTGCATAAGCGGTTCGGCGCGCCGGTCATCACGGCCCTGGGCAACGCCGCGCCGCTGGCGGCGGCCGGCGTTCCCGGCGCGACGGAGCTGGACTGGTGGGGTTCCACGCGGGTTGGCCCAGCCACCGTGACGGCAACGCCGGCCGTGCATTTCTCGGCGCGGGGCGTGCATGACCGCGACCGGACGCTTTGGGCGGGGTTCATGGTCCGGGTCGGGGAGGTCCAGGTGTTCTTCGCCGGGGACAGCGGCGCGGGGCGGCATTGGGCGGAGATCAGGACGCGGCTCGGCCCGCCGGGGATCGCGCTGCTGCCCATCGGGGCCTACGCGCCACGCAGCATCATGCGGCCGGTCCACATGGACCCGGCCGAAGCAGTTCAGGCGCGCGCGGACTTGGGCACGCCTGTCGCAGTAGGCATCCACTTCGGCACGTTCCAACTGACCGACGAGGGGATCGAGGACCCGGTCCGGGACCTCGCAGCCGCCCGGGACGCGGCGGGGCTACTACGCGATGCCTTCGACGTCCTGGGCTGCGGCGAGACGCGGGAACTGCCGCTGCACGGGTGGTAGCAGCAGGGCGCCGTGCTCGTCCGGCTCCATCCAAGCAACCTTGCCAGGGGTGGTGCAAGCCTCGCAAACCGGACGCCAGTCGGCGTGCACGGTGCCGCACGCACCGCAGCGCCACACCGGGTCGGGTGCGGCGAAGGTGGCATGGCGCAACGCGTCCTGGCCGGCCGCCGGATCGTGCGCGGCCTCGGCCACATCGGCTGCTAGCATCCACAGGCGCCGCTGGTTGAAGCCCGACGCGTGCGCGGCCTCGATGAACTTGCGCGCGTCATCGAGCTGTCCTGCATCCAGCGCGGCCTGCGCCTGCATCAGCCGGGTTTCCGCGTGGGCCGGATTGGCATTTGCGAGGCGGGTCGCCGCCTGCATGCGGTTCCGGGTGCCCGTGTGGTGGCGCAAGTACTCCGCCGCCATGGAAGGGTGCGGCTGGGCAGCCCATGCACGGCTGATAACATCATCGGCCTGGCGGGACTTGCCCATTTCCCGCAGCCGGGCGGCATAGGCCACGACGGCGGGGGCCAGGGCCGGATCGGCCTGGTAGGCTTGCTTGGCGAGACGCAACCCGGCTTCGGCATTCGGTGCGGTGCCGGCGGCGGCGACGGCCAGGGCGGCGCGGGTCTCCGGGCCGGACAGCCGCAGCGCGTCCTCCCACTGGCCTGTGCGCAACGCAAGGGTCCGGCGCTCGTCGCGCACCCACTCCGCGCCGGGATAGGCGGCTTCGGCACGGCGGGCCACGCTGTCGGCCTCGGTCCAGTTCTCCTGCGCGATAGCCTGGCGCAGCAGGCCGCGCAGGCCGAGGAACGGCGCGTCACCGCGTTCGGCCAGCAGGCGGTAGGTGGTAGCGGCCTCGTCTTCCTGGCCGGACTGGCGGCTGGCCTGGGCCGCGAGCAGCAGGGTCAACGGAGTGTCGCCCAGCAGGCGGCGGGCGTGGTCGGCCTCACGCCGGGCGGCGGTGGCGTCGTTGGCGGCCAGCGCCACGAGCGTGCGGGTCACGGCGCGGTCGCCACGGCCGCGGGCCGCACGCTCGTTGCCGCGGCGCAAGCGGCGCGGGAGGGAGAACAGGGCGCCGACCAGGCGGACCAGGATGTAGAAGGCCAGGAACAGCACCGCGAGCAGGGCCAGGACGGCGGGGGTGCCAGCCTGGAACTGCGTCCCGCCGATATCGGCGGTCCAGGTGCCCGGCAGGATGGAGATGCCCCAGGCCACCGCGATGGCGACTGCGGCGGCGACAAGGAACGTGATGACGCCGCGCATCAGCCGCGGGCCGCCATGCTGGCCAGCGCCGCCCGGGCGTCCAGCAACGTGCGGGCCTGCCCGGTCCAGTCCGCCATCGCCGCCTGCGCCGGGCCGGCCAGGCCGTCGAGCGCGTTGACGGCGGCGGCGAGGTCCCCGGCATCCAGCGCGGCGCGGGCACGTATCAGCCGCCCCGCAAGGGGGTCGCCGACGAGCACCCGGTCGCCTTGGCGCACCGTCACGGCCTGCTGCGCGCGGGCGACCAGTCGGTCGGCGAAGGAGCGGTTCTCCATGATCGCGGGCTGCCCGGCTTGTTGCGCGGCGTCGGCTGCTGCGTCGAAGGACCGGCGCAGCGCGGCTTCCGTCGGGGGGGCGGCGGTGGCGAAGCGCGTCACCGATGGCGGCGCGCCTGGGATGTCGCCAAGGGGTTGCCCCGTCGCAAGCGCGGTTAGCGCCGCTTGCATCCGGGTGACGCGGCCGGCCCGGTCGGACACTGCGCCGATCTGGCCCGCGGTCTGCTTGGCCTGTGCGTCCACGGCGGCGATGCGGCCATCGAGGGCGGCCGCGGTGGCGCCGAGCGCGGCAAGGTCGGCGGCCTGCTTGGCACCAAGCGTGGCGAGGTCGGCAGTTTGCTTAGCGGCGAGCGCATCGAGGCGGCTGGTCAGTGGCGCCGGGTCGAAGGGCGGCGGCGGCGGCTTGGCCTCCAGTGTGGCAATCCGCGCCTCCAGCGGCTGCAAATTGGGCGAAGGCCGTCCCTCTAGAGCGGCGATACGCGCTTCGAGCGGCTGCAGGTTGGGTGCTGCCCGGCCTTCCAGCGCTGCGATCCGGGCTTCCAGTGGCGCCAGGTTTGCGCTGGGACCGCTGCCGTTGGTCCCTCCGGCCTCCAGCTTCGACACGTTTGCCTGCAGGGCTTGCACCTGGCCTTGCAACCCATCCACGCGCACGGCGGCCTGCTGCGCCTCGGGCGGGGTTGCGGGGTGGCTATATAGGTAGGCGAGCGTGCCGCCGAGGACCACGAAGCCCAGCAGATACAGCAAGGGCAGCGGATCGCGCTTCAGGCGCTGCGCCAGGTCTTGGACCTGCGCCCGCCCGTCCCGGCCGCCGGGGCCTGGCGGCGCACCTGGGCCTGCACCCGGCACCGCATTCGGGGCCGAAGTGGACGTTGTGGAGGGTAGGCCGGGCTTCTTGGGAGGGGTCATAGGAGCGCCATCAAGGATACCATCGTTGGCTTAGCCGACACGCGCACGCCGCGCCAGGGCAAGTGCATCACCACCTCGGCAGCGGGCCGTCCGATGGCCAGCGCCTGCACCCCGGCCAGCGCCGGGCGGAGCGCCACCGGGAGCGCGCGGACGAAGGCGCGCGCGGTCTCCGCGGACATGAACAGGACCGCCAGCAGGTCCTGCCCGGCCAGTGCCAGCCGTGCGGAGTCGGGCAGGGTGCGGACGGGGCGCGCCGCATAGACGGTCCGGCGATGCACACGGAAGCCGCAGGCGCGCAGGTCCGCAACAAGGGATGCGCCCTGCCCTGCCCCGGCCGCCAGCAGGATCGCCGCCCCGGCCGGCAGCGTCCGGGCGGCCAAGCCGGCCAGCGCGACGGCGTCTCCATCGGCGCTGCAAACATTCGTGAACCCGGCGGCCACCGCCCGCGCCGCGGTGGCATCGCCCACGGCGAGCAGCGGCAGGCCATGCAGCGACGGCGGCAGCGGCGGCAAGGCGTTGCTGCTGGCGGCGAGAACGGCGACGACGTGCGGCGGCAGGCGGACGGGCAACGGGCGGATCGTCAGCATGGGTGCAAGCACAGGGATCAGGCCAAGTGCCGCGAGGCACGCGGCGGTCTCGGACGCGCCTGGCTCGGGCCGGGTTACCAGGACTAACCGCCGCTGCCCGGGCCGGTTGCCGCCTGGTGTCATCGGGGATCGCGGCCCGGACCGGCAACAGGACAGGCGGCGGGGACGCGCCGGCTTCGCGGGGCCGTATGATAAGGCGGCCTTGGACGAGCGTACAGCCGCACTCGGCGGTCATGCCTGCCCAGCACGGTCAGCCAAAGATGTCCCGCGGGCTGTCCCCGCGGAGGCTGGCGCCCAACTCCGCCCCCAGCCGGGCCGCGTCGGCAGCGGGGCCGTGCAGACTACGCTTGAGCAGGAACGAGCCATCGGCGCGGGCGACCAGGCCCGTCAGGTGCAACTGCGGCAGGGCGCCGGGCGCCGTGGGCAGCAGCCGGGCATGGCCGCCGATTGGCGTGCGGCAGGAGCCGTCGAGCAGCGCCAGCAGCGACCGCTCGGCGGTGGAGACGGCGCGCGCCTCCGGGTCCTCGATCCCCGCCAGCAGCTCACGCAATTGGTGGTCGTCGGCGCGGGTGGTGATGCCGACAATGCCCTGGCCGGCGGAGGGCACCATCGCGTCCGGGTCCAGCGCGACCATCGTATGGTCCTCCAGCCCCAGGCGGCGCAGCCCGGCGACTGCCAGCAAGGAGGCAGCACAATCGCCGCGCATCACCTTGGCAATCCGTGGCTGCACGTTGCCGCGCATCAGGGCCATTTGCAGGTCGGGCCGGGCGTGCAGCAGCTGGGCTTGCCGGCGCAGCGAGTTCGTGCCGATCACAGCACCCGCCGGCAGCACGGCCAAGGGGTCGCCGGGGACAGCCGGCAGGCACTGCGGTCCCAGGATCAGCGCGTCGCGCGCATCCTCCCGCCGCAGGGTGCAGGCCAGCACAGTGCCGGGGGGAAGCTCGGTCTCCAGGTCCTTGAGGCTGTGGACGGCAAAGTCTATGCGGCCATCCAGCAGTGCCTCGTGGATTTCCTTGCTGAACAGGCCCTTGCCGCCGATGTCGGCCAGCGGGCGGTCCTGCACCTGGTCGCCGGTGGTGCGGATGACGTGCTGCTGGAACACCTGCTCGTCGCTGTAGCCCGGCGCCAGCACCGGGCAGAAACGTGCCAGCAGCGCCAGGAACATGCGGGTTTGGGTCAGCGCCAGGGGCGAGCCGCGGGTGCCGACGCGTAGGGGCAGGCTACGGCGGTGGTGAGTGGCCATGGTCGCCAGGCTGGGCGCGGCCAGCAGGTGCGCCGGCAAGTCACGCTCGGGGTGTGCGTCGGGCATCGAGGTGTCCTATGAGATCGGGCCTGCGAAGGAAACCCCGACCGATGCTTACGAATGATGTGCAGACCGGACGTTCCGGGTGGATGCACTGTCTTGGACCTGTAATTGGTATCGAATCCTCGTGTGACGAGACTGCGTGTGCCGTGCTGGACCCGCATGGCTCCATCCTGGCAGAAGCGGTGCTGAGCCAGCAGGCGGACCATGCGCCGTTCGGGGGGGTGGTGCCGGAGATTGCGGCGCGGGCGCACCTGGCGCACCTGCCAAACCTGGTGCGGCAGGTGATGGCGGAGGCCGGGGCCGGTTTCGCGGAGTTGGGCGGCGTCGCAGCGAGTTGCGGACCGGGGCTGATCGGCGGGCTGATCGTGGGTGCCGGGGTCGGCAAGGGGATCGCGCTGGCGCACGGACTTCCGTTCGTGGCCGTAAATCACCTGGAGGCTCATGCCCTGACCGCCCGGTTGCCCGGCCTGGTGCCCGGCGGCGCGCCCTTCCCCTATCTGCTGCTGCTGCTGTCCGGCGGGCATTGCCAGTGTGTCGCGGTGGAGGGCGTCGGGCGGTACCGCAAGCTGGGCGGCACGATTGACGACGCGGTTGGGGAGGCATTCGACAAAGTTGGCAAGCTGCTCGGGCTGCCATGGCCCGGCGGGCCGGCGCTGGAGCGGCTGGCGGCAGGCGGGGATGCGTCGCGGCAGGCGTTTCCGCGGCCGTTGCTGGGGCGGATTGGGTGCGATTTCAGCTTCTCCGGTCTGAAGACGGCGGTGGCGCAGCGCATTGGAAAGTTGGTGCCGCTGACAGATCGGGACGCGGCGGACGTGGCGGCGGGGTTCCAAGCGGCGGTGGCGGACGTGCTGGCGGACCGGGCGGCGCATGCGCTGGCGATGATGCCGGAGGCCGGGCTGCTGGTGGTGGCCGGTGGCGTGGCGGCCAATGCGGCGGTGCGTGGGGCGCTGGCCGGCGCGGCGGCCAAGGCAGGCGTGCCGATGGTGGCGCCGCCGGTGCGGCTGTGCACGGACAACGCGGTCATGGTCGCCTGGGCAGGAATCGAGCGGCTGCGTCTGGGCCTGGCGGACCCGCTGGACACCGCACCGCGCCCGCGCTGGCCGTTGGCGGAGTTGTCCGCCGGGGCGGAGCAGCGCGCGGTATGAGGGGGGCTGTCCTGCTCCCTCTTCCTCCGGGAGAGGGCTGGGGTGAGGGAAGAGCCGCTACGCCGATACACGGGTGGACGCACGCCTGCATAACCCAGATATGCCCTGCCCGGCCTCCCTCACCCCGACCCTTTCCCGGAGGAAGAGGGAGCAGATGCTGCTCTGCTTCTGGAATTTCCGGCCGCAGACGGGTGGTCATGCCCCAATGAACTACCGGCACGCCTATCATGCCGGCAATTTTGCCGATTGCATGAAGCACGCGTTGCTGGCCTGGATGCTGCAGGCCCTGTGCCGCAAGCCCGCGCCGTTCTTTGCGCTGGACACCCATGCCGGGTGCGGACAGTACGACCTGCTGGCCCACGCGGCGGAACGCACCGGGGAGTGGCGGGGCGGCATCGCACGGCTGCTGGGCACCGCGCCTGCTCCGCTTGCCGACTACACGGCACTTGTGGAGCGGCTCGGCCTCTACCCCGGCTCCCCGCGGCTGATCCGCGCCTTGTTGCGCCCGGAGGACCGCCTGGCCTGCTGCGAGTTGCATCCGGAGGACGAGGCCGCCCTGGCCCGGCTGTTCCGCGGGGACCGGCAGGTGTCGGTCCACCGGCGCGACGGGTGGGCGGCGCTGGGTGCCCTGTTGCCGCCGGCGCAGAAGCGCGGCTTGGTGCTGATGGACCCGCCATATGAAGTGCCGGACGAGTTCGGCCGGGTCGTGGCGGGGCTGCAAACCGCGTCGGCCCGGTTCGGCACCGCGGTCCTGGCAGCCTGGTATCCGATCAAGCACCGCAGCCCCGTGACGACTTTCCTGGAGAGCGTGCGCCTGGCCGGACTGCGGGACTGCGTGGCTGCGGAGTTGTGGCTGCGGGAGCCGACCGATCCCGCGCGCCTGAACGGCTGCGGGCTGCTGGTCCGCAACCCGCCGTGGGGGTTTGAGGCGGCGGCGGCGGACATCCTGGCAGCCCTTGTGGAGCGCCTGGACCCCGGCGCTGGCGCCGGGTGCGCCGTCGTGCGGGTGACAGATGAGTAGGGTTGCCGTCGTCGGCGCCGGGGCATGGGGGACGGCGCTGGCGTTGCAGGCGCATCGCGCGGGGTGCGCGGTGTCGCTGTGGGCGCGCGACCCGGCGCCACTGCGGGCGACTCGGCGCAGCCCGCATCTGCCGGATCAGGCCCTGCCGGACGGGATTGCGCTGCTGGACGCCCTACCCGGCCCCGGCGTGGACGCCGTGCTGCTGGCCGTGCCGGTGCAGCACCTGCGTGCCGTGGCGGGCGGCCTGCACGCGGCGGCACCGCTGGTGGCGTGTTGCAAGGGTGTTGAGGCCGGAACAGGCCGCCTACCCCTGGAAATCCTGCACGAATTGCACCCAGCCTGCCCTGGCGCGGTGCTGACGGGTCCGAACTTCGCGCATGAGGTCGCGGCCGGGCTGCCCGCCGCCGCGGTGCTTGCCTGCACCGATCCGGCGCTGCGGGCGGACTTGGCCGGGCTGCTCGCCAGCCCGGGATACCGCATCTATGGCGGGGACGACCCGCTGGGTGCCGGGCTGGGTGGGGCGGCGAAGAACGTGATGGCCATCGCGGCCGGGGCGGTGATGGGGGCGGGCCTGGGGGAGAACGCTCGCGCTGCGCTGATCACCCGCGGCCTGGCCGAGCTGTCCCGCCTGGTGATAGCGTGCGGCGGGCGGGCGGAGACGGTGGCGGGTCTGTCCGGCCTGGGCGACTTGTTGCTGACCTGCACGGGGAGCGCCAGCCGCAACTACACGCTCGGCCTGGCGCTGGGCAGGGGCGAGGCGCTGGCGGACGTGCTGGCCCGGCGCGGCGGCGTGACGGAGGGTGTGGCGACGGCCCCGGCCTTGTTGGCCCGCGCCGCCGGGGTGGACCTTCCGGTGTGCGCCGCGGTGGCCACGTTGCTGGGCGGGACGGTCACGCTGGACGGCGCGATTGCGGCGTTGCTGGCCCGGCCGCGGCGGGACGAATGATGCTGCGTGGCGTCCTGACCGTCGGCGGCTGGACGATGGCCAGCCGCATCCTGGGGTTTGTGCGGGACGTGCAAATCGCAGCTGTGCTGGGGACAGGGCCGGTGGCGGACGCCTTCTTCATTGCCTTCAAGGTGCCCAACCTGTTCCGCCGGTTGTTTGGAGAGGGCGCGTTCAATGCCGCCTTCGTGCCCGAGTTCTCCGGCATCCTGGCGACAGAGGGCCGGGACGAGGCGCGGCGTTTTGCGCAGGAGGCGATTGCCGCGCTGGCGTTCTGGCTGGCGGCGCTGACTGCGGTGGGGCTGGTGTTCATGCCGTGGATCATGGCGCTGCTGGCGCCGGGTTTTGGCGACGTGCCGGGCAAGGCGGCGCTGACAGTGGCGCTGGCGCGGATCATGTTTCCCTACCTGTTCCTGATCTGCCTGGCTGCGCTGCTGTCGGGCGTACTAAACGGGCTGGACCGGTTTGCCGCTGCCGCTGCGGCGCCGCTGGTGCTGAATGCGGTGTCCATCGCCTCCTTGTGGGTGCTGGCGCCCCTGGTGCCGACCGAGGGGCACGCGCTGGCCTGGGGCGTTACCATTGCGGGGGTGCTGCAACTCGGGCTGCTGGCGGTGGCGGTGCGGCGGGCCGGAATGCGGCTGCGGGTGCCAGTGCCGCGCCTGACGCCGCGGATGCGGCTGCTGCTGCGGCGGATGGTGCCGGGGCTGGTGGGCGCGGGGGTGACGCAACTCAATCAGTCCGTGGACTTGGTGATAGTGTCGCTGCTGCCGGCGGGCACGGCGTCCCTGCTGTACTATGCGGAGCGCGTGTATCAGTTGCCGCTAGGGGTGATCGGCACGGCGGTCGGGACGGCGCTGCTGCCGCTGCTGTCCCGCCAAGCCCGGTCGGGCGATGCGGCAGGAGCCGTCGCGTCCATGAACCGTGCGCTGGAATTGACCCTGGTGCTGACGCTGCCGGCGGCGCTGGCGCTGGCGGTACTGGGCGGGCCGATCATGCTGGTGCTGTTCGGGCGCGGGGCGTTCGACGCCACGGCGGCCGGGCTGAGCGCGCAGGCGCTGGCGGCCTATGCGTTGGGATTACCGGCCATCGTGCTGCTGAAGGTGCTGGTCCCGGCGTTCTTCGCGCATGGCGACACGGGCACGCCGGTGCGGGTGGGCATGGTGGCCATCGGGCTGAACCTGGTGCTGAACCTGCTGTTCATGGTGCCGCTGCAGCACGTCGGCCCGGCGCTGGCGACGAGCCTGTCCGCGCTGTTCAACGCCGTGGCACTGGCATGGCTGCTGCGGCGGGGGGGGCAGTTGGCGCCGGATGCCCGGCTGCGCCGGCGGCTGCCGCGCATGGCGCTGGCGGCGGCGGCGATGGCGGTGGTGCTGTGGCTTGGGGGGGATACGGTGTTCGCCGCCGCGGGGGGTGTCGCCGGGCTGCGCTGGGTGGCGCTGGGCGTTGTCGTCGGGGGCGGCGTGGCGGCGTATGGGGTCGCTGGCCAGTTGATGGGCGCGTTCGACGGGCGCGAACTGCTGCGGCTGGCCCGGCGGCGTGGCCGGCCGTCCAGCCCTTGACCCCGCAGCCCCACCCGCACAGAACCCCGGCCATGCAGCGCATCTTCTCCGGCATCCAGCCCTCGGGCGTGCCCACCCTTGGCAACTATCTCGGCGCCATACGCAACTGGGTTGCCCTGCAACGGGACCACGAGTGCCTGTATTGCGTCGTGGACTTGCACGCGATCACGGCGTGGCAGGACCCGCGGGGGCTGGCCGCCGCAACGCGGGAGCTGGCGGCGGCGCTGATCGCCTGCGGCATAGACCCGGCAGCGCACATCCTGTTCAACCAGTCCGCCGTCCATGCCCACGTCCGCCTCGGTTGGATCTTTACCTGTGTCGCCCGCATGGGGTGGCTGAACCGGATGACGCAGTTCAAGGACAAAGCGGGCAAGGACCGGGAGGCGGTTTCGACCGGGCTGTTCGTCTATCCCAACCTGATGGCGGCCGACATCCACGCTTATCACGCCACCCGCGTGCCCGTGGGCGATGACCAGCGGCAGCACCTTGAGCTGGCGAACGACATCGCCGCCAAGTTCAACCACGACTACGGCACCGAGTTCTTCCCGCAGGTCGAGGCGCTGATCCTTGGACCGGCCGCCCGGGTGATGAGCTTGCGGGACGGGTCCAAGAAGATGTCCAAGTCGGACCCTTCGGATCAGTCCCGCATCAACCTGACGGACGACGCCGACGCCATTGCGCTCAAGGTGCGCCGTGCCCGGACCGATCCGGAGCCGCTGCCGTCCTCTGCCGAAGGGCTGGAGGGCCGGGCGGAGGCGCGCAACCTGGTTGGCATCATGGCGGCGTTGCAGGATACCGACGCCGCCGGGGTGCTGCGGGAGCATGGCGGCAAGGGGTTCGGGGCGTTCAAGGAGGTGCTGGCGGAGGTCGTGGTGGCGCACCTTGCGCCCATAGCGGCGGAAACGCGGCGGTTGCTGGCGGACCCCGGCGCGGTGGATGCGGTGCTGCGAGACGGTGCCGGGCGCGCAGCGGCTATTGCAGACCCGATCGTGGCGGAAGCGGAGCGGCTGGTTGGGTTCCTGCGGACATAGTTTACTGCTCCCTCTCCCTCCGGGAGAGGGTTGGGGTGAAGGGGTCTCGCTCGCGGCGCGGGGCATGGTGCGTGCCGTCGGCGCATGGCTCTGCGTTGGCGAGGTCAGCGCTTGAAGAACCCTTCACCCCGGCCCTCGTCCGGAGGAAGAGGGAGACAGCGGCCCTGATCCGTGCCCCTCTCGGCCCTGCTGGCGGCCTTGCGGGATGCGCCGCCGCGCACTGGGTCGGTCATTGTCACCGTGTACGGCGATGCCATTGCTCCGCGTGGAGGTGAGATCGCGCTGTCGTCCCTGCTGGAGCTAATGGCGGCGCTGGGCGTGGCGGAGGGCGTCGTACGGACCGCAGTGTCCCGCCTGGCGCGCGACGGCTGGCTGGAGGGCCACCGGGCCGGGCGGCGCAGTTTCTACCGCCTGTCGCGGCGCGCCAAGCAGGAGACGGCGACCGCCGGGCCGCGCATCTATGGGCCACTGGACGGTCCATGGAGTGGACAGCTTCGCCTGGCCTTCGCCGAGGCTGGCGTGGCGCGCACTCTGCTGGAGCGCGCGGGTTACGCGCTGCTTGCTCCGGGCGTGCTGGTGGCGCCGGACTCGGCATCAGTGCCACTGCCTGGATTGCCGTCCTTGCTCGGCGCTGGGGAGCCAGGGGCGATGCAGGCGCTGGCGGCGCGGGCATGGCCGGTGGCACAGGTTGGGGCAGGCTACGCCCGGTTTGTGCAATTGTTTGCAGACCTGGCTAGCCCAGCGCCTATTTTGCCTCCCCTAGACTCGATGGCGGCCCGGGTGCTGCTCATCCACGAGTATCGGCGTGTCGTGCTGCGCGACCCGCATCTGCCGTTCGCGCTGCTGCCGTCGGATTGGCCCGGCGCGGCAGCGCGGTGCATGTGCGCCGTTCTCTATGCAGCGTTGGCCCAGGCCTCGGAAACCTGGCTGGACGGCACGTCAAACGGGTCCGGACCCCTACCTCAGGGACCGGACCCGGCTGAGTGCTTTGGCAGCACCCGGTTGTGACAGGGGCAGTTAACGACGGCGGTAGAAGACCTGCGGGGCCGGCTTGGTGGCAAGCGCGATCAGGAAGCCCACGCCGGCCGCCACTAGGATTGCGGTGATCGGGCGGGCGTCAACCTGCTCGGCCAGCATGTCGCCGGCCTCCTCAATCTGGTCCAGCATCCCCGAGCCGAAGTCTCCGGCGCCGACCTTGTCGGCCGCCTGGCGCACGGCATCCTTGGCACTGCCGTAGGCGTTTTGCGCGGCACCGGACACCCGGTCCATCGCGCCGTCAGCCTGCATCTTCCCGTCGCCGGTCAGGTCGCCCACGGCGCCCTCGATCTTGCCGCCGACCTTGCGGGCCGCGCCCTCGAAGCGGTTCTCGTCCATGATATGCACTCCTGTGCGTTGCTGGTGCGGCCCCAACACCGCAGGG
>Ga0123339_10001035_pt1 | contig 19740 bp, 10 predicted proteins | sample lystaG_FD_89956 | JGI IMG/M metagenome (GOLD analysis project Ga0123339, IMG submission 89956) | Glacier valley bacterial and archeal communities from Borup Fiord, Nunavut, Canada, to study Microbial Dark Matter (Phase II) -... | ecosystem: Environmental > Aquatic > Freshwater > Ice > Glacier ... | reverse complement strand
GTTAAGTTAAATGTTAATTCAACTTTTGAATTTTCTTTTCTTTCTAATTTTACGTTCATTCTGATTCCCCCATCATTTAAAAATTTTATACTATATTATTATACCATAAACTTTTGTTTTTTCAATATTTTAGGTTAAAATAGTTTTATTTAGACACAAAAACTACTATAAGTTTCTAATTAGTAGACATAAGTTGTACCGTGTAGGTTTAATAAAATATACATATAATCTCTTTTATATTTTTTTTAAGGCGTAATCGTAGATTCGCCGCTTACTTAGTCTGACTATTATAGTATTCATAGTCATTTATTCTATTTAATTAAAACAGAATTTATAGTTATAAAAGACTAGTTAACTTTTTTAAGAGTTAACTAGTCTTTTAATCAAATAATCATTTTTATTTTATAAACCCCATGTTATTACTGCACTATTATGTCCCCATGGTGCTCCTGCTACCGAACCATTTAATTTATATATTCTTATAGTTGCTAAACTATCACACCAATCAAAAGCGTTCTCTTCTATTGTTGTTATAGTATTTGGTATTGATATACTAGTCAACTCATAACAGCAATTAAATACCTCTTTTCCTATTGTTGTTAAATTACTTGGAAGTGTTATACTTACCAAACTTTCACAAACATTGAATGCCCAACTCTCTATTATTGTTACGCTATTTGGTATTACAATATTTGTTAAACTACTGCACTCTTCAAAAGTACAATATGCTATCTTTGTTATACCTGTTGGTAATGTTATATTAGTTAAACTTTTACAACCAAAAAATGCTTCTTCTCCAATAGCTGTTACAGTGTTTGGTATTGTTATACTTGTTAAATTTTCACATTCATAAAATACTTCTTCTTCTAATGTAGTTATACCCGTTGGTAATGTCATACTAGTTAATTTATAACAGCCACAAAAAGATCCGTTTTTAACTACTGTTACGGTATTTGGTACTATAATACTTGTCAAGTTTCCACAATCTTCAAATGCATAACCACCAACTGTTGTCACGTAACTTGGTATTGTATATGAACTTTCTGGTCTACCAGATGAATAAATTAATATTTCTGTTTTATCTTTATTAAAGAATATTCCACTAACACTAGTATAGTATGGATTATTTACATTCATATTAATGTTTACTACATTATCACATCCATCAGTTGAACCTTCACTTATATATTCTAAAGAAGCAGGTAAATTTAAATTTACTAAATTACTAGATCCATTAAATGCATTTGACCAAACTACGTGTGTACCTTCTGGTAATGTAAGTGTACTTGGAACTTTAGCTGAAGGATATGAAATTATTTCACATTTATCTTCATCATACAATATTCCGTTAGCGCTAGTAAAATTCGGATTATTTTCATTTACTGTTATATTTTGTAAATTATCACATTCTCTGAATATACCACTTCCTATGTCTGATATTGTATTTGGTAGCATTATATTTATTAAGCTATCACAATCATTAAATGCACTGTTTAGTATTGCTGTTACTCCACTTGGTATTGTTACATTTACCAATCTTTCACAATCTTCAAATGCACCCATTTCTATTGTTCTTACACTATTTGGTAACATTATACTTTGTAAATTGCGGCAAGCCCCAAATGAATATTCACCTAACGTTGTTACACTGTTTGGTAATACTATATTTGCTAAATTATCACAACTGTAAAATGCTCCTTCTGTTATTGTTGTTATACCATTTGGCAATATTATACTTGTTAAACTATCACAATCTTCAAAACAGCAGTACCCTAAAGTTGTTACACCAATTGGTATTGTTATATTTACTAGACTATTACAATTTTCAAATGCAGAATCACCTATTGTTGTTATTCCTTCGGAAATGATTACTTCTTCTAAAACATCCATATAATCGTCATTTTCAAATATACTTTGATTTTCTGTTCCTAGTATTTTATCTACTGCAACTCCATCTATATAATTTGGTATAGTTAATGTACTTGAAACAACCCCCAAATATTTAGTAATAGTTCTAGTAGCTACATCAAATTCCCATGAAGAGGGATCAGAATCTTCTCTAACTAGTTCTACTCTGCCCAATTTCAAGTCTTCTGCCCATTTTATTATATCTTCATCGTCAACTGAACTGCATAATACTAATTTGCCTTTTCTTACTTCCAATACATTGATATATAATATATTACCAATTTTTGCACCATCCATTGCTTTAATAACATCTGTTATTTTAGGAGATGATATTAAATTTGCATTCAATGTATCTGGATTAAAACCTCTTACATTTTCTATATGTTGTGTATCTATATATAATTTAAGTTCGCTATTAAATGCCTCAAAATCATTTTTAAATTTTACTTCACTAGCTTTTCCTATTACATCATCATTTGTTAAACTTAAAATAATTGTACCTGTAAGTATTAGAGTAACAATTATAGTTATTACTAATATTAATAGTGATATACCTTTGTTGTTTTTCACTATAAATCCCCCCATTTTTCTGAATAATTTAACTTATTATGAAAATTATATAATATATGTATTTTTTTGTCAACGTTTTTCGACTTTTTCACTAGATTTTCTTCACTTTTATGTTACTTTTACTAATTTTATATAAATTTTAAAATTTCATTAACTACTATTAATTCTTTTCCCTCATAACTATGATTAGCACCATCAATATATCCTATATCCTTGTGAATATTATTTATTTTACTATTCATAAATTCTATTAGTTCTTTAACATCTTGAAGTATCATTTCTTTAACATTACCCCAACGAATAAACAAAGGTACCGTAATATTATTTAATTCTTCAAAATTATAACTTGTATCTCCAAATCTAGAAAAATTTATTTTTTCGTTATATTTAAAATATCTCAAATATGTTTTTACAGATATGGGATGCATAAATGCATCTTCAGGCATTAATTCAGTTAGTTTGTTATCATTCTCTTTTTGCATAGCATATTCTATCATTTTATCAAATTTACCATTTAAAGAGTATTTTTGTGTTGCAGGAATATCTACTAAAGATAATAGAATTATTGATTTTATCTTGCTTAATATTTCACTGTTATTATCGTTTTTAAGTCTGTTATATGTATACACTATTTTGGTACAGCCAAGGCTATGTCCTTGTAAATGAATTTTTTCATATCCAATATTCATCATTGATTTAATCGCGCCAGTTATATCGTAATATGAATCTAATACGTCTTCATATGATGTTCCAAAAATAATTTTTCTCCTTTTACCATCTATATATTTATCTACAAATACTGTAAGATCATGCCCTCTGTTATTGAAACAAAAATATGATATATTATTTTTTGTTATTTCGCTAGCTAATATATCTTCACGTTTTTTAAAACAATTACTACCCATTCCATGTACAGAAATAACAACTTCATTTGTTGAAATATTTGATTCATATAATAATCCATCTAATTTTATATTATCTCCAGTTATAAATGATATTTTTTTCATTTCATTACCCCTTATTCTTTAATTAATTATATGACATATGTATATTTTTGTCAATATGTTTTAATTTTTTATTTAAAATTTCCTTTTTAAAAATACTAGGCGTATCTTCGATAACGCCTCTAATATAAATTGACTAATATCTTATGTGTAGTCATTTATTCTAATTTGTATGATAAACAACAAAAACTCATGTAGTTCCAAGCTACATGAGTTTATTGTTATAATAGTCATTTTTATTTAAAACTTAAATTTTATTTTAGCTGTTCCGTTATCAATATTTGAACTAGTTTGAGTTGTACCATTACTTACTCCTCCAATGTACCCAGAACCACCGCCACCGCCGGTATCTCCAACACCTGCTCCACCACCGTAGTAGCCACCGCCACCACCGCCGCCATCAGCATTATGATTACCACCTTGACCTAAAGATCCATTTCCATTTATTGATGTACCATACGTACTTTGTGTTGCCCCAGTTGTTGCATATCCAATTCCACCTGTTAGTCCTCCGCCTGTGCCTGCTCCTGTTAATGGCAACAACCAAGGTTGATTTCCTGCTCCGCCACCGCCACCAGCAACTATTATTCTATTATTAAGTGCTAAGCCATTGATTCTAATATCTGTAGCTCCGCCACCTGCTCCACTACTAGTTCCTGCGTTACCGCCACCGTTAAATCCGCCACCACCATGTGTTGATGATGCACCTTTACCTCCTACATATATATATATATTTTGACCTTTTGTTAGTGAATATTCACCGTATGAATATCCACCAGTAGTTTCTATTGCAGTTGCATCAAAACCGCCACCTGCTCCCCATAATTCTAGCTTATATACTCCAGTATATGGTGCAGCCCAAGTTTGATAATTACCAGTATAACTAAAATTATACATTGGTGTATATGTTATTTTAACTATTCCATTACCAGCATTTAAGCTAGTTTGAGTTGTACCATTAGTTATTCCTCCAACGTAACCAGAACCACCGCCGCCGCCAGTATCTGCTGTACCAGCGCCACCACCGTAGTATCCGCCACCGCCGCCGCCACCATCTCCAGTATGATTAGCACCTTGACCTAAAGATCCATTTCCATTTACTGATGTACCATAAGTAGTTTGTGTTGCTTCGGTTGTTGCATATCCGATTCCACCTGTTAGTCCACCACCTGCACCTGCTCCTGATAATGGCAATAATGCAACTTGATGTCCTGCTCCACCGCCACCACCAGCAACTACTATTCTGTTTTCAAGCGCTAAACCATTAATTCTAATATCTGTAGCTCCGCCACCTGCGCCACTACTTCCACCTGCGTTACCGCCACCGTTATATCCACCACCACCACTAGTTGATGCTGCTCCTTGACCTCCTACATAAATATAAACATTTTGACCTTTTGTTAAAGTATATTCTCCATATGAATATCCTCCAGTAGTACCTATTGAAGTGGAATCAGCTCCACCACCTGCACCCCATAATTCTAGCTTATATACTCCAGTATATGGTACTGACCAAGTTTGATAATTACCTGTATAACTAAAATTATATATTGGTTCTGTTGTAACAAATGCATTTGATTTAGAAATTATACTATTTCCTGCATTATCTGTTCCTTTTATCCATAAGTAGAAAGTTCCAGGTCCTGGATTAGCTATTGCACTTGCATTTACAAATGTTCCCCAACCTAATGTTGGTGCTGCAACATTTTGTGTATCCCAAGCATATTCTAATGTACTTGCATTTATTCCACTTCCACCTACATCACTTACTGTTACTGTTGTACTTGCTTCAGTGATGTTACTTCCACCATTTGTTCCAAATCCTACACTAGGAGCCGTCTTATCTATATTTATTATTGTTAATGATGCTTGCAGAATTTGATTTCCCCCTGCATCTAATCCTTTGGCATATATTGTACTATTTGTAGTTACAATAACTGCTGCTGTATATGCAAACCATGTTGTTCCATTTGTGCTATATTGTTTTGTTATAGCTTCTGATGGATATGTAACTGTTACTGTTACATTTCCAGTTGTCCATCCAGTTGGATTTGCTGCTAATGTTATTGTACCAACACCTTGTGTAGTTATTGCAACTGCACTTGATATAGTAGAATTCAATACATTATCTGCTACCTTTACTCTACATTGATATGTTCCTGTAGTAATTGAACTAAATGTATAACTTGTTGCGCTTGTAACTACTGTCCATGTTGCTCCATTATCTTTTGAATATTGATAACTTCCTGTATTTAGACCACTTCCACCAGCATCACTTGCTACTGCATTTACAGTTACACTTGATGTTGTTGAGGATCCGTTTGATGCAGTAATATTTGGCACTATTTTATCTATATTTGCTACTGTGAGTGTTGCCACTCCACTCTCATTTGTAGCTATATCTTTTCCGCTTAGCATATACAGTTATACCATTTGCAGATACAACTACTGGTGCTGTGTATGTAAGCCATGTTGTTCCATTTGTACTATATTCTTTAGTAACTGAATCTGTAGAGTAACTAATAGTTACAGATACATTCCCATTTGTCCATCCTGCTACACTTGCTACCATTGTTGGATTTATTGGAGGTATATTATCTAATATATCAAATTCAATTAATGATATTGTATCTGTTGTATTTGATATATTATCTGAATTTGTTACTACGCCAGGTTTTATCTTTAATTTATATGATCCATTGACTAAATCATTTGTTGTTATTGTTATATCTACTTGTCTTCCAGTATCTGTAGCTATACCACTTACTGTACCTATTGATATAACTGGTTGTGTAGGTAATGCTACTCCAGCACTATTTAACACCTCCACTTTACCTGCTAAGTTTACAGTTGTAAGAGCTAAATTAGAAGAAAATTTTACTGTATAAACTATATTTGTTCCTCTCTCAGCTAATACTGGAGATGGAGTTAGTATAGTAATTTTTGGTTCACCAATAATTACTACTTCAAGACCAACTTCTCTAGTCCAATCTTGTTTATTAGTATCCAATCCTCCATAAATTAATTTACCAGCTATTACTTGAAATTGACCATTATATTTTGTAGCTGTTTCTAATGATGGTATTAAATCTTTCATTGTTATACCAGTATCTATTACACCGTTATATGTTACACTGTCATTATCTGCTTGTAACAATGCAGGATTGTATGATCCTAAATTATCCACAAATTGTTTGCCCTTATATAACTCTAACTCAGTTTCAAAGTTTTTTACATCATTTAAATATGTTGCCTTTGAAGCCTGTGATATTGGATTATTAGTAGATAATGATAATATTACTGCTCCTGCCAGTATTATAATAACAATAATTGTTATTACAAGTACTATTAAAGATATACCTTTATTGTTTTTCATTTGTAACTTCCCCCTATTTTATATACATTTATTATTATATAATTGAATTTGAATAAATTTTATCATATAATAATTTTTTAATCAATATATTACGCATATTTCGACATTTCAAACACAATATTTCTTATTATAAATAAAAACAAGTCAGAACTAAGTTAGTTTTGACTTGTTTTTATTTATTTTATATATTATTCTATTTTTTTAATTTGATTTTTACATACGAATTCATCTTCAATTACTTTATATGTCCAAGCTGATGAACCTGTATACCAAGTCCAACCACCTCTACCTATATGCTCATCATTTGAATATACATCAGCAGCCATAACATATGGTTCTACCATGTATATATCAGCTTTTTCTTTACTATCAGAATGATATATAGGATTTATATATTTTAATATATCCATTCCTTTTTCTTTCTGATTTATTTCGAAATATGCCTTTGCAAGCCAAGTAGATGCATGAGTATATTGACCACCATTTTCCCTTGTACCTGGTACATATGCTTTTATATATCCAGGATTATTTTTTGGTTTATCAAAAGGTGGGTACAATAATTTCACTATTTGATGCTGTTTATCTACTAAATACTTATCTGCACTTTCTAGAGCTAGATTAATTTCTTCCTTCATATCAGTATAGTCTTTTAATGCAATAGCAGCCCAGGCTTGAGATATAAGATCTATTTTACATTCAGTATTAGTCGAAGATCCAAGTACTTCACCATTTTCAAAGAAAGCTCTAACAAAATGTTCACCTTCCCATGCACTTGATACTACACTATTTTTAAGTATATGTCTATACTTTTCACATGTTTGCATCATTTCATTATCTTCTTTAATAGTTGCAAGTGATGTAAATTTAGCTAATATATCAATCATAAATAATGTAAGCCACACAGATTGACCTCTTATGCTACTAAATCCATCATTCCAATCACCATCACCTATGTCTAAAAGTCCATTTTTTTCATTGATTCTAGATAGTCCATAAGTTATACTTTTTTTAGCATGATTATATATAGTGTCTTTTATATCTGATGATTCAAATACTTCATATAGCTCTCTTTGAGTTCCCATATCTTTATTTTGTAGATATGTTGTTTCAATGTCTAATATTGATATGTCTGAAGTTTTTGATACATATTCACATAGCACATATGCAAGCCATAAATAGTCATCACTAAAGTATGTTTTTATTCCAGCATTAGTATGATCATGCCACCAATGTAGCACATCACCCTTTTCAAATTGTTTGCTTGAATGTAGTACTATTTGACTTTTTGTTTTTTCTGGCCAAGAGGAAATAAGAGCCATTGTATCTTGCAGTTGATCTCTATATCCAATTGCTCCACCAGATTGGTAAAAACCACTCTTAGCGAACAATCTACAGCTTATAGTTTGATATAACAACCAACCATTTGCCATTATATCTATATATTCATCCCCTGTATTTATATTTCTTTTAACTTTAGAGCTCCAATATGATAATGTATTTTTACATATATTATCAACATTATCTTTGCTTGCATATTTACTTCTTATATTCAATACATAATTTGAAGGTTCTTTATCTTCTTCATAACTACCAAATAGTATACAAAAACTAATTTTTTCATTAGGATTAATTGTACAATTAACTGTAGTACTATAATTTGCTATATCATATGTTACATCGAAATCAACTTTATTTGAATAATCTAAAACTGTAATATATGATACGCAATTAGAAAAATCTTTACTATATGGATTCTTTAAAAGCACCGATTCAAAATCTTGTTTTGCAATTACATTTTCAGAATCAATTTCACTACTTACACCTAAAACAGGATATATAGTATACTTTATACATACTTTTTTAACTATATTTGATAAATTCTCTAGTTCAATATATTGAAGTTTTAAATTATCTTCCATAGGTATTAGTATTGTCATATCTTTTTTTACGTTATCATCAATTTGATTTACTTTAACATATCCAAAGCCATAATTTAAATTATATCCTTCATCAAATATACCTTCAAATGTTTCTCCAGGTACTGTTTTTGTCCAGTCATTACACCAATTTGTTAATTTGTATTCTCTACTATTTTTAAAATATGTATATATTGTTCCATGATTTGATATTATTGTACCAAATTTTTCGTTAGCTAGAACATTACACCAAGGTAGAGGTGTTTTGGTATTTAGTATATGATATTCATTTCCATCTTTGGAAAATCCACCGTATGAATTAAAAGCAATTAAATCGAATTCTTCATTTTTTGTCTTATGTTTCATACCTTATTACACCTCTTCTATAATTTCATCATCTTCATCAATTTCTATAGTCTTTTGCTGCGTAGCTAAAAAATGATCTATAGTTGATATTTCTTTTTTACATATGAATTTAAATAGATTTATATCTTTTTCATCCATATTATCAATATTAAATAAATATATATTACCTTTAGTATAATCCATATATGTAGCATTATGTATTGCAAGCTTTATATATTCATATATTTTATCACTATATTTGTTATTGTTAACAAGTATTATAATATCGATATCAATTTTTCTGTTTTTTGCATAATCCATAAAATCAATTACTTCATCTGTAATTCCAACGCTTTCAATGTTATTTATATTTACAAGTAATATTGGAAAATCACCTGATATAGAATATTTCCAAAGCATTGATTGGTTTATATTACTGTCCCAATATTTAACATCTAACTCTTTTTTATCAAAAAGTAATTCTCTTATTATCTTGTTATATGAAAATGCTTTTCCTGGTACTAATTTCAAATATCTAGACACTACAGTATTTAATTCACCTGATAATTTAAATTGTTTTTCTAAGCTATCTGAAGTTAAATTAATAATAGCATTTGACATTTTATATTTTGAATCAGTAGCTCCTAAAATATAATAGAAGTCTTGTCTTTCATGTTCGTTTAGCATTATTTTAGCTCTATATGAAAGAACTGGCCATAATGGATATTTAGAGACTTTACTATCATAAGCATTATATGAAGATGAAGTTGAAAAATCTATTTTAGACTTTTCAGTTTCTACATCTTTAGATAAGTCAATTCCAATTAATTTTGAAAATACATATAATTCTTGATCATCATCTTTTTTAAGTCTCTTACTTGCAACTAATGTATCTAAAGTCTCATCATAGTATGTTTCAATTTGCAGGCTATTAAATGATGGATGTACTACATTAGTCATATAATCAGTCATTGCTGGTTCAACATATGTATTTATTCTTACTTCTCTTTTTGTATTACTATTATTATATACGCTAACTTTTCTTACTTCCATATTATATTCAGGAGATAGGAAAACAGTTGTTGTTGATTCTAAATCGCCACATTCGATATAATATTCTGCACTACTAAGTGTAGAAGTAAAGTTTGTTTTCTTTATATAACTATTTGAATCATTTAAAATATCAGTATCTGATGTTGAAAATGTTTTATTTGAAAATTCATCAGTTAAGAAAACATAATTTCCACTTGAATACAAATCTTTAAATTTTTGTCTATTAACTATTTTTTCTCTATATTTAATATAACTTGCTCCACAACTTGTTAAAATTGTAGATAAGTTTTTACCTTTTAAAATAGCTATTTGCATATCAGTATTTGGAGTAATATTTTTCTTAGTAGAATGTTTACTAGATAAATACATTGTATATTTATCTTGATTCTTTTGTTTAAATGCTTCATCAGAAAGTTTGTTATCTTTTTTAAGATTTGCTTTTATTTTTTCTCTCTCTTTAAGTAATATTTCACAAGCTTCGATATTAGGATTTGCATGAAAACGATTTTTTATTATTCCAGAGTTTATATAGTTATTGATTGCAGTTAAAGTCATACCTTGATGATGTGCCATATATGTTTTAACTACTTCATGATCTTTATTTTCTAAATGTGATTTTGTATAATCAATAGATTCATAGAATCCAAATGATCCATATGCTCCTACTTTTTTAAGTCTACCTATATTTTTGTATACTTCTTGAGGTGCATATTCAAGCATAAGCATTGATGCATAAGGTGCTACAACTAAATAGTCATTTAACCCTCTTTTAAGTCCAAGCCATGGAATACCAAAAGCTTGGTATTGATAGTTTAAATCATTATCTTTAACAGCAAATGCTGATTCAGAAATACCCCATGGTATATTGTTTGCTTTTGCATGCTTCTTTTGACTATATTTAGCAAAGAATAATGACTGATCAACTAATGTATGTTCATATGATTTGTTGAACAGATATGGCATGAAATACTCAAATGCTGTTCCACTCCATGATACTAACCCTTTATATCCATCTACATTAATTAAATTTCTAGATAGTGCAAACCAATGTTTTGATGTAACTTGTCTTGATGCTATAGCTAGTAAACTAGCTATTCTATTCTCTGACATTAGCATATCATAATAACTATCTACTATCTTCCCTTCATCTTGAGCATATCCAATTGTAAATAGGTTTCTTGACATATCATATAACTTAGTAAAGTCTGTAGTTTCAATAATTTTGTTACAATTATTGAAAAGACTATCTGCTAGTCCTAATTTATCTCTATCATTATGTTGCTTTACTTCAATTAAAAATTCTTTTAATATATATACACATGCTACGAAGTTTCCACTATCAACCGTAGAAATAAATCTAGGTCTTAGAGGTTCTAATGTTTTTATGTTATACCAATTTAATAAATGACCATTCCATTTTTCTAATTTATTTATAGTATTCATTATATTAGTTAATCTATCTAAACAATCAGGTAATTTAATAAATTTAAGATCATAAGCATTAACAATTGCAAGAATTCCAAAACCTATATTTGTAGATGATGTTCTATTTGCAATTTTATATCTTCTGTTTTCTTGATAATTGTCTGTTGGTAAATAATTATTGACCGGTGTCATCATAAGTTCAAAGAAATACCAAGTTCTTTTTGCTATATCTATTATCTCATTATCTTGCATTTTATCTAGTCTTTTCTTTCTACCAAACAAATGACTTTTTCCTAGTAGATATGCAAGTAAAGGAGCAATCATAAATGAAATTGATATAAACAGTTGAAATTCTGATACAAACATTACTTTATCAATACATATTATATTAAGTAATATTATACTAGCTACTAATATATTTGGCATCATATTGTAATAATAATATGATAATTTACTCTTAGCTTTTTTCTCTAAAATTTCAGCAGTAGTCCATTCAAGTAAGTGTTTTTTTGATATACACATTCTATACAGTGATAAACCAAAGGCATCTATTGCAGTAAATGCTCTGTATGGAAGCGTCAAAAAGTCAAAAGTCATAGTAAGTATCGTAGCACTTATTCCATGAATTATAGGAATGTATAATACATCCTTTGTATGTTTTGTTCTTCCAAATATAAGTGCATCAAGTAATGATAATAAATATCCAAAATTAATTACAGAAAAAGTAACTAATACAGATCTTACAAACATTTCTTGTGATACAAATAGTGATATTAATATTATTAAAATAACAAATACATCTAACATAGGTCTTCTTAAATTATCAAATATTTTCCATCTTGATAAGAAGTTAAGAGGTGATTTAGGACTAAGCATCCATTTAACAATTTGCATGTCTCCTCTATACCATCTATGATTTCTATTCATATATGCAACATAATTATTAGGAAAACCATCTTGAACTTGTATATCTGAAGCAAGTCCTGCTCTCATAAATGATCCTTCTAATAAATCATGACTAAGTACTAAATTTTCTGGTATTTCATTAGATAATAATTTTTCAAATAATTCTATATCATATATTCCTTTTCCACAAAATATTGCTTCATTGAATAAATCTTGATATGTATTAGATACAGCTGTTGTGTATATATCTAATCCTCCGAAACCTCCAAATATTTTTGAAAATATACTTTTATTTGCAGCTTCAATATCTAATCCAACCGCAGGTTGAATTAATCCATGTCCAGCTTTTACTATTCTTCCATCTTTAGAAAGTTTAGGAGTATTAAGTGGATGAGCAATAATTGCAACTAAATCTTTAGCAGTATTTAAACAAAGCTCTGTGTCTTCATCTATTGTTATAGCATATTTAGTGTTACAAATTTCATCATAGGCTAAGTACATAGTTTGCTGTATTTTTTCTTTTGATATAGTTCCTAAAACTAATTCATTAAAATGTTTAAGAGCTCCTCTTTTTCTTTCCCAACCCATATATGCGTTTTCAGCTTTGCTAAATACACGTTTTCTATATATAAAATTAAAAAGTTTAATTTCTGATTTATATTTATCATTTAAAACATCTAATTTTTCTTTTGTATATTTAAAAAATCTTTCATCTTGTTCTATTATTTGTTTATCAGCAGATACACAATCTCCAAGTAACATATAATACATATTATCAGATCTATTAGCAAGGTATGTTACTTCCATCTTCTTTATCATTGTATCAATTTTATCATAAGAAGAAATTACTGTAGGCATTACTATATATGTAGAATATTGCTTGTCAATTGTTTTAGCAAAATCGAATCTTGGCAATATTTTTGGTGAAACAGTTTTTCTAATAATATAACTCATTAATTTTTCTGCTACTTCAACAGCAAAAACATAAGTAAATATATAATATATCCACTTAATTATTGAATTACTTGTATAAAACAAATCTTTTGTAAGTATAGTTGTAATTAGTGCAAAAATCAAAATTGAAAAAACATAAAGAAATGGTTTCATCGGTTTAATTACATTATTACGTATAACATCTCCTGTATATGATTTTCCAAGTTCTTTTTTAAGAAGATACTTTTCATCTCCAGATAGAAAGAAACCAACATGCTTTTGATATTTAACCGAACATTCAACAGCTTTTTTAGCCACATATATTTCTGATAAATTATATTTTTTAGATAATTTTATTATTCTATTTCTATATCTAGCTTTTGTTTTATAATCGCATTTTACAAATTCATTGGTATAGTCTAACTTTAAAGTTTCATCTATTTTATTTACACTTTCAAATATTTCTCTAAAGTTAAGTCCTTGCAATTGTTTAAGTCCATGTATGGCTTTACCAATATAATCAGTTGTTTTTGCCATTTCCATATGTTCTTTTACAATAGCTTCTTCAACAGTAAAACCTATTTTTTCAGCTTCATCATTAAGTATTTTATAAAACTTCTCTCCACCTTCACCGAAACCTTTTAATTTTGATGCCAAATATTCAACAAATGAAGTATTTGTATCTTTTAACTTTTCACTATTTGAAACATCCTCTTTAAATATTTTCAAATCACGGTATATTATATTCTTCATCTTTTTAGAGTCATAATCATTTATATCAGTAGATATTATTTTTTCAACTTCAATTTTTTGAAGTTGTGAGTTTGCTATATTAAAACATATAATTGAAATGAATTTAATTATAGAAATACGTAACATTAAAGGAAATAAATTTAATTCCTCAGATGTTAAATATGCAACTTTTTGATGATGTCTTAAACAATCTGATATATAATTTTGATCTGTATACCCTTTATTTTTTTCTATAAGCTCATAAGCTATATAGTATATACTTGTATGTTTTGAGCCATCTTTTGTTTTAATTGTTGGTAATCTTTTATTAATAACATTACTCTTATGTTCTAATATGTCAGAATATTCTTGATTAATTATATACATATTATCAAGTAACCACTGACCCGCCGGATGAATCAAAAGACCCATCTCATATGTCTTTTCAAGAATTTTATATGTTTCAGATATAGTAGAATAATTATTTTCTACATCTTTAAATATTTGGTTTAATCTATTTTTCAAAATTTTCCATTCCTCTCGTTTTATAAGTTAATTGTATTTATTTTACATATTATTTTCCTTTAAATTATACACCAAATGAAAAAAAATTGCAACATATTAATTAAAATATGTTGCAACATTGTATATTTACCAGTTACTATAATCTATAATAAGATAAATTAAACCTTGATTTATCTTGTCTAAATCTAAATATGCCCTATATATATTAGAGTCTATAGCTTTAAAACATTGTATCACTCTATGCCTATGCCATCTAGACATTGGCGTAATAATGAAACCTAAATCTTCTGATGTCATACAAGTTTTTCTTAATAGCCATCCTACCCGTGCATCAACTAATTCTATATTATATAACAATGCAATGTTATACTTATCACGATAGTTCAAAAGTTGAAGCTTATTGCTACTGATTTTAAAATCATCATCCTTGTTTCTACTTAAAATAGATTCTAGTATATCTTTATCTAAATCTTTTGTTTTAAATTCGACTTCTAATTTATTAGGGTTTTCAATAAATTTTACATGTGAACTAGTAAGCATAGTAATATCCCCTTTCTCAAATAATTATATTTTAGAATTTATTTTTATTATGTTGACAATTATATCACTAATTGTATTAGTTTACAATATAAACTATAAAGAATAGTAATTTATTAATGGTTTTTATTGTAAATCATGCAATACGTGAGATATATTCAAAAAAATGCAACATATTAATTAAAATATGTTGCATTTTTAAACTTACTACGGTTTATAAACTATTACTAAATATATCAAACCTAAATCTAATTTATCTAAATCAAAATATACTTTGTATATATTGGATTTTATAGCAGTATAACATTCTATTACTCTATGCCGTTCCCATCTACTCATTGGCGTAATAATGAATCCTAGATTGTGTGCAGACATGCATGTTTTTTTAAACATCCATCCATCCCGAGCATCAAGTAAACTTACATTATATAACAATGCAATTTTGCTCTTATCGTCTTTATTTACAAGGTAAAGTTTTTCACTATCAATGGTTGCTTCAGTGTTATTACCTATTATAGATTCAAGTATAGCACTATCCAATTTTTTTATTTGAAATTCTATTGCTAATTTATTACAGCTATTCAAAAAGAATACTTGTGAACTGCTTAGCATAGTATTTTCCTCCTTTTAAAATAATAATTATATTTTAATATTTATTTTTATTGTGTATTAAAATTATAGCATAGGTTATACTATTTTGCAATAAAATATATCAATAATCTTGAATTAATTGATATATTATGTAACATTATTTAACGTTATTTACAAATTTCATTCTATACTATTATTTTAGATACTAAATCTTTTACTAACTCTTTATCTCCTGCAACTACAGAATAATCGTCTCTTTTAAAATCATATATTTTGTTATCATATGATTCTAAATTAAAATCACATAAAATTTGATTAGTCTCGCAGCAAAATAGATATAATAGTCCTAACTCGTGTGATTTTTTATTTGAAGATATATAACCATCAAATAATTTTGAACCTATATAACAATATGCAGCAGCGCTACAGCCAAAATCTTTAACCCAATATTTTTTAAATATATCTGTTAATTTTACAGTATCTGTTGAAACAATATCTGTAAGTATTAGTAGTTTATTACCTTCTTTATATGTTCTCTTAGGTATATCAAAGTAAACTGGTTTTTTATTTAAATCAAATACTTCTACAGTATTTAATCCCTTTTCACTGTACCATATTTTACCGCTTGTATGTTCAATACATCCTGCAAAAATAATATCTGAAAATTTATATTTATAATCTTTTTTACAACTGAAATTTTGAAAAACAACTATTAACGAACAAAATGGCAACATATTATTACCTCTATAATAGTTATCTGTTCCATCAATATCATCAATTACAATATAAAATTGTTCAATACCATTATCAAAATTTGTTTGATTACTTAGCTCTTCTGTTTCAACTATAATATTATTATCTTTTATAGATAAGAATGATTGTGCAATAAATTTTCCAATTTTAATATCTGCATTTGTAACAATATCTTTCTTAGTTTCTAAAAGTTCTACTTTAATATTTTCAAACATTTTATTACTTTCAATTAATACATCAATAATTTTATCTTTAAAATCATACATTTAAAACACTCCTCTTCTAGTTTGAAAAATTATATCATATATAATAGTATTTTTCAATAAATTACTATTAACATTGAATTTAAAACAATTCTATGGTAAACTATAGATATATTAGGAGGATATTAAATTGGAACACATAATATTAGTAAATCCTATTGCTGGAAAAAAAAACGGTGAGAAATATGGAATTAGAATACAAAAGTTATTAACAAAAAATAATATTACATCTTCAATTCATGTATCCAAACATGCTGAGCATTTAACGGTGCTTGCAAAAGAATTTTCTTTGAAAAACAAATGCAGATTTTATAGTGTTGGCGGAGATGGTACATTAAATGAAATTATGCAAGGAATTATAGGAACAGATTCAGAAATAGTAGTTACTGCTTGTGGAACTGGAAATGATTTTGTAAAATCAATTTCAAAATATAAAAGTATGAGGAAAATAATATCAAACTCAATAAATGCTCCTTCTACTTATATAGATGTAATGAAACTGAATAATAACAAATATTGTATTAATATACTTAGTGCCGGTTTTGACGCTATGGTTGGTAAAAATGTAGATAAATTCAGATGGCTCCCAGCAGTATCTGGAACGGTTAAATATAACTTATCTATATTATATACTCTTTTCCAAAACAGAAACTTTAAATTCAAGGTACGTCTAAATAATAAAATTATTAAACAAAGTTTTACTCTAATAGCAATTTCAAACGGCAAGTTTTATGGTGGTGGTATTTGTCCTTCACCTGAAGCAGTAGTAAACGATGGTCTATTAGATGTTTGTATGATAGATAGTACAACGCAACTTACAAAACTTATGCTACTTCCTAAATACAAATCAAGTAAACATATGTATCTAAAACAAGTAAAGATGGAAAAAACAAGTAAAATTGTAATAGTATCTAATAAAACCTTTCCTGTTAATATTGACGGTGAAATATTTTATACTAATAAATTAAGATGTGAAGTTATACCAAATTGTATAAAAATAGTTAATAGTTAATACTAATAACATAGTTAGAAGAAAAACACACTACTTACATTATACTGTAAGTAGTGTGTTTTTAAGTTATTCTTTTTTTCAATCAATTACCAAGAAAATGTACCTGTAACGTCAAAGTATGGTATCATTTTATCCATCCATTTTATAGTAGGAACATTACTTCCAAATGTTGCATTCAAATCTATTACCATAAGTCCATCAAACCAAACATATCCTGTTGCATTTTGATTTGTTTGTGCTACCATTATCTTTAAATATCGATACTGAGCATTTGGAATACTTACTGACATAACATTCCATTGATTTATCGGTCCCATTTCCCAATAATTTGGATATTCAAATGATTGAGTAGGCCATTCTTCTGTTGTAGCAGTTGTTACAAAGGTTATACCAGGATTTATTGTATTTGATGTTTTATATGCATATAATCTAGCATATATAGCTTTACCTTGAATATTATAATTATCATAATTGTATCTTGGCCAATTTTGCGCAAGATTTGAGTAAACTCTAAATGAGTAACTTCCAGAATATGCTCTTTCTGTAACTCTTATTGACTCTCCACCCATATTATACCAATATGCACTACCTAATTCAAAACTAGGATCTGGTAATATGTTAGTTAAATTAATACTTCCAATTGGTTTTGTTATTATAGTTCTAGATACGTTAGTAACATTACCTGCAGTATCTGAAACTCCATAGTTAATATTATATAGATCATATCCAGATAGTGTATTCCCAACAATAGTAGCTGAAGAATTTAATACCTGTATATTGACAATATTTATTTGACCAATTGTAGAAACATTATCTGTTATTGTAGTATTGTTTTTCAAAAATGTTGCATCTATAACTGTATTAATATTAACTTTTAACTCATCGGTAAAGCTTACAACAGGCGTCACTTTATCAATATTTGATACAGTTAATGTTGCTTGAGTTGTTTGATTTCCTCCTGCATCTAATCCTTTTGCATATACTGTTGTATTATTTGTACTTATTACAACTGGAACTGTATATGTAAACCATGTTGTTCCATTTGTACTATATTGTTTTGTAACTATCGCTGTTGGATATGTAACTGTTACTGATACATTTCCATTTGTCCATGCTGTTGGACTTGCAACTAGTGTTACTGCTCCTAATGATATTGTAGTAAGTGCTACAGCGCTTGATGTAGTAGTATTTCCTGCATTATCTACTACTTTCACTTTACATTGATATGTACCTGCTAAAAGTGTACTAAATGTATAACTTGTAGCACTACTTGATGTAGTCCATGTTGCTCCATTATCTTTTGAATATTGATAACTTGCTGCAACTACTCCACTTCCACTAGTATCACTTGCTACTGCTGTTACTGTTACACTTGATGTTGTTGTTCCGCCATTTGTTGCTGCAACGACTGGAACTGTTTTATCTATATTTGCTACTGTGAGTGTTGCCTGAGTTGTTTGATTTCCCCCTGCATCTAATCCTTTTGCATATACTGTACTATTTGTAGTAACTACAACAGCTGCTGTATATGTATTCCAAGTAGTTCCATCTGTACTATATTGTTTTGTAACTACTTCTGTAGGATATGTAATAGTTACAGTTACGTTTCCATTTGTCCATCCTGTTGGACTTGCCACTAATGCTATTGTTCCTAGTCCAGTTGTTGATATTGCAACTGCGCTTGATGTAGTAGTATTTAATGCATTATCTGCTACCTTTACTTTACATTGATATGTTCCTGTAGTAATACTACTAAATGTATAACTTGTTGCATTTGTAACTGCTGTCCAAGTTGTTCCGTTATCTTTTGAATATTGGTAACTTGCTGCATTTAATGTACTTCCACCAGCATCACTTGCAACTGCTGTTACTGTTACACTTGATGTCGTTG
>Ga0123339_10001034_pt1 | contig 19741 bp, 19 predicted proteins | sample lystaG_FD_89956 | JGI IMG/M metagenome (GOLD analysis project Ga0123339, IMG submission 89956) | Glacier valley bacterial and archeal communities from Borup Fiord, Nunavut, Canada, to study Microbial Dark Matter (Phase II) -... | ecosystem: Environmental > Aquatic > Freshwater > Ice > Glacier ... | reverse complement strand
TGCACACTGGCGGTATGGTTATAAACAATGATTGGAATGACAAGAGCCGTATGACGGGAGACTGTCACGTACGGTTCTGTGAGAGGCTTAGGCTGAAATGCCTTTGCCTACTCGACAAAAAAAGAAGAAAGTGTTTAAAATGCCTGCACCCTGTAAGAGGTTTGGGTCAAATTCACTGTGTGAGTTTTTGATCAGGCCCTAATTTAGCTTTATCAAAATTCATTCATAAAATATACTCATATAAAACAAGCCATCCCAAATTTCCCGAAAACAGTGGTATGATTATTGGGGAGTTCCCCTAATGTACATAGGAAAAGGCTATTTTACAATTAAAAAATAAATTATATTCACATGAAAACAAAAAAGATTACTTTTTATTTGATCATCGCATTCGCGACACTTCTATTTAGCGGATGTAAAGGTGACCAGGGACTCGACGGTCTCGATGGGCAAAATGCTGAGGTATATTATTCTGAATGGTTTTCTCCTTCTTCGTGGTCAGGTGAGCCGGGCGATTGGTATTTCAATGCTTCTGCTCCCGATTTAAATCAGGATATTGTAGAGGGTGGAGTCATTCTGGCCTACGTTTCGTTGGCCGATGATATTTATGAGGCTGCCGTAAGACCCTTACCTGCTTTGGCAGTTGGTGCCAACTGGGATTTTTTAATTCCAGACTATGGAAGCATAGAGTTTACTTCTGATATGGGTGCAATGCCACTCACTTCAGGGAATCAATTTCGGTTCATAGCCATTCCTGGAACCATACCCGCGTTAAAATCAGCATCAATAAGTAAACAGGAGTTGAGAAATATGAGCTACAAGGAAGTTTGCAAATTATTGAACATTCCTGAATAAATTATATTTTATAGGTTTCGCCAATTTGGTGAAACCTATAAAATATAACATCATTAATCGACTTGGCAGTTAAAGCCTTATCCCAGATTTAATTTCTCCAATGTTTTCTCAACACGAGCGAGGTAATTATCAATTTGTTCAACCTGCTCAAAGCCGATGATCATCATATCAACAGATCCCAAACCAAGTACAAAACGCAAAGTATTGTTTATTTTTTCGCTGTCATTGCCATATTGTCCATCGCCAATTAATTTCATTCCAATCACCCCTTTGCCCGAATCATGTAATTGTTGAATCACTTTCACAATCTCTTTTGGTTCCGCTTTGTCCATGGCAATGCCATAAGGATTAATACGAACATGAATGACGTCCACCCACGGACTTTTAAGCGCAGATTTCATAGCGAGAAGCGAATGAACCGAAACACCGTGTGCCTTGATAATTCCTTTTGATTTCAAATTATCCAAGATATCCATTTGCTTTTTCTGTGAATCTGTCCAATCCTCATCGACCATACAATGTATTTGAACCAAGTCGATGTAATCAGTTTTCAATTCTTTACGAAAACGGTCAACAACGATATTTGCATCAGGTCTTTCAGCATCAGGAATACCCCCGCCGCGAACCCATATTTTTGAAGTGATGGTCAATATTTCCCGTTCCATGTGAGGCAATACCTCAGCCATCATCCAGTGCGTTCCGTAAGTGTCGGCACAATCAAAATTGCGAAATCCCTTGTCATAGGCATATCTTAACAATCCCAGACTTTTATCCTTTTCCTGTTTGGTAAGAAATGAAGAACGGTTTCCAGCATGAACGCCCGTTCCAATGCCTATCAAAGTCGTTTCAATACCAGACTTTCCAAGTTTTATTTTTTGTAACGGATCGAATGACAAACTTTTAGTTGAATTGGCATAAAGTGGATTTGAAAATAACAAATGTGCTGTTCCCAGTGAAAGAGCGGTAAGAAATCCTCTGCGATTTAAATGTAAGTTTTCCATAACAGTTAATTTATATTTAACTATTTACTTTAACTTTTTATTTTTGAAATTGTTCAAAAAAAGTATCATATATTTTCGTTTCAATGGATTGGAATTAACCGATATCTCTTATAAATTAGAGTTCAACTTATAAATGTTGTGCCAACAAAGCATTGACGATTATTCAGCAAAGTTTACAGGAGTATGAACGAAACCATCCTCTTCTCAAATCGCCAAATAGATGCTCAGCCAATAATACCTTGCAACTGGTTTTTTGTCTCTTGACGGCTCCTATTAACCAGTATGCCGCGCATAATGTTCTGTCCTTCTGATATGTAAAATTAAACCGGTCCTACTTTCCCTGTAATATTTTATCAAAGATATCTTATACTTCTTCTAAGGTGTTTTAATCTTTAATTGATAAGATAACCATCAACATTGTTAGAAGATTGTTAGAAGGTAGTAGGAAGGTTGTTTGAAGATTGTTCGAGTATATTCTAACTATTATTGAATAACTTTCTAATAACCAATGTATTATTTTCTAATAATATTAAGCCGCTCCAGTTGGTCTATTTCTGCACCATCCAGCTATATTTTCTCTCTCAATCGGCATTGCTTTAAATAGTTTACCTCAAGTACTCAGGGGTACACCGGCCTTGCTGGCAAACAAAAAGCGGGAGTGTTTAATGAGCTTGGTGGCTATTTTCAATAAATGTCATAATTAGGATTTTTAGGATGAATAAATTTATGATGATTTTCCTTCGGTTCTTTTAAATCTTTAAATCCTATAATCTTAAAAATCCTAATTCAGACATTTTATTGATATTGGATATAAATGGGTTGTGGCTTGAGTTTAATCAGTTCCGGTGGTGTTAACATGCGGTGAGGTGATTTTCTTAAGTCATTTTTGTAAAACAATTTGAATCCGGTAAATTGTACCGGTTCAAGGTAGATGTAACGATAATAAGTACTTTTCTTCAGCACCGGCTCTCCCCAACCATCCATATTCATTACTATCTGCACTTCGGGATGCAACAATATATTTTTGTAGTTCTTAACCATGCCTTGCGTAAAGCGATGTACTACAAGTATTTTAGGGCTTAAGTTGTTTTCCTTCACCAATTTGGCAAGGTATTCAGAGCAATAATTAATATCACTGGCATCCATGGTTCCTATTTTCTTGCCAGGTTTGTGGCCTTCCTTCATCGAGAATTCCGGATCAATGCCCAAGTGTACATTAGGCATTTTTAGATATTTTTCCAATAACGGAACTTCATGTTGTAAGTTACTCAGCCCTACCTGTATATCTAAAAAAACAATGGCATCCCCCATTTTGGCTATCGTCAATGCTGAATCAATCTGAATTGCAGGCATCCGTTTACAATATTTCCCATCTTTCATTGGAATGCCCTGAGCAACTGCAGCAATGTAATGGATAGCAGGTTGCACCGGAGTGGAGGGGTCAGCTTTTTCCCAGGCCTTGACTTCTGTATTTAATTTTTTCCACATTTCCCTGGGCGGATATTCACCCAAGACACCCATTTTTTTCGAATAGAGATTGCCGTAAAAGGCCACGATCCTTTTGAAAGGAAGAATAGCACCTTTTAAAGGATAAGATTGGAGGTGATTTGGCCATAATCCGGTAGTATCTCCATTTGCCAGAGCAGTTAACTTCGCACGATACGCCAGGGTATCTATCAATATAATTTGCTGTTCTTGCTTTTGGGCTGGTATTTTTTCACTGGGTTCTTTTGCCTGTTCCGCAGGTTCTTTAACCTGTTTTTTTTCTGTACTTTGATTACAACCGTTAAGGATAAAAATGAGCGTAAAGGTTAAAGGAATTAAGTATTTAAAATTCATATTTTAGATGGAGATTGAAAATTAATAAAATCTTTTATTCGTAATCTTGAATGCTGGTTCTTGTCCGATTATATTTTCTTATTTCCAAAAGTCCGGAGCATCGACTTAAGCAGTCTCTGGGGTGTGCATTCAGGAACAATTATTCTGCGTATGGTTTGTAAAGGTAGGATTGAATCTCGTTTTGAAAAAAGCGTAAACGAAAGTTTAATATATTTGCTTAGTTCTTTAGCTCCTTCATGGTTATATACACCATTTGGGTAAGCCCAGTATTCAATCGGCTTGCCAACTATCTTTTCCAACTTTTCTTTAGGCATTACTAACTGTTTTTGCCAATCAGAAGCTTCTTTATATTTAGTTACCATTGTATGGTCCCAACTGTGTAAACCGATGGTATGTCCGGCGTTTGCCAACTTGGCAATTTGTACGGTCGTCATGTAATTCCTCTTATTGTAAGTAATAGTCATGATAAAAAATTCGCCTCTGAATCCATACTTTTCCATCACGGGAGCAGCAATCTCCGCATGTTCCACTCTGGAATCATCAAAAGTTATCATCACCGGTTTTTGGGGCAAGGCCTTATTATAAACCAGATAGTCATATAATTGTGTAGGAGAGATAGAATGATAACCACTATCAGCCAGTATTTTTATATGTTTGGAAAAAGTTGTCAGGCTTAATGTATAATCGCCTTTTTTGCCATCCATAATGCGGTGATAACAGAGAACAGGAATTTCTGGTTTTGCAAGAATCTGGGCAGGGCTATTTTCTGGTTGCTCAACAATTACAGTATCTTTTTTTGAAACTGTCGGGTTCACTATAGCCGGAGTTTCAGGTATTGGGCGATTGGCAGCATGTTTACAGCTGGAGATATTGAACGTAAAAAATATTGAAATGATGATAATGAGTTTTTTATTCATTTTAACCTGTTAGAAAGAAAGAGAAACGCTCTCACTCAATTATTATTGTTTCTTCATTGATTGATAAATCACGTCCTGTATCTTAGTTCGAATGCCCGTTTTAGCCAGTTTATTTAATCCGTCGTAAGGGAAAGTCCGATTACTTAGAAAGACATACACTAAACTGTTCAGGGGATCAACCCAACAACATGTTCCGGTGTAGCCGGTATGACCATAAACAACCCGTGGTGTGGAAATAGAACACGGATTGTGATTTGATTTTCCGGGAAAAGGTTTATCAAAACCCAATCCACGTCTTCCACTTGCCGAGGTGGAAGTTGTAAAAAGGTTGCAAGTTTCTGCGCTTAGATAACGTATCCCATCCTTCTCTCCTTTATTAAGCAGCATTTGATAAACTGCTGCTACATAGCCAGCCGAAGCAAATAAACCGGCGTTGCCCGAAACTCCACCTAAAAGGGCGGCATCCATATCGTGCACATAACCTTGTATTTCTACTTTTCGTATTAAATCTATTTTTAAGGTAGGCGCCACTTCTTCCCTTTTATGCGTCCTCAAAGGCAGATAAGCCATGTTGTTTAGTTTCATTGGCCTGTAAAATTCCCGGTCCAGGAACACATCCATAGAAGTCCCGCTGATAGTTTCCACAATTTCTTTCAATACCATGAAGTTCAAACAGCTGTAACAATATGTCTTGCTGTTTAATTTGGTACTGGCTATGCTCAGCATGGCGGCATCATGAAAACGATTACTTACAAAAATACTGTCGGATACCTGTGACAAATATTCAGGCGAAAGAATGCCTGACACCCAGCCTTCTTTGTATTGGAGGTCAGTTCCAATAATTCTGTTTTTATTCGTCATCGCAGTTGTTTCTGTTTTTTTTATACCGGCTAAGACAATCGTTTTACTATTTTTCTCTACAACCAGCCGATAGAAGGGAATATAAGCAGGTAAACCAGACTCGTGAAACAAGAGTTCTTTTATCGTAATATTTGCCTTATCCGTACCCTGAAGAAAAGTCAGATAGGTAGATGCCTTATCAGTTAATTTGAGCTGGCCGCTATCGTAAAGTTTCATAACAGCCAACAATGTGCCTGTAGTCTTCGAAAGGGATGCCAGATCATACATGGTGGTTGGCATTACCTTTTGGATTGCATCGTAAGTGAAGTTTCCAAAACATTTATCATACACAGGTTTTCCTTCTTTCAAAACCAAAACCTGACATCCTGGGAAAGCTCTGGCCTTAATCCCGGCATTAACAATAGCATCAATCTGGCCCAATGTAACAAAATTTATCCCCACATCTTTTGGCAAACACAGCATAGGATTCTTCAGGCCAATGGTGTCATTTTCTCCATCAAGCAAAACACCATTTGCTGACAAACCTTCGAAAAAGTTATTCCCGGCCTGAACCGATGCAACTAAATAGAATGCAAAGACGAGAATCATTATAGCCAGTTTCTTTACCCCTAAATACATACGTTATAAATTTAATTACCAACATTTTACTATAATTTTTAAACATAAAGGGTTCCACTTTGAACAATAATTTTCAGTTCCACGGTCTCTCCCTGAATATTCATTTACTTGCAGGTTTTTAAATGTTGCATATTTTACCTGTTTTAACAGGCTCCAAACTTAGTTGGTTTTAAAACATCTAAGCATGTTTTTTGTTTTTATTTTAGCTGAATTTTTTGATTTATTATCGGTTACAGGTATCAAAATAATGTTCTGCTATTTTATAGAATTTTATCAGCTCACCTTGCTTATAAATACTAAAAAAAGGAAAAAGAGGAGGGAGAAGGAAGGCATCTTATATTTAGTGTTTTAATCATGTCCGGATCCGCTGATCTCGATGGTTTCGCATTTTGCCCCTTGACCATTACTCACTTTTTCCTTCCCTTTTCACATACCCTTGCAGTGCACCCTTAATAAGCTTAATTGGAATGTATAGCAAAACCATGGATTGTTTATATTTGATTCAAAATGCCAATGCAGCGGAACCAGCGGAACCAGCGCTTGATTTGAATATTAAATAACTTACCTTACGTATATGAATGCTGATCTGAGTTATTTTTATATAAAAAAAAGATCATTCTAATTCTTTACATCACTCAGATCAGTAGTGAGTGTGGTGTCAACCATAAATAAACGCATCTTGCTTTGCGCAATGACGTTAGGAATGAATTTAATTTCTGAATTTGCGACAAACATACAATAGATACGTTACAATTCAGCCAATTGACCCCGAGTAATCATAGGCCTTTTGTCACTCTTACTATTTGGCTTTTTTAGGCCTAATGGGTATTAAAATGTCTAAATGTCTCTTTATCTCTTTATTAATTTAAAACCCTTAGGTGTCTCCGTTTTCCCATAGTAGCATCATAATGTGTCTACTATTTCAATCAAGAGATATGTACTTGATGAATCGGCAAAGAAATGTTATAGGTGCAGGAGATATTAAGTTATAAACCTTGTGAGCAACGACATCATCCACTCCGCTTCCTTTCTTGAAACAACAATGAATCCCATACCTGTGAATAATACAACTTATCTTTCAAATTATGTAACATTTCCATGCCATAAGACACCATCTTTGCTATATGATAATCCTTTTACAACTAAAACCAGAAACAATGAAAACTACCAAAATTGAAGAAACCAGAAATAGTGATAAAGGTAACTCCGAACAGAAATTTGCACTCTTAACAAACGATGATCATTTAATTGATCTAAGCATAAATGAGGTAAAGTTGGAAAGGATGCAAGTCAACCTGATTAATACAAAGGAAATTTCACACAAAAGCCAAACATCTTCTTTATGGTTCAATGAATGGATTGTTGGTGGCGGAGAAAAAAAAAGAATAGAAGCCTGTCAATCAGAAGCTAAAAACAAGAAATACGACCAGCTGAGCGTGCCTCCTTTCCTATTTTAAAGAATTCTGTCAATATGCGTTATCAGAAATCGTCTATCGGGTTTGTATTTTCGCCGTAAAGATCAATCGAATCAATCGCATTTGCTTCATTGCTGTCTTCATATTCACCGTCATACCAATGGGCATTTTCATTGGGTTTAATTTTCACAACTCTTAATTTCAAAATGTCATTATAACCGTCTTCATAACCTCTAACCATAACTTTCGTTTGGGGAGGAAAGGGTTGCAATTGTTGGATAAGTTCTGCTGCTGTCATACTTTCAAATAAACTTCAATGAAGCCCAAATATAACAAATTTGCTACGATTTAAAGGCATGATGACAATTCTTTTTTCCTATTAACTGACGATCTAACTTTGAGTCAATCCGTAAAATCTATTTTATAATTCCTTACCTTTACAGCTCTTCAATAACAATCTCCTCTTATCAAACGACCCTGAGAAAGTTTTTCTCAGGCAGAGAATTCATTATTGGGGAGTTATCCTGATAGATTAGGAACTATTGAAAAATAAATTATAAATAAAATAATAAATAAACACATAGTTCACATATAGATATAGAAACATTTAAACTATGAGAACCAGGTGTTTAATATTTATCAACCAATGAAACTAATTGCAGATAGCGGTTCAACCAAAACAGCCTGGAAACTGATAGGCCATTCAGGTGAGGTAAAAAATATTAAAACCCCTGGCATTAACCCTTTCTTCCGGTCAGAGGAAGATATCTATAAAGAACTTGAAAAATGTCTTCTTCCCGAAACTGGAAGCGACATTGAAAAAATCTTCTTTTACGGATCCGGAATAGTGAATGCTGAAAAGGGAGACATTATCCGAAGAGCTTTAACCCGGATTTATACCCATGCCACCATTGAAACTCACAGCGACGTGCTGGGTGCAGCTATAGCACTTTTCGGCAACAATGCTGGAATTGCCTGTATCTTGGGTACCGGGTCAAATGCTTGTTTATATGATGGTCAGAACATTACCCAAGGCATTTCACCCCTCGGATTTATATTGGGCGACGAAGGCAGTGGTGCAGTGATGGGAAGAAAACTGCTAGGTGATTATTTCAAGGAAGTAATGCCCGCTCATTTACGGGATGAATTTTCCACACGCTTTAACCTTACCCGCGAGGAAGTTTTGAACCGTGTTTACCGCACTGAAAAACCAAATCAATTTCTGGCACAGTTTGTACCGTTTTTATCCGAACATGAAAACTCAGCCTGGTGCCAGGAAACTGTACAGCAGAATTTCATGGAATTTTTCGAACGTAACGTCGTTAAACTTCCCCGGTATACCACCTACCCCATCGGTTTTATAGGTTCTGTTGCCTGGTATTTCAGCCAGATACTGAACAATACAGCCAGTTATTTTGGTTATGACCAAACAATCATTGTTAAAGATCCGATTGACGGACTTGAAAAATACTATATAAACCGATAAGAACACAATGACAACCGAGAGCATCACTGAGGCCGATTCTTTGTACAACGATCTGGAAAACAAATCGGTAAAAGAACTTTTATTAAGCATTCATGAAGAGGATAAGAAGGTAGTACCGGCAATTTTTCAAGCCATCCCACGAATTGAAATGCTGGTCGAACAGGTTTATCTGCGCATGAAAAAAGGCGGAAGGCTATTTTATATAGGATCAGGCACCAGCGGACGACTCGGGATATTGGATGCCTCGGAAATACCACCCACCTTCGGTGTGGGCCACGATCTGGTAATAGGTTTGATTGCAGGTGGCGACTCTGCCATCCGTAAAGCGGTTGAAATGGCCGAAGATGATGCGCTGCAAGGCTGGAAAGATATGGATAAATACCAGCCTACCCCATTGGATACCATTGTTGGAATAGCTGCTTCGGGCAGAACGCCTTATGTAATTGGGGCAGTAATAAAGGCCCGTACCGAAGGTCTGCTAACCGCCTGCATTGTAAATAACACAGGCAGCCTGCTGGCACAAAGTGTTGAGATTGCCATTGAAGCCGTCGTGGGCCCGGAATTTGTAACCGGAAGCACCCGCATGAAATCAGGTACCTCGCAAAAGCTAATCCTCAATATGATCACCACCTCACTGATGATCAAACTTGGCCGGGTAAAAGGCAATAAAATGGTAAACATGCAACTTACCAACCAGAAACTGATTAACCGGGGAACCCGCATGATCATGACAGAACTAAGCTACGATGAAGCAAAAGCCAAGCGTCTGCTCTTACTGCATGGTTCAGTGAATGGAGTGCTGATGGCTGAGAAAGATGAAAAGTAGTTTGCCTAATTCTATCCAACTATCTGTACTATATTATCCTGAAGTTCAACCATAAAAATTACTTTTGCTTTCAATGCATTAAAAACTCTCAAAATTGTGTCTATGGTTACGTTGGTCATATTATACAAAAATACATTGTTTTTGATTGAAGCCAATATTTATTCTGAAATTGTTTATTCAAATAGGTTGCTGAAACAATCCTAAACCCAGTTAAGGATCACTCAGCATGACGTGCCGATGGTGCCCTGTGAGTGAATCACTTAAAAGAGTCAGTCATCCTCAACTTGTTTCAGCACCTTGACATTGCTACTATCATTATTTTAAGCCATGTATCAAATAACCAATTTTCAGGTTCTTCAACCCCTTCTCCTGACATAGGAAGTCTTTGATCAACTGATCATTTTTTACTGTTACAAAATAGGCATAAGTTAAAAAATCTTTTAGTATGACAAATGTAGATTTTTCAAAACCATATTGCTTTTAAAACTCCAGGTATAGTTGGCAATCTTTTTCCAAAGCCCGCATATTACAAGCCAATTCATAGTTCAATAATCTTGTATTTCTCATTTTCCAAAACCGTGCGCTGATCTTCTTTTTTTCACTATAGGCTTCAAAATTAATCAATATGATTCTGGAATGGTATGTGCTGTCCAAGCTTTTCAATAATTCATAATTCAACAGGTCCCTGGAATTACAAAGCTCATTAAATGTGTTCATCGAATGCTCAAATAATTCAATATCCAACTATTCGGCATTGAGCAAGGTATTCAATACCAGCACAATATCTTCATAAGTTTCCATATCAGTATTGGGCTAAGGCTGTTTGGTACGATTGTTTCAATTCTTCTATTAAACTTTTAGGTTTAATAACTTTCACATTGTCGCCGTATGACAGTATTTCCATGATGAAATCAAGGGTCAGGTATATTTTTAGCCTGATACGAATTTCATGTTCATCATCTACCAAAATTTCCTGTGTCTCGTGCAATGGCAACGACTTGATGTATTTTCCCTGGGTGGGGTCAAAACTGAGTATAACTTCCTTTAAATCATGGTCATTAGGACTAATAATCCCGAAACAGAACTTGTAATGCTCATTGACATCAAAGGTTGCAGAGAGATTGAATTTCTTTTTAGTAATTTCAAGTTCCGTTAAACGGTCAAATGCAAAGCTTTTTACTTGCTTATCTTTCAGGTCATTGGCAAGAAGATACCAGCGATTCCTGAATTCTTTCAAGGCATAAGGCTCAACGGTCCTATGGGTTATAGCATCCTCCCAGTATTTCTGGTAGGTAAATGATATCTGCAACTTGTTGTTGATGGCATGTAGCAAGCCATGAAAATTTTCAGTCCCCTTGGGCTTCCGTTTTTCAAAATGAATAGACATGGAACTCGATTCGCCAATTTTTAAAGCGTTAAATACATCCAGTGCCTCCATTCTGCGCTGGCTAACTTCTGAAGTTTCATCTTGATTGATGGCATAAACTTTCAGCTTAAAGTCAAACCCTATCTCTACCTCAAAGATGGATTCAATATCCTTTAAATCCCTTTGAAACTGGCGCTTAGACATATTGAAATTGCCTCCCTGCAACTCCGACTGTTGTAAAAGATAAGTATCAATCTGCTCAAAATTTGCCGCCCCCTTCCTGAGCTTGTTCATGATATGGATGTACCGTAACACTGATTCCCGTTTAGTCATAACCCTTTATATTTTTGAATCAAAGATAACCCTACCCTACGACAGAATACGTCGTAGGGTAAATTAAATGCTCACCTTACGCAAAAACACTAAAAAAAATAATATAAAAGGCATTTAAAAAAAAGTTAAACACAAAGACACAAAGCCACGAAGAAAAAATAATTAAATACCAGTGCTTTGTGTCTTTGTGTTTAACTTGTTCATGCGTAATGTAAGTTAATAATAAAGCTTGGAAACCTTATCCAAAGTAAGAAATTGAGATCTCCAATGAAGGTAGCTCAACTGAAATTACTGTCAGCGTATTAAAGTAAGGGGAGTCAATATTGAATGTAGAATTTTTTAAGTCAGCAAAAGAATCAATATTCAATTTCAGGATAGAGCATAAAAATTTTCTTCCTTAAGTTTTTTGTTTTTCGTTTGAAGAATGAGTGTGATGACTGTGATAATTCTGTAAAATGCACGTTCAGATACTCAATAAACAACTGTAAATCATGTTCTTTTCCTAAATATTCGGTGAGTTTATATAGCTTTTTATTCTGTTTGTAAGTTTTGCTCAAACCCATTCTATTAAAAGCAGCTTGCTGTAAGTAGAATCTTTTGCACCATTTTCGAAATTCATGAAATTGGTCGGATGAAGAATTAAAGGTTAAACTTTTGTATAGTTTTTGCGATTTTTGATAGCTATTTAATAGCCTCCTTTTCAGTAGTTTAAGTTCTGAATTAATAGGAACATGCAGGAGTACTTCATTAGTTTTCTGAATGGCTTCATTCCCTTTATGAATTGCTTCTTTTCTATCCATATTTTCTTGTAAAATAAGATTGTAGTTCAATTCAAATTGGGCCCTTAATTCAGCAATATCATTTTTGTCAATGTCTTTTAATTTATCTTCGAGCGTATAAAAGATTTGAAGGTTAATAAAATGCTCTCTCGCACCGGCAAATTGTTTTGAAAGAGATTTTATACTGAATTTAAAATCCAAAAACTGTGATTGATCGAATTGAAATTCGTATAAATACAAAATCGCTGAAATAGATTTCAGCGATTTTCGTATCTTATGTATGGCTGTGTCAATATTCAAAAGGTCGTCTCCGGAAAATGGCTGAAGAGTATTTATATCCTTTTCAAGCATTAATTGGAGACTGACAACTTTCCCAATTTTGTCAAATATGCCATCATCCTTAAATTTCATAAACAATTTTGAATTCTGTCAAACAGTTTTTGTTATTCCTGTCATCATTGAAAACTATCAATATCTATATAAATCTACTTTTTTTCAGGATTCAAATTTTGAGGTGTTCTCGGTGCCAATTTTGGCTCTGTAGGGTTCACCTTTTTCTCCGCATTCATTGAATTTTTTTGATCAGCTTCCCGGCTCGAAGTTTCTATAGTGTCTTTAGTTTCTTGTTTTCCCTTAATTTCTTGTTTTTCTCTTAACACCCTGTACTCCAAAAAGAAGTTAGGATTTTGTTTTTCGTAAAGAAGTGCAAACCTATCAAGTTTGTTTGAAATCAGATTTTCTGTTTGTTTATTAATCTTCTTCATTTTCATGGCTACCTTTTCTTTTTCCTTCAATTCACCCTGGTAAAGAAGCATCGATTCAATAAACTTAATATTTGATTCTTCAATGTTTTTAATCATATCCGGCATTAATCCATATTCCTTTTTGAATTTAATATTGGTTTTTGCTTTATCAGGATTTAATGATGTTTTAACCATACTGATAAACGAAGTTGGAAATTCTCCATATTTAATTGCTGTAAGCCATATTTTTTTTGCAAATTTTATTAATTTATTGTCCGAACAGTTTTCAATATATTCCAATGTAAGATAATCCAATTGTTTTTGTAATTTCTTTTTCTTTTTGTCAACGGCAAACACCTGCATGATCCTAATTACCGGCATCATCTTTTCAATTAATTCCGTTCTCCGTTTATTCCTGATTTTTTCACTGGAGGTTATATCTTTATTTAATAAAGGTTGTAAATCCACCAATTTTTTCTGATTGGTACTAAGTTTCCCGGCAGCGTTTTGAAATCTGGATACCTTATTCAAGCTTTCATTGTTTCCGGATAATAAGCTAATTATTTGTTTATAACTATCTAATTTTGTGGTGTAACTCTTGATGTTTTCCATAGTATTTTCTGTTTTTATAATGTAAGATACGAATTTACAACAAAATAGTTAGAATTTTAAATTCTAAACCCTGAATTACACTATTAATCAATCTTTAATTTCTCTGCTGTAGATTGACAAATATTTTTTATCCAAACGTCACCTCCTGTCCTTCTGATCACTGATATTTACAAAATTAAACACATAGGTACATAGTACACATAGGAAAAACTAGCTATGTGGCCTATGTATCTATGTGTTTAATATAACTTTTAACAGTTTAAATTTAAAAATCAATCCAAATGGCATTTCCAAACCCTATAAAGTCCAAATCAATGAAAGTTATTTACGATGAAGTAGGTCAATATGCAGACAATGGCCTGGCAAAAGTTATGTTGATGGTTTCCAAAGTGGAACGAGTTGGCTTTATCGATCAATCCGGTAAAGTCATCGTCCCCGTCATTTATGAAAGCATTTGCCTACACGATTCAAATGGTTTTGCCAAAGTTAAAATAAACAATAAATGGGGTTTTCTGAATCTTTCAGGAAAAGAAATAATTCATCCGATTTATGATGCAGCAGAATTCTTCAGGGAAGGTGTGGTGAAAGTCTGCCAACACTCTAAATGGGGATTTGTGAATTCAGAAGGGAAAATCATTGTTCCATTGCAATACAACTGGATCTGGGAATTCAGCGAAGGATTGGCAATTGTGAGGACCGGTGATAAATATGGTGCAATCAATCGAAATGGAGAGCAAATCGTTCCCATAGTATACAATTTCATGAAACCCTTCAGCAATGGCTTATCTGCCACCAAACAAGGCCTGAAATGGGGATATGTCAATGCTCAGGGTATCATTCAAATTCCCTTTACCTACGATGATGCCTGGAGTTTCAAAAACGGCACCGCCCAGGTCATAACGGGCAGTGAGTTTAGGAGTATCCGGATTTAAGGTATCTTTTGCAGAATATTAACCACTAATTGATTCAAAGTAATTGTAAAACAACTCATCTCCCCGGTCAAAAATCTGATCGATTGATGAATGTACATTGGCTAAAATAAATGTCTGTCCATCTGAAAACTGCACTTTTTTATAGATAGGAGGATCACTCTGCAAACCAACAGCAACAACCTGTTGATCGAAAAACAACACATTTTTCCTGCCTTCAATTTCTGCTTTCTTTTCTTCTGCATAAGTACGTTTTGCGCGTCCCATATTTAAGGATGGCAGACAGCATATTGCATGGAATTGTTTCTGTTCAGCATTCAGAAAATCAAGCACACCGGTGATTAAACCTGTTCCGACAGAAGCCCCAAGTCCGGTTAAAATAATGTACCGATGGTCTTCATTGAAAATTGCCTTCATGTCCGGAGTGATGGACAATGGTTTTTTATAATGAATCCCTCCTATCCGGTAATCCTGTGGAGTTTCAAAAAACAAATGCTCCATTCCGGGTTTCAATGATTCGACATAAGGACCTGTGATGCAGGAATATTTTGCCTCTATCCCTTTTTCATGAATATACACCATTGCATTTGTTCCTCCCTGCCCCAATCCCACAAAATGAATTTGCCTATTGTCATGATTCCCAACAGCTAATATGCCTGGTATAAAAGCCATTGCTCCCAATGCTCCCAACCCTTTAAGTAATTCCCGACGTTCCATATTGAATATTTTTGAATTATTAAAGCAAAAATAATGGGGAGATAGGACAAGAGATGGCGGTGGAGGGAATTGGTTTTGGGAAATATTATTAATTTATTTAATTCATACGAATAATGTCGTAATCTTGGAACTTAAAAACTCACAGTCCATGTGAGACTGGGCAGCGAGTATCATTCAATAAAGTATAGAAAGCTAGAGTAACAAAGATTCAAAAAGAATTTGGTTTTACATTTCTAAGTCTTTTGCCTGTTCTATCAAATTTGCCACAACACTCCTTATTTCATTTTTTACATCTCCAGAAAGTATTGATAAAAATGTATCATTATTCCAACTAGAAAATTTCGACATGTATGACCAACCGTAAGGAATACTTGGGGTTAAATTATGACGATTAAACTTTTGATACAAAATTGAATTTGTTTCTAATGGCTTTTCATTTGTATCCTTTAACGAATACATATATTCAAGTGGTACATCGAAATCAAAACATATATTAAAATATTTCCATGAAGGAATAGTAAAACTGAAACCTTCATATCTTGTTATTCCTTTTAACTCTCTTGAGACTTCTATTTCAAGTTCTTTTGCAATTTCATATAACTGAGGATTAAAATAATTTGAAATTATAAGCTCTTTTAATGCTCCTATATTCTCAAAAATAGTAAATGCAGCTTGCACATTTTCTTTTGATGAAGATAATATTTTAACTATATCTTCTTTGTTTTTAGTATCCATATCTTGATTTGTTAGTTTCTTTAAATGATTGATATATTGGTTTATTGTTTCACGAACTAAAGGAAAACGAGATGATAAATCTACACATTGATCTAACCATAAAACAATATCATTTTCGTATGAAATTGGCTTATAATCAATATTTTGTCCACTATTGATAGAAGCATCCTTACCACTTAACGTTAAATAGAATATTTTATAATTTGCGATTCCATACTTATTAATTGCAAATTCATTATACCTTTTTAATTGTTCCCACTGATCACTTGCATAAATCTTATTTTCTATTATAAGAGCATGGCCATTATTATCGTTAATTAGAATATCTATTCTACCATTCCCTACACTCACTTCAGTTTGAACAGTTGCATTCTTGTAATCAAAGTCTTTAATAAATTCATTCAACCCAACTGTATCAATAAAGGCTTGCAAAAATTTATATTTTAAACCATGAGATCCTTGAGGACTAAGTAACTCTGAAAGAATAGAAGAGTGTGTAATCTCATAATGGTCTACACCCAGTATTCTAAACATATTAAAACGTCCACCTACAGAATCAAGTAATTCATCGTTTTTTTTATTTGTAATTGAAACCTGGGTCAATAGGTTTTGTAAATCTCTCATAAATGTTTTGGTATTTTATGTTTTAAGAAGCCTTTAGTTCATTAATTATTCTTAAATGTTAATTTGTCAAATAATCAGTTATTTAATCTTCATCACGCCCATTCGGGAACATAAAATCACTGTCAGTCCATGCATCCTCCACTTCAATAAAATGATCCCAAGCTTCTTTTTCATACCCATAGTCACCTTCATTTTCATCAATAAATTCACTACTATTATCTTCTAAATATTCAACAAAACGATCAATTTGTTGAGAGTCCTCATAATCGTCTGAATTAATGATTTCGAGTAACTCAGGATATTTTTTAGTCATTTCCTCATATTCATTATCACTTCCATGATCATCTATTTGAGATAATTCACTGCATTTTTCTATAAGCTGGTCTAATTCTTCTTTTGTCATAGCATGTTAGTTTAAAATTCCACTCACTTTTGGAGTCGTAAAGATAAACTATCTTTTAATGATATTAACGTTTAATGGCTGTTTATTTTCTGTTTTTAAGTATATAATATAATGATATTAAGATAGTTAAAACAATAAAGGATTTTACCCCTCCAAAAACGCCTAATTGGTATTTGCTGCAAAGTTTTAAATTACTCATATTAATTTTACAATTTCCTCATAGTATTTTTTACATTTTTCTTTATCTTTATTTCGCAGTTGCTAAATGCCTCAAATACAGTTCAGCACAAGCTCTTGCATCGCTTAAAGCTTCATGATGGTTCAGTTGTATATTATATCTCAAACACAATGAAGCGAGATTATTTCTAAATAAGCGGTAGGTGCAATGTTTTTCATATTCGGGAACCGGAAGATTATAATATTGTAATGTTTGAGCCAGCACCGGGAAATCGAAGCTCAGTCCGTTATGGGCCACTACCGATTGGTTGATAATAAAGGGTTCAACCAAATGCCAAACTTTATCAAAAGTAGGTTCATTGCGGGTGATATCGGGAGTAATGCCATGAATGTCGGTAAACCAGTCCCAATAAAAGTTATTGGGAGGTTGAACCAATATACTCAATTCATTGGTAATCAAACCATTTTTAACTCTCACCAGCCCAACTTGACAGATGCTCCAACGTTTTCCGTGTGCCGTTTCAAAATCAATTGCTGTAAATGTGTTCATCGTTTATAATTTAAATCCCATTGAATGTTTTATTTTATTTTGCTGAAATTCCATTTCATCCTGATTGTAAATGGCAGTCAGGGTCATAGGAGAATTAAACTCAGTATTGAATCCCAATTTATTCGAGAGTGATTGTGCTTTCTGCACTTCGAGCTCCTTAAATTCGTATTTGGCAATTAGCCTGCCCTTCCGCATTAATGCACTGTCAACCTTTGAAATATCAGTATTGAAAGAACATATTACCTGAATATTCAGACAATCGGACAATAGGCCATCCGTCATATTCAGCAAGGCTGAGACTGGCGAATGACCATCCTTATCGCGGTCAACGACAATGTTTTCAGCATCTTCAATCACAAAAACAGAATTGGGATTGTCGATCAGGATTGATATCAAATCGGGATTGGTAATAGCTCCAGCCATATTTGGTGGCAGAAATATCACATCCTTTCTAATCGATGAAATCAGGTACCGGATGTAAGATGTTTTGCCAGTTCCTGGTTTGCCGTGCAAAAGGACCAACCCTTTGTCATTTTTCTTAGAAAGCCGTTTAAGGATAGTTTGATGAATTTCCTTGAAATCTTCGTTGTAATTGTCTTCGATGCTCAGCTTCGGCTTGGTAATTTCTAAAGACTTGGTGCCTATTCCACTACGTGTGGAAATAAGCAAGGATAATTCAGGTTTTAGCCTGCCCTTCTTAACTTTGAATTTTTTAATTCCACAAATGATAGATTCAATCTTTTCAATGTCCGTTTTGCGGAAAAGGAACCGGACTATGGAACTATTGGTGTCGAAATCTACAATCAAGTCGTCGTACAAAAAATAAAAAATATCGTCCAACTCGGCTTTCTTGTTTTGATTGAAATAAATCTTGTTGTAGTAGCAGTCTTTTATTTCAGATTTATAGTGATCGAGAAACCAATGATTGGCTTTTTTGCAATCGATATTAATTTCATGGATAAAATTCGGAATAGCATTAAAATGAGCTATGAATATAGCGAACTCATTGAGGTAATCAGAATTACGGTTAGCAAATACTTCCGATAAATTCATTTTGGAAGAGATGGTCTCCAATTCAAAAGATTTAGATTGAATGCTACTCAAATTAGCGATGATTGACTCCATACATTTTAAGTGTTATAAATTATTTGTTTACCGGTAACTTTATAATTTAGAAATGCACATATTCACTCAGAGTACCGTCTTCAAAAATGAACTTTACCCTATACCAGGGCTGGTAAGATGAAAAAGTACTCAAGTCAAATTCTTTGTAGTTGATTACTTTATACCGATAGGCATAATAATCCACACCCTGAGAGATAAGTTCCATCTGCGAAAGCATTGGAATTTCTAATTTGTTCCGCTGTGCATATTTTATGATTAGCTCTCGAAAGAAATTTTGCTCCCTGATTTCACTCTCTTCATAGGTTCCTGATTTTACAACCTCTATAACCATTGGCTGATTTTCATTAATATACTTAACCACGCGGGGCCTTACTTCTTTAACTTCTTCCATGTATTCCTTAAAATGAGGACTTCCGGGAGATACGCCACCTAATACATTACGATCAGGATTTTCCAACGCTTCTTCAGCAATGGAAGTTGAATCTTTAAGTAATTTTGAGATTAAAATATCACCCCTTACCTGCTCCAGGATATCCTGATTTCCTTCAGGAATAAAACCATCAAATGCAATATTTTGAACCTTTTCAGAAGATTCTTCCTTTTTCTGGCTAACAGAATTACATGAATAAACCATCCCGACTAACAGGAATAATAAACAAAATTTCCACATACGATTTACTTTTAAGGAATTTGAAATTTAACTCTGATACCTACCCGTTATTTTTATTCAAAAGTAACCCGCACCTCAGCCACCAGATGTCGTACCATCTTATTTTTATTCAAAATTCAAAATAAATTATTCAGCCTCTGTTTATGACCAGTTGCAATTA
>Ga0123339_10001029_pt1 | contig 19792 bp, 9 predicted proteins | sample lystaG_FD_89956 | JGI IMG/M metagenome (GOLD analysis project Ga0123339, IMG submission 89956) | Glacier valley bacterial and archeal communities from Borup Fiord, Nunavut, Canada, to study Microbial Dark Matter (Phase II) -... | ecosystem: Environmental > Aquatic > Freshwater > Ice > Glacier ... | reverse complement strand
GTTGCAATGTTTATTGACTCTGAATCTGCCGTTTAATTTCATTCCTTCTGATTTTACCATTGGGGGTTTGAGGAAAGTTTGCAAGAAAAATTACCGATTTCGGTCTTTCAAAGGGTGGAAGCAGGTCAGCTATATTTTGCTGAAGCCATTCAGTATTAGTGGGTGTACCTTCGATTACCAATATCAGTTTTTCTCCCAGCATTTCATCTGGCACGGATGAAATGACAAACCGGGCATTCATCAATGGTTCAATTTTTTTCTCGATCGTTTGGGGCCAGTATTTTATTCCTCCTGAAATAATTACATCATCAACCCTTCCCAGGATACGAAAACTGGTGGGCGATAGAACTTCAGCTATATCTGTGGTTTGAAGGAATTTATTTAGTTCGGGAACATGAATTTGCAGGCATTCGTTTTTGCTCTGAGTAACTGAAATACCAGGCAAACAATAATATACATCTGAACGCCTCTCTCCTGAAAGTTCACGAATGGCAATGTGGGAGGCTGTTTCCGTCATTCCATAAGTAGAAACGACGCGGCTTTTTAACTGGCTGACCTGCTCTTCCAAAGTTACATAGATAGCTGATCCTCCAATCAGCAAGTTACGGATGTGTCCGAGTTTTTCCTTTCCTGAATCACTATCTAATAGCTTAAAAACCTGGTTGGGAACCATCGCTCCGAAATCAAAGGTGTCGTTTAGTAATAACTCAAATTCTGAAGAGGGATCAAGGGTGATCAAATCCATTTTACCAACAATGGCCCTTACTACCATCATCTTCCCGGCAATGAAACGGCAAGGGAGGCTTAATAAAATCCGGTTTCCCTTTTTGAGTTTGAAGTATTCTATGGTTCGTTCGGCACTTTTTACCATGACCGCCTTTGGAAGTTCGATGGGAGTAGGTTCTCCCGTACTGCCAGAAGTATGTGTCTGAATGGATTGCGATGTAGAGAACCATTCTTTTAGAAAAGTAAATAATTCAGTTTCCCAACTGGTTAATTTGGGGGATGAGAGTTTTTCTGCAATCAGCAAAGCCAACTCTTCTACCGTGTAACTTTGCCCGTTTATACTGATAATGGCTGGCTTGTTATTCATCATTAAGCAGTTTAAGGTTCCACTGTTGGCTGGGTTGATGCCAGAGTTGATCACCTACAATTTGCAGGGGAGAATCAATATTGTTGGTAAAAAGCTGACCGGTCCCCAATCCTTGTTCCATTGAAATATTTTGCTGAAACGTCCATTGTGCAATGGCATTCAGCCCTATGTTTGATTCGAGGGCAGAGGTAACCCACCAGCCTATATGATATTTATTAGACAGTTCGATCCATTTTTCACAACCTGCCAGGCCTCCATGCACACTGGGTTTGAGGATAAAATAAGCGGGATGGATTTGTTCAGCAATTTGAATCAGTTGCTTTTGATTGAATACTCCTATCAGGTCTTCATCCAGACCAATAGGAATGGGGGACTGTTCACACAATCGGGCCATTTCATCCCATCTCCCTGCCTGGATGGGTTGTTCGATGGAATGAATCTGCAAATCGGACAGTCGTTTCAGGTTTTCGAGGGCCGTATTGTAAGAATATGCGCCATTGGCATCTACCCTGAGGGTTATTTCCTGTGCTGAAAACTCTTTGCGGATTTCTTTCAGCAAGTTAAATTCAGTTTCAAAATCAATGGCTCCTATTTTCATTTTGATACATCGGAAACCGGCATCCAGCTTGCTACGGATCTGCTGCTTCATGAAATCGGGAGTTCCCATCCATATCAGTCCGTTGATTGGGATTCCCTTTTCGCCGTTTGTAAAAGGTGAAGGGAACAGAACTTGCTGACCACCGTTTTTTAAATCAAGTAGTGCAGTTTCGAGTCCGAAGCGAATGGAGGGCCAGTGATTAAGCTCTTGAGGAAAGTATCTGAAATAAGCAATCTCACTGCACACTTGTAACAGTTTACTACTCATTTCCTTCAAATTTTCAATGCTCAGGTTGGGCAGAGGAGCACATTCGCCAATTCCCGTGATGGTTCCTTCGGTTAAATAAATGTACCACACCTCACGGGTGGTGTACACGCCCCTTGAAGTGCCCGATGGTTGTTTGAAATTGAGCGTATATTTTTTGAAATGGGCTATCATGGTTGTGTTGACTTTTGAACTTTAAAGGTATAAAATAAAATGCAACCAACAGGTGTTGATCAGAATCTTCCAAATGTAAAGGTGCAGAGTTCTCCTGATATTGGTAAAATCTATGACGTAACAGGTGATGAAGGTGCAGCGCACCGTAATATTAAGTCCAAAAATTGGTTATGAAATTGCGGTGCACTGCACCTTCCAATCCTCTATGTAATCGATTACTACAAATATTTTGCGGCTCACCCGCTGTTGATTGTGAAATACAATATCTTCCAGCGAGTTTAAAGCATTGTGAAAAAGAAGTATATTTGTGTAAAATTGATGAGCATGAAGACAAATGGCAGATAATTATTTCGGGCTTTTAAATAGCTTAAGCAAAGAGAACAAGTTAAGGCTTATTGCTAAATTATCTAATTCCATGGCCTATGAAGTGGTTAAAAATGAGGATAGGATTGATAAGTATTTTGGCGCTTTCATTTCTGATAAGAGTGCCCAAGAGATTATCAAGGAATTAAAGGAAAGCAGGAATTTCAACCGATCAGTGGAAGCTTTTTGACAATGGAAAAATATCTTCCGGATACTAATATTTGTATTTTTTTATTGAAAGGAAAATATAACCTGAATGTCAAATTAAAGCAAGTTGGACTTCAAAACTGTTACGTTTCAGAAATTACATTGGAAGAACTTAAATTCGAAGCAGAATATGGCAACCGGGTTTCGGAGAACACTGAAATGGTTGATTGTTTTGCACAAGAATTGGCCATTGTTCCAATTTTTAATTCGCTGAATATTTATGCGAAACAAAAAGCACCGCTTAGGAAATCAGGGAAGATACTTGATGATTTTGATTTGTTGATAGGAGCTACTGCGATTGCCAATAATCTTATTCCGGTTACTGAAAATGAAAAACATCTTGCCCGGATGTCAAAGATAAATATGGAGAACTGGATAATACGTTAAAATAGATTTGCTAATTTATTCTGGAGGACTTTTACTTCACATTTTCTCAACCGCTGGTTGAAGTCAACCGTATTTTGGCTCATCTGGCATCTGCAATGACGTTGTAAATGAATTCCATTTCTGAATTTCCGACAAAGGGACAAGGATAAAGGAACATTTCAGTCAATTAACAGAATTGGCCATTTGTTACTCTCCTATTTGGATTTTTGAGGCCTAATGGGTAATAAAATGCCCCAAGTACTCGAAGCCAATTGACAGATTTGTCCTTTTGTTAATTTATACTAAAAACGGGATAAATTTGTACACTTCATAGAAATAAGTAGTAATCTATCCCGTTTTGATGTATAATAATACCCATGGTGTCTCCTTTTCCCGACAGAATCCTTATGATAAAATGTGGTTGACACAACAATAGTGTCGTGTCAGGGCTAATATGTCGCAACTCGACACTACCAATAAGAGTTTATAAAACTGTCATTGGTAGGCCACGAAGCAATCTCGCCATAGGAGTGCAAATACCTCCTCAACTTATATGCCATGAGGGTCACATTAGCCTTAACACGGCATTGGGCTATAAAAAAACCTGCTCTTGTGGAGCAGGTTTTTGAATTATGAGAAACTTTGTCTGTTGAATTATAAGGTCTTGGCAACCTCAGTCAAGGTAAAGGCTTCGATAAAGTCACCTGCTTTAACATTGTTGTAATTATCAATATTCAAGCCGCATTCATATCCTTTATTGACTTCTTTTACATCGTCTTTGAAACGTTTCAATGATCCCAATGTACCCGTGTAGATTACAATACCGTCGCGGATAACACGAATCCTGTCTTTTCTGAAAATCTTACCGTCCCGAACAATACACCCGGCGATAGTACCCACCTTGGTAATATCGAATGCTTCCATCACTTCGGCAGTTCCGGTAATTTCTTCTCTTATTTCAGGAGAAAGCATCCCTTCCATGGCCGCTTTGATTTCGTTGATGGCATCGTAAATGATGGAGTACAGACGAATATCAATTTGTTCTTTTTCTGCAATCTTACGGGCACTAACCGATGGCCGTACCTGGAATCCTACTATGATTGCATTGGATGCGGTGGCAAGCATGATATCCGATTCGGAAATGGCTCCAACAGCTTTATGGATCACATTTACCTGAATTTCCTGAGTTGACAGTTTGATCAACGAATCAGAAAGCGCTTCGATTGATCCATCCACGTCACCCTTCACAATCAGGTTTAATTCCTGGAAGTTTCCTATGGCAATACGTCGGCCGATTTCATCAAGTGTAATATGTTTTGTGGTACGCAAGCCTTGTTCGCGGGCCAGCTGTTCACGTTTGTTGGCAATGTTGCGGGCATCACGCTCGTTTTCCATCCCATTGAACTTATCACCGGCCTGGGGCGCTCCGTCAAGACCAAGAATAATAACCGGCTCTGCAGGCCCTGCGATATCAACACGTTGGTTACGTTCATTAAACATAGCCTTTACATGGCCATAATACTGACCGGCCAAAATCACATCGCCCACACGCAGGGTTCCGTTTTGTACCAGAACGGTACAAACATATCCCCGCCCTTTGTCAAGTGATGATTCAAGGACTGTACCCGAGGCTCTTTTATTTGGATTACCTTTCAACTCAAGCATTTCGGCTTCCAGCAATATTTTCTCCAGCAACAGGTCAACATTTAATCCTGACTTAGCTGAAATTTCCTGACTTTGGTATTTTCCACCCCAATCTTCGACCAGGTAGTTCATACCAGCCAGTTGCTCTTTGATTCGCTCTGGGTTTGCTCCGTTTTTGTCAATCTTGTTGATGGCAAAAACAATTGGCACACTAGCGGCGGCAGCATGGTTAATGGCTTCTACTGACTGTGGCATGATGTTGTCGTCAGCCGCCACAATAATAATGGCAATATCTGTTACCTGTGCACCCCTGGCGCGCATGGCCGTGAAGGCTTCGTGCCCGGGAGTATCAAGGAAAGTTATTTCACGCCCGTTTTTTAGTTTCACATGGTAGGCCCCAATGTGCTGGGTAATTCCACCGGCTTCACCTGCAATAACGTTTGTACTACGGATATGGTCAAGCAATGAAGTTTTACCATGGTCAACATGTCCCATTACAGTGACCACTGGCGCCCTGGGAAGCAACATCTCAGGGGTATCGGGCTCTTCTTCGATGGCCACTGCAATTTCAGCACTTACAAATTCAACTTTGAATCCGAATTCATCGGCCACGATAGCCATCGTTTCTGCATCCAGGCGTTGATTGATAGAAACAAACAGACCAAGGCTCATACAGGTGGAAATTACAGCCGTAACCGCAACATCCATCATGGTAGCCAATTCGTTCACTGAAACATACTCAGTTACTTTCAAGATATTCTGATCGGCTTCATCACGTTCAAGCTGAGCGGCAGCTTTGTCACTGACCAACTGGCGTTTATCTTTCCGGTATTTTGACCCTTTGGATTTGGTACCTTTGGTGGTAAGGCGGGCTAGTGTATCTTTTATCTGCTTTTGAACATCCTCTTCACTGACTTCTTTTTTCAGCAGTGGACGCTTCTTTAATAGTTTTGATTTATCATGAGATGAAGCAGCTGCCCCACCAATGTTTTTAGTAACAACCAGCTTTCGCCTTTCGCCTGTAACAGGAGGTTTTTCACCCACAGCTACCCTTTGTTGAGCTCCGGGAATATCTTTTGAAATACGTTTTCTCTTCTTTTTATTTCTTGCCGCTTGCAGAGCAGCCTCCGACATTGGAGGTTTCCGGTCTCCCTGCAATTCAATTTTACCAACAACTGTAGGCCCGGCTAGTCTTTCAGCTCTGGCTTTGATGACTGTTGGAGGAGTTCTTGCCGGCTCATTGGTTACTTCAGGAATGCTATTTTCCTTTTCTCCGGGTTTCGGGATGTCCCGACGAACACGATCGCGGTCTTTGCGTTCTTCTTCTTTCTGTCTTTTGCTTTTTTTGGCTGGCCTGGTTTTCTGGTTCAGTAAATCCAAATCAATCCTTCCAACGACTTTTACTTCCTCGACTTTGGGAACATTGGTTATGATAACATCTGAATCGAACCGATTGGCTTCTTCTTCCGCTTGAACCTTTTCCTGTTTAACTTCAGGTATTACAATGACCGGATGCTTCTTTTCTTTAACTTTAACCTCTTCAACTGGCTCCACAGCCTTTACTTCCTCTACCTTCTTTGGAGCTTCCGCAACTGGCTTTGGTTCAACTATGGCCTGCTGTGGATCAGCCACCGCAGTTTCCCTGGCCGTAGCCACCGGAGTCTCTTTAGGAGTAACTATTGGGCTTTCTTTGGGAAGATTGGAAGTAACCACCGGGGTTTGCGCAACAGACGGCTCTTCTTTTTTCTTGTGAGCATTCAAATTATCAAGATCAATTGTGCCAAGAACTTTTAAAGGTTCCATCTCGGGCCTGCTGATCGTAAAGGGTTCGTCTTTAGGTTCTTGTTTTACAGATTTTGGCTCGTAATGCTGAATGGGTTCAGTTTTTCTGGAAGTATTTCCCTTAATAATTACTTCATCATCGTCAAAATCATCGTCATCAACACGGCGACTAGTATCCTTCACATCATCCAGAGAAACGGATTCTTTCGCTCCCCGATGAATTTTCAGGTTAATTTTTTCTGACTCTTTCTTCAGGCTTACATCACCTTTATATTCTTTCTCAAGAAGATGGTATGCATCGTCTGTAATTTTGTTGTTTGGATCTGTATCAATGGCAAATCCTTTCTTGTGCAGAAATTCAACGATGGTTGAAATACCAACATTAAAATCCCGCGCTACTTTACTTAGTCGTTTAATACTACCTATAACCATAAACCCACTCAGTTAAATAAACCTCAAAAATATTTTTAAGGAATTAACGATCATGCATTTCTACACTTAAAATCTAAAATACCCTAATTTTTATGCAATAATAGGAATAAACTATTAAATTTATTCAAATTCATTTCTAAGAATTCTCAGAACCTCATCGATTGTTTCATCTTCGAGGTCGGTCCTTTTGATCAGTTCGGCCCGGGTAAGGGTCAATACGTTCTTAGCCGTATCGCAACCAATTGATTTTAATTGATCAATTACCCAGCTTTCAATTTCGTCGGCAAATTCGTCCAGGTTTACATCTTCATCATCTGGCGCTACCTCGCGGTAAACATCAATTTCGTAACCTGTAAGCTGACTGGCAAGCCTTATATTTAATCCACCTTTTCCGATGGCCATAGATACTTCATCGGGTTTCAGGTATACATCGGCCCGTTTGGTGTCTTCATGCAATTTGATGGAGGATACTTTGGCCGGGTTCAATGCCCGCTGAATAAACAACTGAGTATTGGCCGAATAATTAATCACATCAATATTTTCATTGCGCAACTCACGGACAATGCCATGAATACGCGATCCTTTCATCCCAACACATGCTCCAACAGGGTCAATGCGTTCGTCATAAGATTCAACCGCCACTTTAGCCCTTTCACCAGGCACCCTGACAATTTTCTTGATGGTAATCAAACCATCGAATATTTCAGGAACTTCCAGCTCGAACAATCGTTCAAGGAATACGGTGGAGGTGCGTGAAAGAATGATCAGCGGATTGTTGTTCCGCAATTCAACTTTAAAAACCACGGCCCTCAGATTATCTCCTTTTCTGAAATAATCGGAAGGTATTTGTTCTGTTCTGGGAAGGATCAATTCATTTCCTTCGTCATCGAGAATCAAAATTTCCTTTTTCCAGACCTGGTAAACTTCCCCGGTCACGATGTCACCGATTTTATTTTTGTACTTGGAAAAGATCTGGTCTTTTTCAAGTTCCATAATGCGGCTGGCAAGATTTTGGCGCAAATTCAAAATAGCCCTGCGGCCAAACTGGGCAAGCTTCACCTCATCGGTTACTTCTTCTCCAATGTTATAATCTGCATCAATTTTTTTGGCCTCTTTCAGTGTAATCTGCCTGTTGGGATCTTCATAATCCGCGTCAGCAACTACAACTCTATTGCGCCATATCTCAAAGTCACCCTTATCGATGTTAATAATCACATCGAAGTTTTCATCTGAGCCGTAGGTTTTCTGCAGAACATTTTTGAATACATCTTCCAATACGCTCATCATGGTAGCGCGGTCGATGCTTTTCAGTTCCTTAAATTCGGCAAAGGTGTCGATAAGATTAAGAGTCTCCATCTGGTCCCTATTTTTAATTTAAAATTTCAATACTTTTTTTGCTTCTTTTATTTCAGAATATTCCAAATGGTGAACCCGTGTAACGAGTTCCTTCTTTTTCGATCCTTCCAGCTTTTCTTTGGTTGTGATCTCCAGGTCAATTCCCTGTTCTGCAACCCCGATCAGCAGTCCATTCAGTTTTTGCCCATTCGCCAGCAATACTTCAATTTCTTTGTCCTGATTCTTCTTATACTGACGTATCAGTCTGAAAGGTTCTGTTAATCCGGCAGAATAGACCGATAATTCAAAATCTTCTGCTTCCCTGTCAAGTTTACTTTCAACATACCGGCTAATTTCAACAATCTGATTGATTGAAATGCCCGTATCGCTGTCAACCATAATATGAACTTCATTGCCCGATGAAATCGTCACATCCACCAGAAACTGGTCCTCTGTGAGCTTTTCATTTACAAGTACGCTTATCTTAGCTTTGTCGATCATATTTTTGTAATAAAATAGGGGACTTTAGATCCCCTACAATTGGTTTTCCCCAAATTGTCGGCACAAAAATAGTAATTTTAATTAAATTGTCAAAATCAATTGTTTAAGGTTTTTGATATTCATATTATTTTTTACAAATGAACAGCCATTAAAGTGTCATATAATACAAATAATTTCCTATTTTTGTATTCGTCGTCTTCATAAACAGGCCATTAACGATTTGAAAACAAATAAAAAGAAAATCATCAACGATCCGGTATTTGGGTTTATCAACATCCGCTCCGAACTGGTCTTTGATTTAATCGAACATCCTTATTTTCAGCGGCTGCGAAGGATCAAGCAGTTGGGACTTTCATGCATGGTGTACCCTGGCGCAAACCATACCCGTTTTGAACATGCCCTGGGCGCTGTTCACTTAATGCGTTCGGCCATTGGGGCATTGCGCCTGAAAGGTCAAAAAATTACCGATCAAGAGGCCGAGGCGGTTACCGTGGCCATTTTGTTGCACGACATCGGGCACGGCCCATTTTCACATGTGCTGGAAAGCACTTTGGTGCAGGGAGTTGCCCATGAACAAATTTCTTTGATACTGATGCAAGAACTGAACCGTCAGTTTGATGATCAATTAAATCTGGCCATTCGTATTTTTACAGATCAGTACCCCAAACATTTCCTACATCAATTGGTTTCCAGCCAATTAGATATGGACAGGCTGGATTACCTGAGCCGCGACAGTTTCTTCTCCGGAGTATCTGAAGGAATTATCAGCTCGGAACGAATTATTAAAATGCTGGATGTAAGAAATGATGAATTGGTAGTTGAATACAAAGGTATTTATTCGGTTGAGAGCTTCCTGATTTCCCGTAGATTGATGTATTGGCAGGTGTATTTGCACAAGACGGTTTTGTCGGCCGAATATTTGTTGATTAATGTTCTTGTGCGTGCGCGCGAACTGGCGATGAAAGGCGCTGGGCTATTCGCCACTCCCGTCTTGAAAGCCTTCCTCACCAACCAAGTTACACGCGAAGATTTTATTCATAACCGGATGATCAACGGCAGACCGGCACTTGATCTTTTTGCCAGCTTAGACGATAACGACATCTTCGCTTCAATAAAAGAGTGGCAGGAAAACCCGGATCCGGGTTTTCCTGCCACTCTTTTATTGAAGCGAAGATGTCGTTATCGTCTAAGCTGGCAAAAAGATCAAGTGCCGGTCTGCCGTTGATCATCCGGTTATGAATAAAATCTTCGCGTGTAACTTGGTTGGTGAGGAAGGCTTTCAAGACGGGAGTGGCGAATAGCCCAGCGCCTTTCATCGCCAGTTCGCGCGCACGCACAAGAACATTAATCAACAAATATTCGGCCGACAAAACCGTCTTGTGCAAATACACCTGCCAATACATCAATCTACGGGAAATCAGGAAGCTCTCAACCGAATAAATACCTTTGTATTCAACTACCAATTCATCATTTCTTACATCCAGCATTTTAATAATTCGTTCCGAGCTGATAATTCCTTCAGATACTCCGGAGAAGAAACTGTCGCGGCTCAGGTAATCCAGCCTGTCCATATCTAATTGGCTGGAAACCAATTGATGTAGGAAATGTTTGGGGTACTGATCTGTAAAAATACGAATGGCCAGATTTAATTGATCATCAAACTGACGGTTCAGTTCTTGCATCAGTATCAAAGAAATTTGTTCATGGGCAACTCCCTGCACCAAAGTGCTTTCCAGCACATGTGAAAATGGGCCGTGCCCGATGTCGTGCAACAAAATGGCCACGGTAACCGCCTCGGCCTCTTGATCGGTAATTTTTTGACCTTTCAGGCGCAATGCCCCAATGGCCGAACGCATTAAGTGAACAGCGCCCAGGGCATGTTCAAAACGGGTATGGTTTGCGCCAGGGTACACCATGCATGAAAGTCCCAACTGCTTGATCCTTCGCAGCCGCTGAAAATAAGGATGTTCGATTAAATCAAAGACCAGTTCGGAGCGGATGTTGATAAACCCAAATACCGGATCGTTGATGATTTTCTTTTTATTTGTTTTCAAATCGTTAATGGCCTGTTTATGAAGACGACGAATACAAAAATAGGAAATTATTTGTATTATATGACACTTTAATGGCTGTTCATTTGTAAAAAATAATATGAATATCAAAAACCTTAAACAATTGATTTTGACAATTTAATTAAAATTACTATTTTTGTGCCGACAATTTGGGGAAAACCAATTGTAGGGGATCTAAAGTCCCCTATTTTATTACAAAAATATGATCGACAAAGCTAAGATAAGCGTACTTGTAAATGAAAAGCTCACAGAGGACCAGTTTCTGGTGGATGTGACGATTTCATCGGGCAATGAAGTTCATATTATGGTTGACAGCGATACGGGCATTTCAATCAATCAGATTGTTGAAATTAGCCGGTATGTTGAAAGTAAACTTGACAGGGAAGCAGAAGATTTTGAATTATCGGTCTATTCTGCCGGATTAACAGAACCTTTCAGACTGATACGTCAGTATAAGAAGAATCAGGACAAAGAAATTGAAGTATTGCTGGCGAATGGGCAAAAACTGAATGGACTGCTGATCGGGGTTGCAGAACAGGGAATTGACCTGGAGATCACAACCAAAGAAAAGCTGGAAGGATCGAAAAAGAAGGAACTCGTTACACGGGTTCACCATTTGGAATATTCTGAAATAAAAGAAGCAAAAAAAGTATTGAAATTTTAAATTAAAAATAGGGACCAGATGGAGACTCTTAATCTTATCGACACCTTTGCCGAATTTAAGGAACTGAAAAGCATCGACCGCGCTACCATGATGAGCGTATTGGAAGATGTATTCAAAAATGTTCTGCAGAAAACCTACGGCTCAGATGAAAACTTCGATGTGATTATTAACATCGATAAGGGTGACTTTGAGATATGGCGCAATAGAGTTGTAGTTGCTGACGCGGATTATGAAGATCCCAACAGGCAGATTACACTGAAAGAGGCCAAAAAAATTGATGCAGATTATAACATTGGAGAAGAAGTAACCGATGAGGTGAAGCTTGCCCAGTTTGGCCGCAGGGCTATTTTGAATTTGCGCCAAAATCTTGCCAGCCGCATTATGGAACTTGAAAAAGACCAGATCTTTTCCAAGTACAAAAATAAAATCGGTGACATCGTGACCGGGGAAGTTTACCAGGTCTGGAAAAAGGAAATTTTGATTCTCGATGACGAAGGAAATGAATTGATCCTTCCCAGAACAGAACAAATACCTTCCGATTATTTCAGAAAAGGAGATAATCTGAGGGCCGTGGTTTTTAAAGTTGAATTGCGGAACAACAATCCGCTGATCATTCTTTCACGCACCTCCACCGTATTCCTTGAACGATTGTTCGAGCTGGAAGTTCCTGAAATATTCGATGGTTTGATTACCATCAAGAAAATTGTCAGGGTGCCTGGTGAAAGGGCTAAAGTGGCGGTTGAATCTTATGACGAACGCATTGACCCTGTTGGAGCATGTGTTGGGATGAAAGGATCGCGTATTCATGGCATTGTCCGTGAGTTGCGCAATGAAAATATTGATGTGATTAATTATTCGGCCAATACTCAGTTGTTTATTCAGCGGGCATTGAACCCGGCCAAAGTATCCTCCATCAAATTGCATGAAGACACCAAACGGGCCGATGTATACCTGAAACCCGATGAAGTATCTATGGCCATCGGAAAAGGTGGATTAAATATAAGGCTTGCCAGTCAGCTTACAGGTTACGAAATTGATGTTTACCGCGAGGTAGCGCCAGATGATGAAGATGTAAACCTGGACGAATTTGCCGACGAAATTGAAAGCTGGGTAATTGATCAATTAAAATCAATTGGTTGCGATACGGCTAAGAACGTATTGACCCTTACCCGGGCCGAACTGATCAAAAGGACCGACCTCGAAGATGAAACAATCGATGAGGTTCTGAGAATTCTTAGAAATGAATTTGAATAAATTTAATAGTTTATTCCTATTATTGCATAAAAATTAGGGTATTTTAGATTTTAAGTGTAGAAATGCATGATCGTTAATTCCTTAAAAATATTTTTGAGGTTTATTTAACTGAGTGGGTTTATGGTTATAGGTAGTATTAAACGACTAAGTAAAGTAGCGCGGGATTTTAATGTTGGTATTTCAACCATCGTTGAATTTCTGCACAAGAAAGGATTTGCCATTGATACAGATCCAAACAACAAAATTACAGACGATGCATACCATCTTCTTGAGAAAGAATATAAAGGTGATGTAAGCCTGAAGAAAGAGTCAGAAAAAATTAACCTGAAAATTCATCGGGGAGCGAAAGAATCCGTTTCTCTGGATGATGTGAAGGATACTAGTCGCCGTGTTGATGACGATGATTTTGACGATGATGAAGTAATTATTAAGGGAAATACTTCCAGAAAAACTGAACCCATTCAGCATTACGAGCCAAAATCTGTAAAACAAGAACCTAAAGACGAACCCTTTACGATCAGCAGGCCCGAGATGGAACCTTTAAAAGTTCTTGGCACAATTGATCTTGATAATTTGAATGCTCACAAGAAAAAAGAAGAGCCGTCTGTTGCGCAAACCCCGGTGGTTACTTCCAATCTTCCCAAAGAAAGCCCAATAGTTACTCCTAAAGAGACTCCGGTGGCTACGGCCAGGGAAACTGCGGTGGCTGATCCACAGCAGGCCATAGTTGAACCAAAGCCAGTTGCGGAAGCTCCAAAGAAGGTAGAGGAAGTAAAGGCTGTGGAGCCAGTTGAAGAGGTTAAAGTTAAAGAAAAGAAGCATCCGGTCATTGTAATACCTGAAGTTAAACAGGAAAAGGTTCAAGCGGAAGAAGAAGCCAATCGGTTCGATTCAGATGTTATCATAACCAATGTTCCCAAAGTCGAGGAAGTAAAAGTCGTTGGAAGGATTGATTTGGATTTACTGAACCAGAAAACCAGGCCAGCCAAAAAAAGCAAAAGACAGAAAGAAGAAGAACGCAAAGACCGCGATCGTGTTCGTCGGGACATCCCGAAACCCGGAGAAAAGGAAAATAGCATTCCTGAAGTAACCAATGAGCCGGCAAGAACTCCTCCAACAGTCATCAAAGCCAGAGCTGAAAGACTAGCCGGGCCTACAGTTGTTGGTAAAATTGAATTGCAGGGAGACCGGAAACCTCCAATGTCGGAGGCTGCTCTGCAAGCGGCAAGAAATAAAAAGAAGAGAAAACGTATTTCAAAAGATATTCCCGGAGCTCAACAAAGGGTAGCTGTGGGTGAAAAACCTCCTGTTACAGGCGAAAGGCGAAAGCTGGTTGTTACTAAAAACATTGGTGGGGCAGCTGCTTCATCTCATGATAAATCAAAACTATTAAAGAAGCGTCCACTGCTGAAAAAAGAAGTCAGTGAAGAGGATGTTCAAAAGCAGATAAAAGATACACTAGCCCGCCTTACCACCAAAGGTACCAAATCCAAAGGGTCAAAATACCGGAAAGATAAACGCCAGTTGGTCAGTGACAAAGCTGCCGCTCAGCTTGAACGTGATGAAGCCGATCAGAATATCTTGAAAGTAACTGAGTATGTTTCAGTGAACGAATTGGCTACCATGATGGATGTTGCGGTTACGGCTGTAATTTCCACCTGTATGAGCCTTGGTCTGTTTGTTTCTATCAATCAACGCCTGGATGCAGAAACGATGGCTATCGTGGCCGATGAATTCGGATTCAAAGTTGAATTTGTAAGTGCTGAAATTGCAGTGGCCATCGAAGAAGAGCCCGATACCCCTGAGATGTTGCTTCCCAGGGCGCCAGTGGTCACTGTAATGGGACATGTTGACCATGGTAAAACTTCATTGCTTGACCATATCCGTAGTACAAACGTTATTGCAGGTGAAGCCGGTGGAATTACCCAGCACATTGGGGCCTACCATGTGAAACTAAAAAACGGGCGTGAAATAACTTTCCTTGATACTCCCGGGCACGAAGCCTTCACGGCCATGCGCGCCAGGGGTGCACAGGTAACAGATATTGCCATTATTATTGTGGCGGCTGACGACAACATCATGCCACAGTCAGTAGAAGCCATTAACCATGCTGCCGCCGCTAGTGTGCCAATTGTTTTTGCCATCAACAAGATTGACAAAAACGGAGCAAACCCAGAGCGAATCAAAGAGCAACTGGCTGGTATGAACTACCTGGTCGAAGATTGGGGTGGAAAATACCAAAGTCAGGAAATTTCAGCTAAGTCAGGATTAAATGTTGACCTGTTGCTGGAGAAAATATTGCTGGAAGCCGAAATGCTTGAGTTGAAAGGTAATCCAAATAAAAGAGCCTCGGGTACAGTCCTTGAATCATCACTTGACAAAGGGCGGGGATATGTTTGTACCGTTCTGGTACAAAACGGAACCCTGCGTGTGGGCGATGTGATTTTGGCCGGTCAGTATTATGGCCATGTAAAGGCTATGTTTAATGAACGTAACCAACGTGTTGATATCGCAGGGCCTGCAGAGCCGGTTATTATTCTTGGTCTTGACGGAGCGCCCCAGGCCGGTGATAAGTTCAATGGGATGGAAAACGAGCGTGATGCCCGCAACATTGCCAACAAACGTGAACAGCTGGCCCGCGAACAAGGCTTGCGTACCACAAAACATATTACACTTGATGAAATCGGCCGACGTATTGCCATAGGAAACTTCCAGGAATTAAACCTGATTGTGAAGGGTGACGTGGATGGATCAATCGAAGCGCTTTCTGATTCGTTGATCAAACTGTCAACTCAGGAAATTCAGGTAAATGTGATCCATAAAGCTGTTGGAGCCATTTCCGAATCGGATATCATGCTTGCCACCGCATCCAATGCAATCATAGTAGGATTCCAGGTACGGCCATCGGTTAGTGCCCGTAAGATTGCAGAAAAAGAACAAATTGATATTCGTCTGTACTCCATCATTTACGATGCCATCAACGAAATCAAAGCGGCCATGGAAGGGATGCTTTCTCCTGAAATAAGAGAAGAAATTACCGGAACTGCCGAAGTGATGGAAGCATTCGATATTACCAAGGTGGGTACTATCGCCGGGTGTATTGTTCGGGACGGTAAGATTTTCAGAAAAGACAGGATTCGTGTTATCCGCGACGGTATTGTAATCTACACGGGTACATTGGGATCATTGAAACGTTTCAAAGACGATGTAAAAGAAGTCAATAAAGGATATGAATGCGGCTTGAATATTGATAATTACAACAATGTTAAAGCAGGTGACTTTATCGAAGCCTTTACCTTGACTGAGGTTGCCAAGACCTTATAATTCAACAGACAAAGTTTCTCATAATTCAAAAACCTGCTCCACAAGAGCAGGTTTTTTTATAGCCCAATGCCGTGTTAAGGCTAATGTGACCCTCATGGCATATAAGTTGAGGAGGTATTTGCACTCCTATGGCGAGATTGCTTCGTGGCCTACCAATGACAGTTTTATAAACTCTTATTGGTAGTGTCGAGTTGCGACATATTAGCCCTGACACGACACTATTGTTGTGTCAACCACATTTTATCATAAGGATTCTGTCGGGAAAAGGAGACACCATGGGTATTATTATACATCAAAACGGGATAGATTACTACTTATTTCTATGAAGTGTACAAATTTATCCCGTTTTTAGTATAAATTAACAAAAGGACAAATCTGTCAATTGGCTTCGAGTACTTGGGGCATTTTATTACCCATTAGGCCTCAAAAATCCAAATAGGAGAGTAACAAATGGCCAATTCTGTTAATTGACTGAAATGTTCCTTTATCCTTGTCCCTTTGTCGGAAATTCAGAAATGGAATTCATTTACAACGTCATTGCAGATGCCAGATGAGCCAAAATACGGTTGACTTCAACCAGCGGTTGAGAAAATGTGAAGTAAAAGTCCTCCAGAATAAATTAGCAAATCTATTTTAACGTATTATCCAGTTCTCCATATTTATCTTTGACATCCGGGCAAGATGTTTTTCATTTTCAGTAACCGGAATAAGATTATTGGCAATCGCAGTAGCTCCTATCAACAAATCAAAATCATCAAGTATCTTCCCTGATTTCCTAAGCGGTGCTTTTTGTTTCGCATAAATATTCAGCGAATTAAAAATTGGAACAATGGCCAATTCTTGTGCAAAACAATCAACCATTTCAGTGTTCTCCGAAACCCGGTTGCCATATTCTGCTTCGAATTTAAGTTCTTCCAATGTAATTTCTGAAACGTAACAGTTTTGAAGTCCAACTTGCTTTAATTTGACATTCAGGTTATATTTTCCTTTCAATAAAAAAATACAAATATTAGTATCCGGAAGATATTTTTCCATTGTCAAAAAGCTTCCACTGATCGGTTGAAATTCCTGCTTTCCTTTAATTCCTTGATAATCTCTTGGGCACTCTTATCAGAAATGAAAGCGCCAAAATACTTATCAATCCTATCCTCATTTTTAACCACTTCATAGGCCATGGAATTAGATAATTTAGCAATAAGCCTTAACTTGTTCTCTTTGCTTAAGCTATTTAAAAGCCCGAAATAATTATCTGCCATTTGTCTTCATGCTCATCAATTTTACACAAATATACTTCTTTTTCACAATGCTTTAAACTCGCTGGAAGATATTGTATTTCACAATCAACAGCGGGTGAGCCGCAAAATATTTGTAGTAATCGATTACATAGAGGATTGGAAGGTGCAGTGCACCGCAATTTCATAACCAATTTTTGGACTTAATATTACGGTGCGCTGCACCTTCATCACCTGTTACGTCATAGATTTTACCAATATCAGGAGAACTCTGCACCTTTACATTTGGAAGATTCTGATCAACACCTGTTGGTTGCATTTTATTTTATACCTTTAAAGTTCAAAAGTCAACACAACCATGATAGCCCATTTCAAAAAATATACGCTCAATTTCAAACAACCATCGGGCACTTCAAGGGGCGTGTACACCACCCGTGAGGTGTGGTACATTTATTTAACCGAAGGAACCATCACGGGAATTGGCGAATGTGCTCCTCTGCCCAACCTGAGCATTGAAAATTTGAAGGAAATGAGTAGTAAACTGTTACAAGTGTGCAGTGAGATTGCTTATTTCAGATACTTTCCTCAAGAGCTTAATCACTGGCCCTCCATTCGCTTCGGACTCGAAACTGCACTACTTGATTTAAAAAACGGTGGTCAGCAAGTTCTGTTCCCTTCACCTTTTACAAACGGCGAAAAGGGAATCCCAATCAACGGACTGATATGGATGGGAACTCCCGATTTCATGAAGCAGCAGATCCGTAGCAAGCTGGATGCCGGTTTCCGATGTATCAAAATGAAAATAGGAGCCATTGATTTTGAAACTGAATTTAACTTGCTGAAAGAAATCCGCAAAGAGTTTTCAGCACAGGAAATAACCCTCAGGGTAGATGCCAATGGCGCATATTCTTACAATACGGCCCTCGAAAACCTGAAACGACTGTCCGATTTGCAGATTCATTCCATCGAACAACCCATCCAGGCAGGGAGATGGGATGAAATGGCCCGATTGTGTGAACAGTCCCCCATTCCTATTGGTCTGGATGAAGACCTGATAGGAGTATTCAATCAAAAGCAACTGATTCAAATTGCTGAACAAATCCATCCCGCTTATTTTATCCTCAAACCCAGTGTGCATGGAGGCCTGGCAGGTTGTGAAAAATGGATCGAACTGTCTAATAAATATCATATAGGCTGGTGGGTTACCTCTGCCCTCGAATCAAACATAGGGCTGAATGCCATTGCACAATGGACGTTTCAGCAAAATATTTCAATGGAACAAGGATTGGGGACCGGTCAGCTTTTTACCAACAATATTGATTCTCCCCTGCAAATTGTAGGTGATCAACTCTGGCATCAACCCAGCCAACAGTGGAACCTTAAACTGCTTAATGATGAATAACAAGCCAGCCATTATCAGTATAAACGGGCAAAGTTACACGGTAGAAGAGTTGGCTTTGCTGATTGCAGAAAAACTCTCATCCCCCAAATTAACCAGTTGGGAAACTGAATTATTTACTTTTCTAAAAGAATGGTTCTCTACATCGCAATCCATTCAGACACATACTTCTGGCAGTACGGGAGAACCTACTCCCATCGAACTTCCAAAGGCGGTCATGGTAAAAAGTGCCGAACGAACCATAGAATACTTCAAACTCAAAAAGGGAAACCGGATTTTATTAAGCCTCCCTTGCCGTTTCATTGCCGGGAAGATGATGGTAGTAAGGGCCATTGTTGGTAAAATGGATTTGATCACCCTTGATCCCTCTTCAGAATTTGAGTTATTACTAAACGACACCTTTGATTTCGGAGCGATGGTTCCCAACCAGGTTTTTAAGCTATTAGATAGTGATTCAGGAAAGGAAAAACTCGGACACATCCGTAACTTGCTGATTGGAGGATCAGCTATCTATGTAACTTTGGAAGAGCAGGTCAGCCAGTTAAAAAGCCGCGTCGTTTCTACTTATGGAATGACGGAAACAGCCTCCCACATTGCCATTCGTGAACTTTCAGGAGAGAGGCGTTCAGATGTATATTATTGTTTGCCTGGTATTTCAGTTACTCAGAGCAAAAACGAATGCCTGCAAATTCATGTTCCCGAACTAAATAAATTCCTTCAAACCACAGATATAGCTGAAGTTCTATCGCCCACCAGTTTTCGTATCCTGGGAAGGGTTGATGATGTAATTATTTCAGGAGGAATAAAATACTGGCCCCAAACGATCGAGAAAAAAATTGAACCATTGATGAATGCCCGGTTTGTCATTTCATCCGTGCCAGATGAAATGCTGGGAGAAAAACTGATATTGGTAATCGAAGGTACACCCACTAATACTGAATGGCTTCAGCAAAATATAGCTGACCTGCTTCCACCCTTTGAAAGACCGAAATCGGTAATTTTTCTTGCAAACTTTCCTCAAACCCCCAATGGTAAAATCAGAAGGAATGAAATTAAACGGCAGATTCAGAGTCAATAAACATTGCAAC
>Ga0123339_10001027_pt1 | contig 19808 bp, 23 predicted proteins | sample lystaG_FD_89956 | JGI IMG/M metagenome (GOLD analysis project Ga0123339, IMG submission 89956) | Glacier valley bacterial and archeal communities from Borup Fiord, Nunavut, Canada, to study Microbial Dark Matter (Phase II) -... | ecosystem: Environmental > Aquatic > Freshwater > Ice > Glacier ... | reverse complement strand
TATCCGGCCCGCGGTCTATGAAACCCCGTGTTTTTCCGACACCCGTCCATTTACCGACATGCTCGGTGCCTTTTAGCCTATAAAGGTGCGCAATTCACCCACGGGGCCGCTCCCTTATCGTATAGTGATTCCTTAAAGCCGAGCCTTCGAGTTCGGCTCTTTGAAACTTTTGGTTTTTACTACGACAAATCAGACTACTTTTCATGAAAGGCGGAGCGATGAACAAGCTCACCGAAATACGCTGGCATGCACGCGCCGGCCAAGGTGCGGTCACCGCGGCAAAGCTCGTTGCCGAAACCGCGCTCTTCGAGAATCGCTATATGCAGGCGATGCCCGAGTACGGCCCCGAACGCATGGGTGCGCCGCTGAAGGCGTTCACCCGCATTTCAGATGAGCCCATCGAGGTCTCGAACAATATCGAACACCCCGATATCGTCGTTCTTCTCGACGAGACCCTCCTCGATGTCGTCGACATCACTGAAGGTATTCACGATGACGGCGTCGTCATCATCAACACCAACCTGGCGCCGGCGCAGATGCGTGCGCGCCTCGGCGTTCCCGATTCGGTCGTCGTGGCCACCATCGATGCCTCCGGTATCGCATTGGCGACCATCAAGCGCGATATCCCCAATACGCCCATCGTGGGGGCGCTTGCAAAGGTCCGCCCGGTCGTCGCGCTCGAGTCGATAAAAGGCCAGCTCCAACGCACATTCGGTAAGAAATTCGCCCAAGAGATGATTGACGCTAACCTGCAATCGGTTCAGCGCGCATACGAGGAGGTGCAGGTAGGCTAATGTCAGAGATGAAGTGGGATATCACCGAATTCGACTCCTGGGACACGCAAGATTTTCCGGAGGGCATGACCGGTCTCGAAGCCGGAAACGCACAGTTCTACGCCACCGGCGGCTGGCGCTCCATCCGTCCGGTCTGGGATAGCGCAGCGTGCAAAGACTGCATGCTCTGCTGGATAAACTGCCCCGACTCCTCCATAGAGGTCGCCGACGGCAAAATGACCGGTATCAATTACAATCACTGCAAAGGATGCGGTGTGTGCGTGAAGGAATGCCGTTTCAATGCCTTGAAGATGGTGTCCGAGCACGACCACAGCAAGGAGGGGGTATAGCTTATGGCGCCCGAGAAAGCAACGCAGAAAACGATAGCGGCGACCGGTAACGGTTTCGTCGCCGAGGCATACCGCCAAATCGACCCCGATGTCGTGTGCGCCTACCCGATCACCCCTCAGACGACCATCGTCGAGGACTTCGCCAAGTTCGTCGCGAAGGGGCTCGTGCACACCGAATATGTCACGGTCGAAAGCGAGCACTCCTCGATGTCTGCGGCCATCGGCGCCTCGGCGGCCGGTGCCAGGACCATGACGGCGACCTCCTCACAAGGACTCGCCTACATGTGGGAGGAGCTCCACGTGGCCTCAGGCCTGCGGACCCCGGTCATCATGGTGAACGCGAACCGCGCGATTTCGGCGCCGATCAACATCCACTGCGACCACTCCGACGTCATGGGCGCGCGCGATACCGGCTGGGTCATCCTGTTCGCTGAAAATGCGCAGGAGGCCTACGACAACACCATCATCTCCGTCCGCGTTGCCGAGGAGAACATGCTCCCCGTCATGCCGACGCTCGACGGGTTCATCACCACGCACTCGATAGCGCGCGGCGAGGTGTGCGACGATGCCGCGGTCAAGGCGTTCGTCGGTGAGTTCACCCCGGAGCATTCGCTTCTCAGCAAGGAGCAGCCGGTGACGGTGGGTGGATTCGCCACGCTCGGTAACACATACCAGAATATCAAGCAGGCCGAGCGCAACGCGATCGATGCCGCGAAAGACTCGATTCAGCGCATCGGCGATGAGTGGGAGGCCTTGACCGGCCGTCCCTATCGCCATATCGAGACGTTCGGCATGGAAGACGCCGAGCGTGCGATCGTCATCCTCGGTTCGGCTGCCGGCAACGTCCGCGCAGTCGTCCGCGAGCTACGCGCGCAAGGCGAGAAAGTCGGCGTCGTCAACATTCGCACCTATCGCCCGTTCCCCTCGGCCGAGCTCGCCGAGATCTTGAAGAACTGCAAGGTCGTCGCGGTGCTCGACCGCGCGGAGTCGTTCGGCGCCATCGCCGGACCGCTCGCGCTTGACACCATGTCGGCGCTTTACACCTACGATGGCCATGTGACGCTGCGTACCTACATCTACGGATTGGGCGGCGCAGATGTCAAACTCGAGCTTATACGTTCGGTTTACGAGGACTTGACCGAGGCCGGCGCCGGTGCGCCTAACCCCGGTCTGGTCTATCTCGCCGACCGCGGCGAGAAATAGGAGGATCGACTATGACTAACATCAAACAACTGACCGAGTTGCCCGAGCGTCTGTGCGGCGGACATCGTCTGTGCGGCGGATGCGGAGCTTCGGTTGCCGTGCGCCAGGTATTGATGGGTGCCGGCGACAGCGAGGTCGTGGTCTCCTCGGCGACCGGATGCCTCGAAGTGTCCACCACAATCTACCCCTACAGCTCATGGAACGGTTCTTTCATCCATAACGCGTTCGAGAACAGCGCGGCGACCATGTCGGGCGTCGAGGCGGCCTTCAAAGGGTTGAAAGCCGCAGGGAAGATCCCCGCCGATCGCGACGTGAAGTTCGTTGCGTTCGGAGGCGACGGCGGTACCTACGATATCGGTCTCCAGTCTCTTTCGGGTGCGATGGAGCGCGGCCATGACATGGTCTATGTATGCTATGACAACGGTGCCTACATGAACACCGGCATCCAGCGCTCGTCGGCGACGCCTCAAAACGCTTGGGCGACGACTTCTGAAGTCGGTTCGGCCCAGCAGGGCAAAAAGCAGCCGCGCAAGGATCTGACCGCCATCATGGCCGACCATCATATCCCCTACGTCGCACAAGCTTCGATCGGATATTGGAAAGACCTCGTCGAGAAAGCCGAGAAGGCCTTCAACACCGAGGGTCCGGCGTTCATCAACATCTTGGCTCCCTGCCCCCGCGGTTGGAGAACCAAAGCCGAGGACACCACCGAGATTGCGCGCTTGGCCGTCGAGACGGGCTTTTGGCCGTTGTTCGAGGTCGAGGACGGCGTATGGCGCATGACCACACCGGCGAAGATCAAAGAGTTCAAGCCGGTCGTCGAGTTCCTCAAACCGCAGGGACGTTTCAAGCATCTCTTCAAACCCGGCAACGAGGCGCTTCTTGAAGAGGCGCAGCGATCGGTCGATGAGTACTATGCGTGGTTGAAGAAGCGCTGCGAGGCGTAAAGAATCAACGGCACCGTTCCAACTATCGAACATTAGCGAGCCCGGGAGTATTTCCGGGCTCGCTTTGTGTATGATGGGGGGGACAGTCGATTCTCCATAAGATGGTAATCCCATATTTTGACAGTGCAAATATGATGTTTATTGTATAGAATGTACCAATGATTCAGAGTCTTTGATAGATTTATCCGAACTTATTCTTAGTTCACTCCAGGGAAGTAATATATGGCAGATAGAGACATAGTCAGTTGGTACAAAGAAGCGGTTGCGGATTTGGAAAACGCTTACGTTGCGCTGAACGACGCCCAGATCCTCGTCAATCGGGCCGAGGAGAAATTACATACCGTCAAACGGCTCTTCGTTCTCGAAGGCGGAGATCTTTCCGATTTGGGCGAGCTCCCTACTTTTCATCATGACGATATCGTCGACGATATAGAAAACATATTGATCGATGAAAACAAACCGATGAGAATCGGAGAGATTCGTACCGCGTTGCTTGCGCGCGGTATTGCGATCCCCGGCAAGGGAACGGATGCGAACTTGATTACCCGGATCAACCGGTCGAATGACCGTATCATGAGGATTGCCCGCGGACTTTACGACATCCAACGAAAAGACTCACATATTGCGCGTTAATTAGAGCGTATAATATCCTGTAGTTACTTTGTATATTTCATGCAATGATACGCAGGGGGTACTTCCGACATGGACCATCAGGACATTCGCGATGATATCTTACATACGGATAGCAAATTAGGTGGTATAGAAACTGATTTGTACCGCCTGGAAGAACAGATCGCCATCTTGGAAAGTACGATCCTGACCATTGACAGCTATATCGAAAAACAAGGAATTTCCTTCAGCGAGTAGTATTCTCAAGCCTTGCTTACCTCCAAAGTTACAATTCAATCGATCATGTATTCGACGGGCGGACAAAACAGGTCGCCTGTTTGTTTTATGTCATAATTGAAACCTATCTATAAAACAGGGACTTCAAAAGGGGTTGTACGTACGTGGCACTCATCGTCACAAAATTCGGGGGTACATCGGTAGGCACGACAGAGCGCATCCGCTCGGTGGCAAACCGTCTCATAGCCATGAAGGAACGTGGCGACGATGTCCTCGCGGTCGTGTCGGCGATGGGCAAGGAAACCGACCGCCTCCTCGACTTGGCACATCAGATCACCGGTATACCCTCGACGCGCGAACTCGACATGTTGCTCACCACCGGCGAGCAGGTGTCGATATCCCTTTTGGCGATGGCCATCCAAGCCAAAGGGTATAAAGCCGTCAGCTTTACCGGACCTCAAGTCGGCATCATCACCGACGATGTCCATACGAAAGCCAAAATCACCGCCGTCGATGCCGCCTGTGTCAGGAAGGCCATCGAGGACGACATGATCGTGGTCGTCGCCGGTTTCCAGGGAAAGACTCCGAGCGGGCAGATCACCACTCTGGGCCGCGGAGGTTCGGACACCACCGCCGTCGCGTTGGCGGCCGGTCTGGAAGCCGAGATCTGCGAGATATATACCGATGTGAGCGGCGTGTTCACCGCCGACCCGCGCATCGTTCCTCGCGCGCGCAAAATCAACGAGGTCAGCTATGAGGAGATGCTCGAGATGGCATCGTCGGGGGCCGGCGTCTTGAGCATGCGCTCGGTCGAGTTCGCCCGCAACCACGGCGTGACGATCCATTGTCGCAGTTCATTCTCAGATGAGAACGGTACCATCGTCAAGAAAGCAGGACCCGAAATGGAGCATGCGATCGTTTCCGGTGTGACCTATGACACCTCCGAGGCGAAAGTGACCATCCGCGACTGTCCCGACACCCCCGGTGTCGCCGCGCGCGTGTTCAACGCGCTGGCCCGGGAGAACGTCAATGTCGACATGGTCATTCAAAACGTTTCAGAGGAGGGCCTCACCGACATCTCGTTCACCACGCCGGAGAGCGATCTGCCGCGCGCACGTAAGGCGATCGACAGCGTCGCCGTCGAGATCGGCGCACGCACCTGGGTGGTGCAACCCGCCGTCGCCAAGATCTCGATCGTCGGTGCGGGCATGCGGACCAATCCCGGCGTCACCGCGAAGATGTTCACCACGCTCGCGGAGGCGGGCGTCAACATCGACCTTATCTCGACCTCGCCGATCCGGCTGAGTTGTGTCATAGCCCTTGCCGATGTCGAGACGGCGGTGCGCGCCTTGCACACGGCGTTCGGCCTCGATGAGACCGATGTGGTCGTCGAAATCGCCTCCGAAAAGCAAAACTAAGGATTTGGTGCAAGATGAATGACTCAAACTGGACGAAAGTCATGCCGAGAGAGCCTGTCGTCGCCGTAGCGGGAGCTACGGGCGCCGTCGGTATCGAGATGCTGAAAACGCTCGAGCAACGCCATTTCCCCGTCTCACGCGTCATCGCGCTGGCAAGTTCGCGCAGCGCCGGAAAGAAGATCGCGTTCAACGGACCGGGCAGCGTCGACGGGTTCCTCACCGTGCAGGAAATGACCGAGGCGAGCTTTGAGGGCGTCGACATCGCGCTGTTCAGCGCGGGTGGCTCCGTCAGCGAGAAGTTCGCCCCCGCGGTGACGGCCGCCGGTGCGGTCATGATCGACAACTCGTCGGCGTTCCGCATGCGCGAGGACGTCCCGCTCATCGTTCCCGAGGTCAACCCGGAAGACGTCGTGTGGCACAATGGGATCATCGCGAACCCGAACTGCTCGACCATCCAGATGGTGGTGGCGCTCGCCCCGTTGCACGCCCTTTCACCGATCAGACGTGTGGCGGTCGCGACCTACCAAGCCGCCTCGGGTGCCGGTGCCGCCGCGATGCGCGAACTTTATGACCAGACACAGGACTTCCTCGACGGCGAGGAGTTCGCCCCCGAGAAGTTCGTCCATCGGATCGCGTTCAACTGCATCCCCCAGATCGACGTGTTCCTCGAAGACGGCGGCACCAAAGAAGAGTGGAAGATGTCGGTCGAGACCAAGAAGATCATGCACGCCCCCGAGATCGCCGTCCATGCGACGTGTGTCAGGGTGCCGGTGTTGCGCTGCCACAGCGAGGTGGTCGACGTGGAATTCGCAAACGACATCGACCTCGAGCAAGTGCGCCAAGCGTTGGTGTCCGCCGACGGCATCGTCGTCATGGACGACCCGTCGACGAGCACCTATCCCATGCCGGCGTTTTTGGAGGGGACCGATGAAACCTACGTCGGGCGCCTCCGCAGGGATCCGACGGTCCCAAGCGGGATCTCATTTTGGGTCGTCGCCGATCAGCTGCGCAAGGGCGCCGCGCTCAACGCGGTCCAGATCGCGGAGCTTCTCGTATAGATTCGCAGACTCGCCGCCGAGAATCGGCGCGACATAGACCATGCAAGAGAAAGGGCTGTTGTGGAAAACCAGCAAAATAAAACCACCGTCAAACGAGACAAGCGGACGAGCTATATCGTGCAGGCGGGAGTGATCGCCGCGCTTTCGGGTGCGCTCTCGATCTTCGCGATCCAAGTCCTGTCGTATCTGTCGTGGGGACCGATCCAGTTTCGGATCAGCGAGGCGCTCACCGTACTCGCGTTGTTCACGCCGGCGGCGATCCCGGGATTGACCATCGGAACGCTCATCGCGAACTTGACCAATCTGGGCGTGGCCGGGCCGTTCGGCTGGTTCGACGTGGTGTTCGGCTCCGGCGCCACCTTGCTCGGCGCGCTCTGGACGTGGAAGTTCCGCGCACGCCCGAAGTTCGCGCTTCTCGGACCGGTTTTGGCAAACGCGCTGGTGGTCCCGGCCTACCTCCCCATCATCTTGAAAGGCCTCGGACTCTACAAGATACCGCTCCTCAATATCAACCTCGAGGGACACTATCTTGCTATGTATCTGTTTGGTTTCATTACCGTCGGTTTCGGCGAAGCGGTAGTAGTATATGGACTGGGCTTGCCGCTGCGGTTGGCGCTCAAACGTAGTGGTGTCCATATCGGAGAGGACGATTCGAAGTGACTGAATATCATACCTTCGCCGAAGCACTCGAGCATACGGAGGAGAACGAGCGGCCGAAAGGTCCCGGACCCTCGAAACTCGACCCGGCGGTAGTCATCCCGACCTTCTGGACGAAGGAATCGCGTGCAATCGCGCGCGACCATTCGGATGTGAAGCCTTACGAGCATCCGACCGACATCGAGGACCCCAATCCGGGGCTCGGGTATCTGTTGGCATCGTTGTCGGGAAAGCCCAAGGTCGGCAAAGTCATCCTCGTCGTGCGTGTGACGGATCGTGTGCTTATGAGTCGCGCTGAAAAGCGTGTGCGAGATATCGTGGACAATTTCCCCGAACTCGATATATTCGTTCTCGGCGAGGTGGAGACCGGTTCGCTCCTGCGTAGGATGGACGAGCTCGATCTGGGCTCGATGGTTCCAAGCATCGACTTGGACAGTTACGGCGCGGCCCGAAACCTGGGGCTCATCGCAGCGAGCGTCTTCGGAAAGGACTCCGTCATCTTCATCGATGACGATGAAGTCGTCGAAGACGAGCATTTTATCGAGACGGGCTTGTTCGGTCTCGGTCTGCCGATTCAAAAAGGCGGCTATCTGTACGCGAAGTCCGGCTATTACATCAACGAAGACGGCAGCTGGCAGCACGCGAACGACGATAAAAGCATCGCCGGCGTGGTATGGCGCCAAGCCGATGCCTACAACAAGGCGATTTCGTATGTCATGCAACCTCCGCGTCTGCAAAGGGCGCGTATCGCATTCGGCGGATGTCTGGCCGTCCATAAGGAAATGTATACTCAGATCGCTTTCGACCCGTGGGTGATGCGCGGGGAGGATATCGACTATCTGATCAACATCCGCCTTCACGGAGGCGAGATGTATATCGACGACAAGTGGAGTGCCGTGCACAACTCGGAGGGGGTCATCTCCTCAGCCGCACGATTCCGCCAAAACATCTACCGCTTCATCTACGAGCATCGCAAACTCGAGTTCGCCAAATCGCAAGTCGACCTGGCGCGCGTGACGGCGGATTCGCTCGATCCGTGGCCCGGTGACTTCGTCGACAGTTCGATCGAACTGCGCGCCCGTATCACCGCCCTCCTCCACACGATATTCGGCCCCGAGCGCGGGGAGTACTGGCATGCAGGAGCCAAGACGATCCACGCGGCGAGTGAATATGCGCGTCAACATTGCGCCGATTACTTCGCGCTTCAGCGCGCGTGGAATTTCATGATGAACAAGTTGTGGGAAGATGTTCCGCTCGGTTCGCTCTACAGCGGCGAGCGCAAGATCGACCGCACCGCCTATACGGGGGAGTTTCGCGCGGTCTAGATGCTTCACTTCCTTGTCGGCATATTCCCCAGCGTCGCACTCGGCCTGGTCTCAGGCGTGCTCAGCGGCATGTTCGGCATCGGCGGCGGTGTGATTACCACGCCGGGCATCCGGTTGCTTTTGGGCGGTTCGGCCATGAGCGCCGTTGCGACCCCCTTGGTCGGTATCGTGCCGAGCTCTCTTTCCGGGGCATATAGCTATCTCAAAAAAGGGGTCGCCAACTGGCGCATCGGCATCACGCTCGGCGGTGTGGGTGCCTGCTTCAGCGCGTTCGGAGCGTTGGCGGCGAACCATTTCGGCGGCAAAGTCGTCATGCTGGGCACGGTCGTGCTGATCCTCTACGCGGCAATCGATACGATTATCTCGGTCGTGCAAAGTTATAGGACGCACGGGCGAAGCGACGTCGCCGCAGAGGTCACGAACACTTCGCCCATTTCGAGGAACACCTACCTGAAGGCGGGCGGCATCGGAGCGCTTGCGGGAGCCTACTCGGGTTTCTTCGGACTCGGCGGCGGATTCGTCATCGTCCCTCTGCTCAAACGTCTCTTGAAGATGGACTATCATGAGGCGATCGGCACCTCGCTCCTCAGCGTCGCCATGCTCTCGATTCCGGGACTCGTCACGCACTCTTTGCTGGGGAATGTGGATTGGATGACAGGAGCCGGAATTGTCATCGGTGTTATTCCCGGAGCTGCACTCGGTGCTAGAATTACGTTAGGTACTTCTGAGCGGGCAACGTCTATCGGATTCGCGATCCTCCTGATCGCGACCGGTATATGGCTGGGAGCGAGCGAGTTTCTCGGCATCTGAGCCGAGTTCGACGAGAGCTCACGCAGCCGAGCATAGATATATACAGTGCAGGACCGACCAAGTAAGGTATGGCGATGATCAAAGCATTCATAGTCGATGATGAAACCCCTGCCCGCAACGAGCTGGCATTCCTGCTCGAAGAGACGGGGAGGGTCGAAGTCGTCGGTGAAGCCGGCGATGTGCGTGCCGCCGTCGAGCTAATAAAAAACCATAACGCCGACGTCATTTTCCTCGACATCAACATGCCGGGGTTCAGCGGTATCCAGCTTGCCGAAGTCCTCAAATCGCATCCGAATCCTCCCGCGATCATCTTCGTGACGGCCTATTCCAACTTCGCGCTCCAGGCGTTCGAGGTCAACGCGATCGATTATCTGATCAAGCCGGTCGAGACGGAGCGCCTTCACACAGCGCTCGATAAACTCAAGAAAACCGCGCAGCCGACCAACGAGCCCGATTATGTCGCCTCGGTCAACGCCACGCGCGTGACGGTCAACAAGGGTGGCAAGAAGCATTTCATCTCATCGAGCGCGATCATCTACCTCATGGCGAAGGATGATTACAGTTATATCTATACCGATGAGGGAAAATTCCTCTCGACGACGTCGCTTACCCATCTCGAGGAACAACTGACGGGCTTCGGATTCTTCCGTGTGCATCGCAGGTATGTGGTCAATTTGAACCGTATCGTCAGTATCGCACCGCAACCCGGCGGCACTTTGTTGCTGACGCTCGGTGACGAGGAAGGGACCGAAGTCCCCGTGTCGAGGCGACGCGTCGCAATCCTCAAGCAGGAGATGGGCATCTGACGTGTCTGTGAAAATCGGCCTGATATCCGATACGCACGGCAAGCTCGACAGCCGGGTTTCTGAGATCTTCTTACGGCAAAAACTCGAAGCGATACTCCATGCCGGAGATATCGGACCGGTCGATATCCTCAGGGAGCTCGAGGAAATCGCGCCGGTATTCGCCGTTTCAGGCAATAACGATCATGGATTTCCGAGCTGGCCGCTCGATCCGGTGCTCACAAAGACTTTCGCCGGCAAAAAGATCACGCTAATCCATGATTTCAAACACATCGCACCTGATAGTTCGATGGATGCTCTGGTCTGCGGACACACGCATCGTTCTATGGTGGTGCGTGAACCGAGAAGCGGTGTACTCGTGATCAATCCGGGCTCGGCAAGCGTGCCGCGCTCGCCGAGAGGTCCGAGCGTGGGTATCCTCACCATAGATGGGACACGTGGAAAAGACCCGCTGTATGCGGAGATCTTCTATCTCGACAAGCTATTGCAATAATCGATGATCTCGCTTAAGTTGCGCGCGGAGATCACACGTCTGCCGCGTTCGATCAAAGAGATGATGTCGCCCTTTCGCTGGGCATCGTTCAATTCGCGCAGGGTGAAGGGCTTACCGTCGAGTTCGATATCGCAGGTGCTGTCATCGTCGCCGAGCACGATGAACACGCCCGTGTTCGGTCCGCCCTTGTAGAGCTGACCGGTCGAGTGCAGATAGCGGGGCCCGCGCGCGATTATGATCGGCACCGAGAATTTTTCTTCCAGGCACGCGGCGCTTTCGACAAGCGCGGTGTGCGAGGCGGCCCGTTCCGGCAGATAGCTGAGGATACCGATGTAATCGCCGGGAACGATCAGATCCTCAAGTTCTGAGATCGAACTCGGCTCGGCCGTGAACTCGTCTCCTCGGAGCAACGCGTTCGTCATCGCTTTGGACGAGGCGACATCGGGCTGGTCGAACGGATTGACCCCCATGAGGAAGCCGACGAGCGCCACTGCGAATTCCCATCGGATGAATTCCCCACCGATCTCATAGGGGCTGTCGATGATGAATTCGGCCACGGGGCCGAGCTGCTCGATCTCCTCGGCATAGGAGGCGAACTCCTCGTCGCCGCTTTCGCGCAATATCACGACGCATTGGTCCGAGTGGATCGAGGTCCCGACGCGATTCTTCGAGGTGACTATGGGAATTATGCCCTGTCCGTCTTTTCCAAGCGATTCGGCGACGAGTTGTTCGAGCCACATCCCGAACGGTCGATAGTGCCGGGGAAGGACCAGCATCAGTTTGTTGCGGCCTTCCTGCAGGCAGTCGTTGAGAAACGATGCGAGGTGTGCACCCGGGTTCGCGAACGTCTCCTCGCCACGGCACAGTTTCTCCATGCGGATCGCCGAATCGACCAGGCGTTCGAAATCGATACCGGCAAGCGCTGCCGGAACGAGTCCGAACATCGAGAGGGCGGAAAAGCGCCCGCCGACGCTTTCGCGCGCGTGGACGACATGGCGCCAGTTCTGCGCCTCCGCGGCTTGGCTCAAAGGCGTGTCTTTGTCGGTTACCGCGAAGAAGTGTTCGGCGGCCTCCGCGGTTCCCAGCTCGCGGGCCACGTTATGGAAAAACAGTTCGCCTAGGGTAATCGGCTCGACGGTCGAGCCGGACTTGCTGGACACTATGAAGAAAGTCTTCTTGAAATCGAGGCGCCCGATGAGACGCGCCACATCTTCGGCGCAGGTGGTGTCGAGCACATGGAGGCGCACGTCGGGGTGCTCGAGCACGGCGGAAAGCACACGCGTGGCAAGAGAGCTGCCGCCCATACCGAGCAACACGACATCGGCGATATCCGCGTCTTCGGTCTCGCGACGAAGCTCATAGAGAAAATCGAGCACCTCGTCGGTGTCGGAGGCCAGCATCACCCAGCCGAGTCGCTCCGAGATGGCCTCGACGACAAGTGGGTCATGAGAAAACAGCGATGCGTCGCGCTCTGAAAGTCGCTCGACGGCATCGGAATGTATAAGTGTTTCGATCGAGCTCGTTCTGTTCATGCCCGGATCGTCGGCAGTGCTCAACTAGTCATCCTCCTTTGCGGCGCCGGCGATTTCAATCGGTGAAATGTCGACTCCTGCGGATGTATCCATTCTAGCAACAATCGTCCCGCCTGCAATGACCAGCACTCCCCCGAGTAATGTGGTAAGCGTGATGTGCTGCGACATGAAGAGCGCCGCGAGCACGACGGCCACGACCGGCTCGCCGTAGGTGAAGATGGCGGCTTGGTCCGCGCGCAACCTTTTGAGCCCCGCGAAGAAGATCCATCCGGCAAGCGCTGTCTGGACAACGCCCAGAACGACGAGTCCGCCATAGGCGCCGATCGTACTCGGGCCGTTGCCGAGAGAGTATTGGTACAGCGCAAAGGGGAGGAGCACCACGGAGGCTACGACGTATTCGAACCAGATGATGACGTCGTTGGATGCATGCTTCATGAGCCGTTTACTCTGTATGGTCAGCATCGCGTAGGTCACCGCACTCGCCGCAGCCATCGCCGCGCCGACAAACTCCCCGCTGCCGATATGCAGACCTTGTGGTGCCAGGATGACGACCATCCCTCCCACGGAGAGCGCCAGCGGGATGAATATGCGTTTATCGAAGCGCTCGTTGAGGAACAACGGTGCGATGAGCGCCACGAAGACCGGTCCCATATACCCGAGCAGCTCGACGACCGCGACGTTCGTCCGCTCGAACGCCCCCAGGAACAGTACCCAATTGATAGTCAGGATCAGCCCCTGTACGGTGAGCCCGATGATCGTCCTTCTGTCGAGCTCGGCCACCTTGCGCCACCTTTTAGCCACTGTGAGCCAAAGCGTCAGCACGATCGCAGCGAAGAACACGCGATAGAACACCTTGATTACCGGTGCGCCGTCGACGTGGTTGAGGATGAGCGGGATGGTCCCCCATATGAAAGCGGCGGCAAGTATTGCGATTATGCCGCGCGCGCGTTGGTCGGTTGTATTCATGGGCTCCATTATAGCAAGGCAGCCGTATCCCGTGAGATACTGGCATTACCGGATACTTTATCCACAAGAGAGGCCGACAAAAGGTGATGGTATGAAACAGTTCGGGAAAGTCATCTACTGGATTTTGATACTCGCGATCATTGCGGTACTGCTATTTTTAATTTGGAACATGTATCTCGGCTATGCCGGAAACGACCACAGCTACCTCATCAATCTGTTTAAAAACAATTAGTACGAGGAGGAGCGGGCGGGGCGTGATGATTTTGCTCGCGTCCTCGTCCCGACAGTCGCGCAACCCGCAAAAACCGCGGTTTGTGCTCCTTCCGAGCGCTGGTGCGGCAGAGGCGCGCCGCAATGCGCGCTCGGCACTGCGGAGTGCTCGCTAAAATCGCCACGCCCCGCCCGCCATCAGGCTATAGTATTACAAGCTTATTGATAAGTTCGACGTCTGCTGGAGCAAGGCACAGTTTAGAAAGCTCAGCACTGGTGGCCCAAGTATATTCGTCATGAATTTCTGGGTTTAAGCAAAAATTCGAGTTTCTCAAGAATTTTATAGCAAAGATTTCGAAGGAACCGTGAGCATAAATATATTCTGTGCTTGCTAGGATTTCTCCTGCAGCTCCCTTCATTTGTAGTTCCTCTTGCAGCTCGCGCATAAGACATTCTTGGAGGGTTTCGCCTTCTTCGAGTTTTCCTCCCGGCAATTCCCACGCGCCAGGAACGGCGCAATTTTGAGACCTGCGAGTCAGCAGAAGCTTCCCATTTTCGATTATTACTGCAGCCGTAACTTTTTTCATTAGCCAACCTCGACGGCAAGTGCTGGTCTCAATATTTGTTCGGGCATCGGCTCGTCGAGTTTCCAAAGAATGCTCATTGGCTTGCTGCCGGTATGGCTAATGTAGCTAACCTTGCCCAAATTAATATATCGATCATCTTTTGTCTCACGCACAAAGAGCAGGACGTCCCCGTCATTTTTGTGCTGATTTTGATATCGTGTGCCCGTTGGTCCATCGGCCGTTGTGCCTGACTGCGACTGCCAGTGAAAGATTGTGCTGCTAATTGCATAATCTTTGTAGGATGTTGTTTCACTAAAGGTTTTTTCATCCTTGTCGAGAGTGACAAGGAAAATATCAATATTCTTATCTGGAATATGCAATACACCTTCTCGGTGAGATTTGAATTTTGTATCGGTGTGGTATCCAAGAGACGCCAAAAGTTCTCCTCTTGTATATGAAGAGTGAAGCTGAAGCGAGTTTTGAAAACTAAGCTTTATCCTTTCACCAATAAATGAAAGATGCATTTTCAAATAATTTCCGAGATCCTGGATTTCGCTTCTGAGGCTACTGTTGCTCAAGATTGACTCAAACCATTCTGTAGTGGTCTGGAAACCTTCTTCGATGGGGCTTACTGTTTTATGCGAATAGTAAAGCATGCTAATGAACAGATGGTCCATACCAGAGTAGGATTTGTTGAGTGACGCAGCTGTTTTCTCAATAAGAAAATCGAGTTCTTGTGAGGAATCGATTTGAGCGATTCGTTTGAGAAGCCGCGCCTCTGCTTGGAGGGCTTTCTTGGGAACGTTTGTCGAACCTGCACGAGCATAAAAAGGAACAGAAGATGTTGATCCATAAACATTTGTAAGTGCCACGTCAGGGTTTATTTCTAGGAAGTCGGTGATGGAAATTGTACCGCCGCTTTGTACATAAGCATTTATTAACTTCTGCAGTCTGCTTGCGTTCATTATTGTTGCCTCGATATTTGAAAGAATAATGGTTTGCGACACCTTATCGAGAGTAATGTTGCACCCAGATGGCAGGCAGAATGAATTTTTTTCGACCTGTTCGCGCAGAGATACCGTGGGCTTATCAAGCAAACCTCTGATTTTATCCTCAAAACGATATTTTTCGCTGGCTTGTCCAACATAATCGAGCACAGTGAGAACTTTTTTGCCCTCATGCAGTCTAAGCCCTCTGCCGAGCTGTTGCAGAAATACCGTTAAGCTTTCGGTGGGGCGCAGGAAGAGAACGGTATCGACTTCGGGAATATCTATACCTTCGTTGAAAACATCAACAGAAAACAGATAGTTGATTTCGCCCTGTGCTAATTTTTTCGGCAATATTTCTCGAGTATCTTTTGGTGTACTGCCATGTATGACAGCAGACTTTAAACCGAGCTCATTAAATTTTTTGGACATAAACTCAGCGTGCGCAACGCTAACGCAAAATCCGAGAGCTTTAACAGAGTGAGGATTATCAATGTAGTCAGCGAGAGATTTTGCTATGATTCGTACCCGTTTGTCATTAGCAGTATAGAGACCCTCAAGATCATGGGTGCTATATTTGCCAAGGTTGAATTTCAACCCAGAAAGATCTGTTTCATCGTTTACAAAATAATAGTCAAAAGGAACGAGCAGTTCTTTGTTAATTGCTTCTGGAAGTCTGACTTCAGCGGCGATCCGTCCTTCAAAATAAAGCTCCTGAACATTTTTCCCATCCATTCGTTCTGGCGTTGCGGTGAGGCCAAGTAGAATTTTGGGTTGGATGTGCTTCAAGAGACCGTCGTAAGAAGCAGAGGCGGCGTGATGAAACTCATCGACTATAACGAAATCATAATATTTGGGGTCAATTGAGTTTAAATATTTTTGTGAATTCAGCGTCTGAATTGACAGAAACAGATGGTCAACATTCTCGGGAATCTTTCCTTCCGTAGCTATTTCGCCAAAATTATTATCCTTAAGTACGAGGCGGAAGGTGCTTCGGGCGTGCTTTAAGATCTCAACTCTGTGGGCTATAAAAAGCAACTTGCTGTCAGGATGCCTTTTGCTAAATCTTTTGTAATCAAATGCAGAAACAACTGTTTTACCAGTACCGGTTGCTGCAACAAGAAGATTTCTGTAGTGGCCATGTATTGAACGTTCGACTTCGAGTTCATTGAGAATGGTGCGCTGAAAGGGAAACGGTGTGATCTCTGGCAAAAGTTCAATCGTATCAATGGAAAATGGGTTGGTATTGCCCAGTACTGCGTTGAGGCGTTCAGCCTCATATTCAAAAAAATTGGGATCATTCCAGTAGGTTTCAAAAGCAATACTCGCCGTATCGATGATATGTGGGGTCTCTTGTTCAGTAACACGCACGTTCCATTCGAGACCGCTATTCATCGCAGGGCTCGACATGTTTGATGAGCCTATGAAGGCGGTTGAGTAGCCGCTATTACGATGGAATATGTAGGCCTTTGCATGTAAGCGAGCACTCTGTGTATCGTAGGACACTTTTATTTCTGTGTTGGGGAGCTTTGAGAGGATTTCAACAGCTTTCGCGTCAGTAGCTCCCATGTATGAGGTCGTTATTACTCGCAACTTTTTAGTCTGAGTAAACTCTCGCAAAGCACTAATAATGAGATTGAGTCCACTCAGCTTGATAAAAGAGACGAGAAGGTCAATGGTGTCAGCTGATGCGATCTCGCGTCTAATTTCATCCCCAACCTTTATTCCTGCGGTTCCTGTAAATAGACTTGTGGTTATTAGGGATGTGATTGGTCGCTTTGGGGCTTGTTGCTTTTTGGAAACTACAGCATCCAGCCTTCTTAATGGCACTGAGACTTGTTCATTATTAAGTTTGGGATCGCCCGCGATTTTACTGAGACTTTCTATAATTTCATTGTATTTATATTCCGCCGAGCGAGAGGCTGTATTTGCGTTGATAATTTTTATGCTTTTATCAAGCACCTTGCCGAGATGTTTTTCGATGGCAGGAAGAGCTTCATCGATCGTTGGGTTTGTTGCAATGATTTGGTAGTCTGCTGTCGATTCCTGAGCAAGCAAATCATGCTCGCTCTGAAGGCTGATAATTTCTTCGTAAATACCCTCTGGTTTAAAGAAATCTTCCATTATGCCTCCGTGCTCAATGGGAACCAGGCGCCGACGAGTGTTTTCAAGAACTCGAAAGAGCTCGTGATCAGTTCGTTTTCCTTATAGTTCCCGATATCTCGGAACATACGCTCGACCAGCTTGTTCAAGGCTCTGGATTGCGCATCGTGTACACCGGGGGTCGTCACCATCATCTTGTGCGCGTAGAGCAGGGTGACGATCTGTCGGATGCGCACATTGCTCAGCTTCTCGTCGGAGAACGAACGCAAAATTCCCAGTTTATAGATCGGTTGGCTTAAGATGTGGCGGTCGACTCCGCAGATCTCCTCGGGGTTCAGGTCGTTGATGATGCACGCGTTGTGTGCGGAGGCGTTGCGGATCTGCCGCATCTCGCGGAGCATCTGGTAGTCCTCCTCGAGATCTTGGCGGTCGAGTTTCTTGGCACAGAAGAAGTAGAAGTCGGTGAACTGTCTCAGCGAGATGATCTCGACGAAGGCCCATGCGGGGAACCGGTCGCGATACTTTATGGCGATATCGGTCGTGTAGGGGTTTCTCTGGGCGATGACGAGACCTTGTTTGAGCTCCTCGCTTCTTCCATCGGTATAGAAGTCGGACATGAACTCCTCGACGACCTTGTAGCCGTCCTCATCGCTTTCCTCCAGCGCGTGGAGAAGGCGCACCTTTGCGAAATGTTCGAGGTCGACGGCCATGAGCAGAAGGGTATGGCGCAGATGCATGTCGATTATCGCGAGATCTTTCAAGTGCCAGAAATCGAGGCCGACGTATGCCTCCTTCTCAAGGATGCTCGTGTCTTTTCGGAAGTTCTTGCGATAGGACATCAGTTTGAAGTAGTTGTTGTTCTCGGAGAGATAGGCCCCCGCATCTTCGCGGCTGCAGAGATCGAAGGTGATGTTCTTATATTCGATGTTCTTGAGTTGCTCTTCGATGGAAAGCTTCGGCTTATCGTAAACCTGCATGAGAACCCCCTTGGTTCGGTTGACTCCAGTGTAGCGAATTCACTGCGAGTCTTGCATAATTTTGTATTTCGCCACGTGGGAACGAGACGACTTTTCAATCGTCTCGTTTTGAGTGATAGGTATGTTGTCGTATGTCATATCGCGGGTGCTAGCGCGCATGCCACCGGTGGCCGCAGTGCATGCAGTGATAATTCGACGCGCCTTTTTTACCGAGGAAACCGACCATCAGTCCGATCGTGCCGAAGACGATACCGCCGACTGCGGCTTTGCAAAACGAGAACATCTTGTGGTGGTGGCCCTGTTTACGGACTTCGGTGGATTCGCAATGTGGGCATTTGTGCATTTTCATGGTTCTCTCCTTACCTTTGACGGATTGCGGTGTTGCGTGCATACAGGCCCGTTCGAAAGGGGGGCGTTCGAACGGGCCGCCGTCTTTACTTGTTCCCCCTTCTCGGGGTTATCTATTGATTTTTTCAACTGCAGAGCGAAGCGACACCTCATCTCCATATGTCCGTTTACAAATTTTGTGTGATAAATCGAGCAAATATGGGTAAATTCTGACATGTCGAGGAATCAGAGACGGCTTCCCGACAAGTATCACTCCGAGAGGACAGGTGGCGGGAGCATGTATTACGTGGGACTTGTACTTAAGTGGGCTCTCGTCACCGCTCTCTTCGTCGTAGCCGTATTATTGATAAGGTTCTTTTACTTCGCCTATATCAATCATGCGGATGTGAATTATTTCGTTAATCTCATGTGGGGTAGATAGATCTTCGCGCGGCGGCGGGGCAGGCGCGCGCATGTGGCGTTGTGCCGGCGACGGACTACTTGCCGTGGTGCTTCATGTGGTTGCAAATCGCCGCGAAGGTCTCCTCGCTCAAATCATGTTCGATCTTGCAGGCATCCGCGCGTGCCGTCTCGCCGTCCACGCCCAACTGCATGATCATATCGGTGAGCACTCTGTGGCGCTCATACATCTGTGCGGCGATCGCCATGCCTGATTCGGTCAGCGTGATGTGCCCGTCGACATCCATCGTGATATAGCCGTTCTCACGCAGGCGTTTCGTGGAGTAGCTGACACTCGGCTTCGTGACGCCGAGCTCTGCCGCGACATCCATCGAACGGATATAGCCGTGCCTTTCCTGCATCATCAACATCGCCTCGAGGTAATCCTGGGCGGATTTTTTGATCTCCATGAGGGCCTTTCTCATCGTTTTTCAACCTAAGGTTAGCACACGCGGAATAAAAATCGAATTCTTTGCGCAGAGGTGTTGTCATAAACGGTTAGAGACGTTAAACTAATAATTAGCTTGTACTAATTCTACGGGAAGAGGAGAACGATATGATGCCTTTGACGATGGCCGGGATCGGTGAGACCAACATCATCCGGAAGATCACCGGTAAAGACGAAGTGCGCAAGCACTTGGCCGAATTGGGGTTCGTGATAGGTGGGAGCGTGACTATTCTGTGCGAGATGGGCGGGAACATGATCCTCTCAGTGAAGGACAGCCGGATCGCTCTGGACAAAGCGATAATCGACCGCATCAAGGTATAGGAGAAGTGATCATGAGAACACTGAGGGATATCAAAATCGGGGAGAGCGCGACGGTCGTCAAGCTCCACGGCGCCGGTGCGATCAAGCGCCGCATCATGGACATGGGAGTCACGAAAGGCGTCGAGCTCTATATCCGCAAAGTCGCCCCGCTCGGCGACCCTATCGAAGTCACGGTGCGCGGCTATGAGCTGTCGATCCGTAAGGCCGATGCCGAAATCATCGAGGTCGTG
>Ga0123339_10001022_pt1 | contig 19885 bp, 19 predicted proteins | sample lystaG_FD_89956 | JGI IMG/M metagenome (GOLD analysis project Ga0123339, IMG submission 89956) | Glacier valley bacterial and archeal communities from Borup Fiord, Nunavut, Canada, to study Microbial Dark Matter (Phase II) -... | ecosystem: Environmental > Aquatic > Freshwater > Ice > Glacier ... | reverse complement strand
TGACAGGGACGAAGTGCTTGGCCTCTTAGTCCGGTCCTATGGGTTCATTCCAATCCTTCTCGAGTACAAATCCATTGTCTTGGACAAAGCGGCACCTATCGGGCCTGTCCGCCACGCTGGCCAGGTACAACCAGCCCTCCCGAGTCCAGATGTAGGTAAAGTCACCCGACCACGCCTGGTTGGGTTTCAAAGGGTCGCCTTCCTCGGTGAGCAGATTCCTTGAAATAGCCGTTTCCCGTTTGGGATTTTTGCGCTTGGGAGACAACTTTGAGCGCAACCCTTCGCGATGCATAATCTTCTTGACCGTCCCAATGGCCACTTTCTCGCCCTCGCGCTCGAGGGTGGCCTGGATACGCGGGGAGCCATACACTCCTTTGCTGCGGGCGTGAATCTTCTTGATCTTCTGGGTCAAAAGCGCGTTCCGTTTGGCTCGAGCGCTGCTTGCTCGGTCTCGGTGGTCATAATACCCAGACGGACTCACCTGGAGCAACGTACACATGCGGCGGATGGAAAAGCTGTGCTGGTGGGCGTCTATGAAGGCGTATTTCACTCGAGGTTTCTGGCGAAATACGCTGCTGCTTTTTTTAGGATGGCCACCTCTTCGGAGAGACGTTTGTTCTCACTTCTCAGTCGGCGCAACTCTGCATCTAACTCGGTGGGTTGGGCTTGTTTAAAGTTCAGGTCAAGCCTTCCTTGCTCAAAGAGTTTTTTCCAGTGGGTCAGCCCTCCTTTGCTCACTCCCAGTCGCTCGGCGACCCGGGCTAGACTTTCCCCCTTCTCGAGGACGTGCTTGACCGCACTGATTTTGAATTCGGGGGTGTACGTCTTGAATCCAGGCATCCTCTCGCCTCCTTAGGCGCAATGCTTAATGTCCGTTTTTAGTATGCACTTACAAGGCGCGCTGGATGCTCGAGTGTAGCGAGGTGCTTAAGAACGCGCTCAAGGTGGAGTCGGTTTCAACCGTCGAGGAAGTGGCCGCCGACTCATTCAGGCGCTCGAGGGGACTGCGGTCCCCCCTTCAGTCACACCTGTCTATTGTAAAATGCACTAAGATACACTAGAGGTGAACCCGTGACCCTGACCCTACCCCCCGCTCTCCCTGAAGCCCGCGTGCTGGGCCTGCCCTCGAGCAGCAGCGCCGAACTCGTCCACGCCATTCTCGAGGGCTTCAATTTGGACAGTCTCGAGAGGATTTTAACTTTGCTCGAGCTAGACCAGAAGACCCTAGCCCCGCTCATCGGCTTGCACGAGCGCAGCCTCAGCCGTATCAAGGGAGGGGGTGGGCGGCTCTCGAGCGAGGTGAGCGACGCCCTGTACCGCTTGGCCCAACTGTTCTTGCAGGCCGAGCGCACGCTGGGCAGTGCAGAGGCCGCAAAGGGGTGGCTCAAACGCCCCAACCCCGGTCTGGGGGAGGTGAGTCCGCTCGAGTTCGCCCGCACCGAGCCGGGGGCGTTCGAGGTCCGCAACCTGCTGGGCAGTTTGGAGCACGGGATGTTCTTTTGAATGACTCGCCCTTCGAGCCGCGTTCCCTCGAGCGGGTCAAGGTCTACCGCATCGCCGCTGCGAGGTACGCCCCGGATGCCCCCAGCTTGTTTTCAGGGTTGGGTGGGCTGTACTACGCGGCGTGCTGGAACAGTGTGGGGACGCGCATGGTTTACACGGCGGAGAATCTGGCTCAAGCTATGCTCGAGCTGTACGTGCATGTGCACAACTCCCCGCCCTGGCCGCAGTGGGTGTACGCCAGCGCTGAGATTCCACTCAAGTGCATTGAAACCCTACCGCTCGAGGAACTGGCTGGGGGCTGGGACAGGCATCCCCCCGGTGCCTGGACAAGGGCCTACGGGGACCGCTGGGCGCTCGAGGGGCGCAGCGTGGCGCTGGCGGTGCCCAGTGTGATTGTGCCGGGTGGGGTGAATTACCTGCTGAGTCCCATGCACCCGGACTTCATTCGGGTGACGCTAGGTGAGGTGACGCCTTTTCGCTTTGATGCGCGGCTCGAGCGCTGAATCATGCTCTAAAAAGTTTTGTTTTAAACGTTTACGGCAAGTCATGAGTATCGCTCAACCAGGGTTGACGGTAGGCAAAACGGGTTCAAAGCGGTACGACGGGTTCATTTCCTGTTGGCGCTGAATCTCGAGAATTTGCCGCCACGCACCAAGCAATCCGCGAGGGCACTGCGGCATTTCGTGTTTGATGGTTTGATGCAGTTGCCCCAGGTTGTAGCATGGCACACCGGGATACATGTGGTGCTCGGTGTGGTAATTCATGTGCCAGTACAGAAACTGCACCACCGGGTTCAAGTAAATCGTGCGGCAACACACCCGGAAGTCCGGTACGCTATCGGGCAGGGCGGTGTGCTGGGTGTTGTTGCACAGCAGAAACAGCCAACCCCCATAAAACCTGGGTAGGGACACCACCAGCGCGATGGGCCACAACCCTGCCCAAATCGAAGCCACCATAATCAGGGCGTGACCGAACAGCAAAATCCGCGCCCAGTTGAACAGTTGAGCGCGCAGTTTCGGGGGGGCGTCGTCAAACAGGTGATGCTCCCAGGTTCCGCTCAGCACGCCAAAAGACAGACGAATGCTGTCTCGCAGCGCTTCAAACAAGCCCACGGGGTCAAGCAACATACTGCGTAGGAACACCCGCAGCAGCTCTTTTTGCGGCACAATCACCTCGAGGTCGTCGGGTGGGTGCAGGGTGAACTTGTGGTGCTCGGTGTGGCTGGTCCAGAAATGGTACGGGTTGTACCAGCCCAAAAATCCAAAGATGGGCACGAAAAATCGGTTGTATTTACGGGTCTTGAACACCGATTCGTGCAGCAACTCGTGAAAGCCATTAATCATGAAATTCCAGCAGGTGCCGTGCAGGAAAAACACAATCACAGCCACATACCACGGCGCGTGAAAGGCGGATAAACAAGCCAGAGTCCCGGTGGTGGTCAAAACGCCCAGATAGCCGAGCGTTTGCACAAAGCCTTTTCGGTCGTTCTTACGGTTTAGGGCGGCGAATGGCTCGCGCCCAACCTTGCAGCGATACCATTTGATGGGGTCTCCCACCTCCCTCGAGTGATGTGGGTCATCGATAATTTGGGGTTGGATAACACTCATCTTTAAGCTCCTCAAGGGTTCTGGGCCTATTCACAGCAATTCCAATAAAAATATGGGTTTTCTGCGGTGGCTCGAGATAGAAAACCGTCATCGCATCCTCGAGTGTATTTACTCGTGGCTCGAGTTCCAGGCCGCCGCACGCCTGTTCCAGTCCTCTGCGCCCTGAAAGGGCAGGTCCCGGCCCTCGAGATAGCTGGGCCACATTTGATAGGTGTTCACACCCGCAGCCGCCGTGCCCCGCAGGTGTAGGGCCATATCCCACGGCTTATCCGAAAGAATTCGGGTGCTGCTGGGGATATAGCGTAGGGTCAGACCGCGCCGCCAGCGCGACGAGGTGTTGGGTTTCGAGCCGTGAATCACGTTGGGATGGTGAATCGAGAGGTCGCCCGCCTCGAGCGTGATGTCCACCGCAAAAGACTCGTCCACCAGGGTTTCGTCCATGCTGGCACCCAGCACACTCTCCACATCCTGGCGAACCTGGAGTTTCTGAAGGTCCAGGTGCTGGGTGCGGGGAATCACCTGCATACACCCGTTTTCGGCGTCCACATCGTCCAGGGCTAACCAGAGCGTGACCACCTCCATCGGCTCGAGGGGCCAGAAAGAACCGTCTTGGTGCCACAAAACCGGCTGTCCGTCAAAGGGGGGCTTGGCGATGTAGTGCGAGGCAAAAAGTCCGATGTTGGGGCCGACAAACTGCTGGGCCACATCGAGTAAGCGGTCATCGCTGACCAGCCGAACCCAGAAGGGGTCGTGCTTGAGGTTGAGCGCGCTGCCGCCAAACTGTTCCGGGCGCACGTCGGGGTATTTGCGCTGCAACCATTCGACATGATTCACCAGCTCGCGCACCAAATCAGGGTCAATCACCTTGCGGGCAATCACGTAACCTTCCTCGGTAAACTGGGTGGTTAAATCAGGTCGTGGGGTGTTTTGAGTTTGGGTCATGATTTTTCCTGTTTGGGAGCGCATGGGCCACACCTATGGGTGCAGGACACGGCGGCGCAGGGGGGCTTGGGGGCTTGTGAGTTAGACGTAGTGGGAGCCAAGTGCAGTAGCTGTGCAGGATTGGGTTGTACGGATATTGCCTGTGTTGATGTGAACAGGTCCGTAAATTTGGTGTTTTTGACAGCCACCTCCAAATTGTTTTTATGGTATTTACAATAGTGCTGTGCCTTTCTGAAATCTTGCACTCGAGAACCCAAAGTTGTACTTTTTTGAGGTGTTGCCCCCCCGGTTGACCCTGGAAGGTTTTGCCAAAGTCGGAACCGGAGATTTTGCCGCTGCCCTGACCCGGCTCGAGGGTGAATCGGGCCACGCGGTGAGTCTGCACAGCCACGACTTCTGGGAATCGTTTTTGATTCTCGAGGGTTCGGGGATTCATCAGGTGGGAGGTCAGAGGTATCCGCTCGAGGTGGGACAGCTCTGGTTGATTCGTCCGTCGGACACGCACTCGGTCCATCCCCACCCCACTTGTGGCCTTCGCTTTATCAACGTGGCCTTCCGCACCCGCTTGTGGCTCGAGTTTCTGCACCTGCTCGACAGGGGAGAGCAGGTGCAGACCTGGCAAGCCGCGCCCACGCCAACCTCGGTCCAGCTTTCGGGGCGTGATTTCGGTGGGGCCGAAACTCTGTATCAGGAAGCCATTCAAAACGCACTTAGCACCGCTTCGAGAGTCTTTCTGGCCCGGTTCTGGGTGACTTTGATTCCCTGGCTGACCCACACTCTTGAGCAGGGTTCAGGCGCACTCCCTGGCTGGCTCGAGGAGATGCTCGAGTCGCTGAGCCACCCGGAAGGGCTGAGGCTGGGGTTGCCCGCACAGGTTTTGCGCTCGAGATTGAGCGCGGCCCACGTTTCGCGCACTTTCAAAATCTTTGTGGGGCAAACCCCTACCGAGTACATCAACACGCGCCGTTTGCATCAGGCGTCGGTGCTGCTCAGCAACACCGACACCGAAATTGTGAATATCGCGCTCGATTGTGGTTTCGAGAATTTATCATATTTTTATCGGCGTTTTCGGCAATTCTTTGGCTGCACCCCCCGAATCTACCGACTCAAGGCGCGGCGCAGCATCGCTCCCTGATAAGGATTCCGAAAATATCGGAAACTACTTTTCCGATATTTTCAGCGGAGCGGATAGGAAAAAGTACGGTCCTGATTGTGTAGTGGAGTGAGGAGCGCAGCGGAACACGTAACGGAATCAATCGGAATCCGTATGAATCGTTGGGAAGATTCGGTTCAACGAACCTGAATATAAGCTGCGTCCATACTGGCAGTGTCGTACCAATAGATACGGAACTCGAGGCTGTTGTTGCTGTTGCCCGTGGAAAAGCTCAAGCTAACTTTGGTCCAGGTGTTGTCACCGGAGAAGTCGCCCGCATTGACCTCCCTGGTAGCCAGCAGAGCGCTGCTGTTAGAGTCGTAAACGTCTACCGTCGCCATTTTGCCCACGGGGGTGGGCGAGCGCAGCAGGTAGTCGGCGGTGTAGCTGCCTGTGGGGAAATTGCGATACGGCCCGTAAGCCATGAGTCCTGCGCTCGAGAGGGATTTTACTGCCGAGAGTACGTTATACAGGCGCAGGAAGTAATTGCTGTCGCTGTGCGACATCGGAAAGCGCCCCACTTCAAAGGTTGCTTTCCCACCTGCGCCAAGCGCCAGCGCGGCCACAACCACGCTTTCGGTGTTAATCAGTGAGTTAGCATCGGTGATTGAGCTGCGCCAACCGATGGGTGTAGAGCCGCTGTACTCCTGGATACCGAGCAAGGCCGAGCGCAGATGAACCGCGTGCTGAACAAGTTTATTGCGTTCATCAGAGCTGAGGGTAGCGTGCAATAAAAGTTGTTCGGTGAGGATTTTGAACAGGCCCAGGTGGTAATTCTCAACGATGTTGGGGTACCTCTCCTGCTGGGTCGCCGCGTCGTAGGTCGCTCCGCTTTTGGCCAACATCCGGTCCCATTTGGCAAGCGCGACGCTCGAGTTGCCGCTCGAGAGATGATACAAGCCGTCCAAAGCCAGCGTATCGAAATAGTCGCTGTTGTAGGGTGTCCAACTGGTGGTATTGCCATCCATGATGCGCCACCGGGTGTAGTCGGTTGGCTCCCAAAGCCCGTTGGGAGCCGTTTTCCCGTAAGCAGTGCTCATATAACGCGCCAGAAAGTTGTCATCGAACCAGAAATTGGTGAAGGGCAAGCCATTGGTCGCCCCGCCCACGCCCTGAGCATTGTGTTCGTGGAAAGCGGAACCCCCACCCGTCACGTCCAGTTCACCATCGTTGTTGAAATCCAACAGCAAGTGTCCGTTGGCGTCTCGAACCGTGGTTTGATGCGAGCCATTAGCGTAGTTAATCAAAGTATCTTTATCGTATGGGTGGTTCGCTGTGGCGTACTGAGGGTAATAATTCCAGATGTACTCCACGTTAGTGAGCGGTTTCCAGGTGCCATTTGGTCCGTAGATGTAACTCACCGCAGCCAGTCCGTTGGGTTCGTGCTGACCATACTTAAATTGCCCTGCCGATTGAGGGCGGAGCACCCCCGAATCGAGTGTTGCGAGGACCGCTGGGGTGGTGTTGCCTGAGCAGGCCATCAAGCCCAGGCCGACACCGAACAACGCAAATTTGAGCCGTTTCATCTGTTTCTCCTTTCCCTGCACGCTGAGAGAAGGTTTGAGGATTGAATCACTCGAGGGTCACTTTCAGCCAAATGTCCTCCTCGAGAACTCGAGCCTTTTTATCACCGCCAGCCCAGCGCGTCCACGGGCAGTGCGGCGCGAATCGCGGTCTCGTCGTCCGAATCGCTCGGGTAAAAGCGGTAGCGCAGGCGCAGTGGACCGCGTTGGCTGGTGGGGAAATTGGTGTGCCAGTAGTGGTTGACCGGCATCGAAGCTAGAAATCCGTTCCAGGTGTACGGCTCGATATCCCAGCGGCTGAAATTGATGTCCTGGGTCATCACCAGGGGTGCGTCGAGTGGCAACCACATCAAGCTCGAGCTGCCCGCCGTAATTTTGGCAGCGCGTTGGGTGGTGTAAAAACTCGAAACCGTTCCAGGCAATTGCCCCCCGTTCTCGTGCGAGCCAGGGGTAAAAAATCCACCCCCCGTCTCGAGCTGGAGCGTTTCGGCAGCGAAGGGAAAGGCCACATAGGCGGCTTCGGGAAGGTCGCTCCAGGGCTTGTCCCACTCGAGCACCAGTTCGACCAGAGGTGAGGCGTGATAGGCTCGCCAAGTGACCTTCAATTTGCCGTGTGCGCTTGAGGTCGAACCGAGTTCCAGTGCATCAAAAACCGCTCCGGGAACCAGGCGTGGCGTACCAGACATCTCGAGAGTTTGATGGTCGTAAACTCGAGAATTGCCGAGATGCGCTAGCATTTCGGGGCCTGCAATCCCCATCGCGGCAAATCTGCCCAGGTTGCCGCTGGCCTCGCGCCCCAGCGGGTGAACCACCGTTTCGCGCACCAAGCGACCAAAACCAAATGGGGCGCTCGAGTCCACCCATTCGCGCCGGGCGTCCCTGAGACTTGAGAGTGCGCCCGTGGCCGGGTTCAGGGTGAGTGACCAATGTGCAGTCTCGAGGGTGGTCGAGGTGCCTTCTTGAGTGTGATTCGAGCGCCGCGTCGCCAGTGGATTGAGCTGCGAGGACTGCGCTCGAGCCTCGAGGGCACCAGAATCATTCGACTCCAAGCGAAAGGGGGTCATGTCTGTGCCACCGCTGGGTAACAGGGCAATAAAGCTGTCTGGCTGGTTGTACTCGAGTTGAAAGGCGTGCCGTTGCCCGTCCGCACCCACCAGCACCGACTCGAGCGGGTCGGGTTGCAGGTCGGGCGCAGAAAAATGCACAGTTTGCAGGGTGCTGCCATTCAAATGCACCTGCAACCTCGAGCGGTCTGGTGTGCGTATGAGCGCACGCAAAGCGGTGTCGCTGGCTTCGTCCAGATACATCTCGGCGTTGTGAAAGGTCACTTCCTTAACCGATTGCTGAAAGGCGTTCATCGAGGCGGCGGGAATACCGGTGGTACACCAGGCGTCAAAGGTATGCTCCAGGGCCATGCGTTCCTGCTCGAGCGCGCTGTTCAGGTGTCGCTGGGCCAGGGCATCTCCGCTCGAGACGACCAGCGCGGCCACGCTCGCACGGCGGCGTTGGGTGCGCCGCTCCTGCGCGACCCTGGCGGTCATCGAACCCAGACCGTGCGCCCAGCCGTCGGGCCACGCCACGGCCCTCACAGGTGGGTTTGGCTCGAGGCGGCGCAATTCCTCAAACCACTCCTCAAGGGTGGCGGTACGCAGTTTGATGTCGTGGTTACTCGCATTCCACAGCTTGATGACCCCGCACCAGCGGTCATCGGGGCAAGCGTTGTCTACAAAAAATCCACCGGTTCCCATCAGCATGGCGGGCAGCGCGTACCCTTCGGCCCTCACACGCTCGAGGTAGGTGGGAAGCTCCCGCTGTGCCGTAGCGTAAATCTCTTCGGCGGTCAGGGGGTCGGTTTCATAGTAGCGGCGCGATTTCTCGGCGTGAAACCCGTAGTTGCTCGAGAATCCCAGGGTGTTGCCCAGGTGGTAATGCTCGCCCAGCCAGTGCAGCACCTGCCCTCCGGCGGGGCCTTGCCACACGAAGGCTTTGGGCACCCGAATCGGCACGTCGCGGCGGATGCCCTGATTCCATTCGCGCAGCCAGTGGTAGTGAATGCTGCCCGCTTTGCCCAGTGGGTCGGTGGCGCTGTCCACATGCACCGCCGAAGCAAAATTGGTGATGCCATGCTTGGCAAGCACGTCCGCCAAAGCCCAGGGCCAGCCGTTGATGTCGCAGTGCATCGCCGTCTTGAGCGGCAGGCTGTGCTGACTACAGAACTCCAGCACCCACTCGAGGCTGCGCTCGAGCGAATCGGCATCGATTAAATCGCTGAAGTGTAGGTAACTGGCGGTGATTTCGATTTGTCCGCGCCGCACACACTCCACAAGTTCCATTTCGCGCTCTGGACGGTGCTCGAGGTAATGTTTTACTTGCCAGGAGGTCTCGCAAACCCATTTGAAGCGGTAAGTTTCGGGGTCATTTTTGCTGCTTTCACACAGGCTCAGCACCTTGTCGTAAAACTCGAGGTACATCAGTTTGATTTGCTCCTGCGGGTGGGTATAGCCGATATCGGTATGCGCGAATTGCACGACATAAAAGGTAAAAGGTTCGGTCACGTTAGCGTTCCTTTGTGGTAGCTGAGGATAGTAGGCCACCGAGTGGTGGCTTCGGGATTCGGTGTAAAACGACGGAATGCTCGAGCTTAAGTGTGTTTAAAGCATTTTTCACTATTCAAAAGCGCCACCTTCATTACGTTCTGGCTGGCTCCACTCCCGTGAAAAATGCCTTCCTGTGTCTTGGTCTGAACGGCACCTAACGGGCCAGACCGCTGCTACTCCTGTTCGTTAGGAAGTATCTCGCTTATGGCTCAATACTTCCGCAAAATGCTTCAGGGTTTCGCGTCAGGCTGCCGCGCTTCGCGGATGAGCTGGAAGAAGTGGTCCGGGCGTACCAGCACGTACTTTGGGTCGCTCGAGTAGGTCTGCCACATGGAGTAAAGCAGGGTTGGGCTGGTCTTCCAGGCGATGGCCTGAATCCCCACAAAACGCGGCGCGGTGCCGTCAAACCCCGCCGCACCGATTCTGACCGCCGTGGCCAGTTCATATTCACTGCTGGCGTATGAGTTATTCAAGCCAAAATTGGCCAGGTCGCCGTACCAGCGCACCCCACTGGCGATTTGATTGCTGATACCTAAGATGTTCGAGCCGTTTCGGGCGTAGGCCGCGCCCACCTCGTCGCTGGGAACGCCCGAAAGGTTTTGCCACAGGGTAATCACCTGTAGGCCTGTCGCTCCCAGGTAATCGTTGGTTTTTTGGCTGTACGTCTCGAGCTTGCCTAAAGGCATGGTATTGGGATAGGCGTAGCCCGCGCCGCTGGGGCCTGAAATCAGGTTGTCGTGGTCGGTGGCGCTGGCGTAGTAGTAATTCAGAATTGCTGGGGCCGCGTCACGCAGCAGCGGACTGACCGTCCAGCCGATGGGAAGCTGACCGCGCCGGGGGTCGTTCCAGAGCCTACGCATGTAGTGCTGGTCGTACTGGAGGTTGTCGCCTTCGCTGATAATCAGGGTGACATAGATTTTGTTCTCGAGCGCGGGTTTGGCAGGGGCGGCCTTAACCTTGATGGCTCGAGCTTGCCCTGAAAACACGGTCAGGTTCTCCGAGTAGTTCGAGGCCAGGGCGCTGAGTCCGAAGCTCGAGAGCTGATTCACCGCAACCTGCTCGCCGCCGCCCTCGGGGTTGGGAAACCAACCCATATACGGCGCGCTGGCGGGCATATCAGCCAGGAAACGCCGCAGGAGTGCGTTTTCTGTCTCGTTTCGAGCGTCCAGCCACACCACCGCTGCCCGGTTTGCCACCGCGTAATCGCGCACGTAACCCGAGGTGGCGGGGTCTAATCCCACAAGGGTGCGGTGCGTGGTGCGCGACCAAAACTTGTCATAAAGCGCTTGATAAACCTGAAGGCTCGAGCGGTACGCGCCGCGCAAATCCTCACGGATGGGCAGGTTGTACGGCGCAGCGGTCAGCTTTTTAGCCAGGGTGGGGCTGACCACCAGCAAATCGCTCAGTCCGGCCAGGGTGGTGGCGAGGTTGAGGGTGGCGGGTTGCCCAGGGTCGTAGACCACCAGCCCTCGAGCGCTGCTCTTAAACTTGCTCAGCAGGGTGTAGGGGTCGGCGACTTGCCTGTAAGCGAGTTTGGCATCACGCAGCCAGGTGGTTTTGCCCTCGTCCGAATTGCCGCTGGTCACGTAGATTCGTGGTGTTTCGCGGTTGACCAGACCTTGAAGCGAGACAAACAGGTTGCGCTCGTCGTCCCGCACTTTCTCGAGGTCCAGATACTCGAGGGTAGCGGCTGGAGCAGCGAACGAGGGTAAAAGCTGTTCTGCGGGCCAGGAAATGGAAGGAGTATGGCTTTGCGCTCGAGCCTGAACTCCCAGCGTAACCAGGCTCGAGGCCATCATTAGTAGGAATCCGCGTTTTATCTTGAAACCGTTCATCTTGAATTCCCCCAATCAATGCAAAGCTCGAGTCCGGTGGGGTCGCCCTCAAACCAGACACGCGCGATTTTGTTCAGGTCGTCCCAAACCCATTCTGGTTCTTGGTTTTGCAGTGTTAAGCGTTATGGTTTCGTCTCGAGCGCCAAAATCACCTGACCTCGAACGCCTTGCGGTGCGCTCAGCGTGACGTGCAGCGTGTGACCGTGATACTCCTCGAGTTCAATCCGGCCTGCGGTGATGAGGGCGTGCCGATTTTGAGGTCGGCGCTCGAGGTCGTAAAGCAGTCGGTGTTGACCCGGATGAGCGCTGACGCGCTCGAGCAGCGGTAAATCACCATCGAGCAAATCGATGAACTTGCCCTCGAGTTCGCTCGAGCCTTGGGCCAGCCCCGCCATGACCAGGTAGGGGCCGCGCCGCATCACCAGCGCCTTTGCGGTGCGCCACGCGCCCTCGCGCGTGCGACCCGCCTCATAGCCTTGGCGGACACACTCGAGGTAATGGTCCGCCTGAACAGACCCTCGAGCGAGGTGGGCGGCGGGTATGCCCAACCAAACGAACCCGCCTTGGTCCACGCCTTGTAGCTTCGCTGACGCCTCGATTCCGAATTGCTCGAGCAGATGATGCACCGGTTTCTCGAAACCCGCCTCAAACCACCACGAAGAAATTAGGTCAAACGCTCGAGGCTGTGAGTCGCCCACGTAGACGAGCACGCCCCCCGCTCGCACCCAGGCTTCGAGTGCCATGTGCGCCGCTTTGCTCGGGGGTTTGAAGTCGTCATAACTGAGAATCAAGACATCGAAATCCTCGAGCGCTCCAGGCAAACCCGCGTGCTCGAGGTGCATGAATTTCAGCGGAATGCCCACCTCGAGCAGGGGCAGCGCGAGGCCAAACACCCCGTCCATTTCGGTATCACAAGTCAGGCGGTAAATCTGGTCGGGTGGACGCAGGTCGCCCACCTCGCGCAGGTGCGCGCGCTCAGGCTCGCGGAAACCGCGCTCGAACAGCAGGGTGTCGGCCATGCACAACCCGATGCGGTTTGTGCCGGCCTCGAGCACTTCCACGGCTCCCTCCATTTCGTTCAACGCGTTGGAGACCGTCAGCAGTTCGCGGGCGTAAGCACCCGATATTCTCGAGCGTTGACCTTCGGGAAGGTGCTGTGGGTAGGCGTGATTGAACACCCGGTCCGGCCAGGGCATCACCTCGAAACTGTCCACCGGCGGGTGTAACAAACTGGCAATCAAGGTGGCGTGGTAGTTGCGGCGGTAATCGTCCCAGTCGTGGTCGGGGTCGTCCTCCACCGGGTCAGCCAGAAACCAGATTTTGCGACCTGTTCCCGCCACCATGGCCGCCATCTGGGCGTACTCGAGGTAGGCGGTCTCGAAGGTGCGCTCAGCCCGGATGCCTCGAGCGTGGTTCGGGGTGCGAGCGGTTCCGGTCCAGACCTGACAGACGTAGCCGTCGCAGCTCTCGAGGTGGGCTAGGTTAGAGGCGGGGCTGACGATGCCCCACTGCGCGTAATTGAGGGTGCTGTGCGAGTCCACATAGCATTTGAGTTCACGTCTAAGCTTTAGGGCGTAAATCTTGGCGTGGGAGAAAACATCCTCGAGCAGCGCGGTGTACATCTGGTACTTCAGGCTCGAGCTTTTGAAATACGCCTCCGCGCTCGAGTGCGGAGCCTGCCACGCTTCACCGTAACGCTCGAGCCAGTGGGCTTTGAAGGCTTCTTCGTAGCCGCCCCGCGACCAGAATTCGGGTTCCTCGAGATGCACCGCCTCGACCCCCGCGTCGATGGCCCGTTCACACAATACTTTGAGGTACGCCCCGTAGCTCGAGGTCGGTACGATGTAGAAAATCCCGTTGCCATGGTCAATGCGTTCACCACCACGGGCCACCTGCGCTTCAGAAAAGTGCTCGCGCCCGTCGAAGCTCCCGTCCAGATACTCGTGGTAATGTCCCCAGGCCGCGCCGGTCATGAAATGCGTGCGGTAGCCCCGCTCACCCCAGGCCCGCACCCGTTCGCTTAGGCTCGAGTCCCAGCCGTACACGAAGGCCACGTCTGCCCGCAGGTCAATGGTGGGGTGGTAATGCGGGGTCTGAAAAGCCGTTCGCTCGAGCGAGCGGTTTATGTAGGTAGGGATGGGGTTCACAGTATCCTCGATGGTGGATTGGATTGAAAAAGCGACCTTTTCTCGAGCGAACCGTTTTTACGTTCACCGCTGGCTCAGCCAAGCAAACGGCCCTGGACTCAACCCTTGAGTCCGGCACCCTGCATTCCCTCGATGAAATAGCGCTGGAAGAAGAAGAAGAACAGCACCGCAGGTATTGTGGCAATCAGTCCAAACGTCAGCACCAGCGGCGTGTTGGTGATGGTGGTCATGGTCCCGGTCATGATGCTATTGGCGACGTCCGGGGGCAGCCCTCCGGCCATCAGGCGTTGAATCATCACCGATGTGGGCCATAGTTCGCGGTTCCCCGATACCACAATTAGGGGCCAGATGTAATCATTCCAGTTGGCAATAACGGTGGTAATGGCTACCACGGCCATCACAGGTTTAAGCATGGGCCAGTACACATGAAGCAGAATTTGTGCCAGGTTGGCCCCTTCAATGCGCGCGGCTTCTTCAAAATCAACCGGGATGCTGGCATAGGTTTGCCGCAACAAAAAGACCGTGTAGACGTTGAGCATCCCCGGCAGCAGCAGCGCGGGTAGCTGGTTGACCAGTCCGCTCCCCCCCTGCCCGAACAGGTCGTTTCCACCCACCAATGGCCAACGGGACAGCATCACAAATAGTGGAATCTGAAACACCACACCGGGAACCAACATCGAGCTGAGGAGTATCCAGAAAACTGTTTCCTTGCCGCGAAAACGCAAGCGGGCAAAGACATACCCCAGCAGCAGCGCGGTTAGCCCGTTAAAAAATGTGTACCACACCATACGCAGCACGGTGATTGCCAGCGTGCCCCCTAGCAAGGCCAGCACCTTGGGATGAAAAACCACCGCGTAGTTGTCAAAACTCATACGGGGTGGAATGGGCAGTGCGCCGCTCGAGCGGATATAGTCGGCCTGGGTGTTAAACGAGGCAAACAGCCCGTACAGCAGGGGGTACACCATGATTAGAGCACCGACGGCCAGCAAAAGATGTGCAAACAGTCTGCCTAGAGTTTTGGTCTTCACGGTGAATTTCCTTCCGCCGAGCGCGACATCCGGGTGGTCACCACGCTGCCGACCAACAGCACCAGGGCCAGCAAGGTCGAAGAAGCGGTGGCCCGACCAAAATCCATGTTCTTGAACGCGTCGTTGTAAATCTGGTTAATCACCACGTTGGTTTGGTTATACGGCCCTCCGTTGCTGATAAGCAACACCGGCTCGAAGATTTGAAACCCCCCGATGATGCTGGTAATCACCACGAAGGTGGTCATGTTTCTAAGCATCGGAACGGTAATAAAGCGAAACTGTTGGGCATTATTGGCACCGTCAATAGCTGCCGCTTCGTACAGTTCGTTCGGGACGCTCTGAAGTGCGGCCAGATAAAGCACCATAATCGCGCCCACCCCTTTCCAGACGGTAAAGCCTAAAATGACTGCCCGGAGCGCGTCCACGTTGACCAACCAAATGACCGGGTTTAACCCCAGACTCTTGAGCATTCCGTTGAGCACGCCACCGTATGGGGCCATGAAGATGACCACAACCTGCGACATGATGGCGGCGGACGTCACCACCGGCACGTACCAAAGTGAGCGGTAGACGCCCATGCCCCTGATTTTCTGATTGACCAGAATGGCGACCAGCAACCCTAAAGGAATTTGAATCAGCACCGACATAACCGCGAAAAAAGCGGTGTTGGCATACACCTGCAGGTAATAGGGGTCGGTCAGTAGGTGCAGGTAATTCTCGAGTCCAGCCCAGACCCACTCGGTGATGCCATTCCAATGAAAGAAACTCAGAAAAAGGTTGGCGGCGACCGGGACAACACCAAAAACAGTGTAATAAAACAGCAACGGCGTCAAAATCATCCAGGCGAGCACGGTGTCACGACTGGCGCGCTTTGAACGCGGTCGACGTTGCATTTGTTTGACCGGATGCTTCCCTGCATGTAGGGGTGGATGCGCCATAATCGGTATCCTCCGTGAGGACGGGTGGCGTGAGGACGGGTGGGTGGTGCATGGGAGAAAAAAGCCAGACCTCGAGACCGGCTCGAGGTCTGGCTTGGGTTTGGGGTGAACCTTACCCCAAACGTGTTACGTCTACCTCGAGTATTCGCTTCATCGAAAGCTCACTTCGCGGCGATTTCAGCGTTTTTCTGCAATTCCTCGAGCAGGGCTGGAACAGATGTGGTGGTGGTGTAGAGTTTGCTGAGAAAGTCGGTGTACGCCTGCCAGATTTTCTGGGGATTTTTCTCCCATTGGGGCATGGCGTTCAGATTTGAGCTGTTTAGTAAGGTGTCAATGAAAGCCTGCGTTGCAGGGTCAACCGTGGGTTTGAGGGCTTTGAGCGCAGAACGGGTGGTGGGTAAGCGACCGCTCGCGGCAAACGCCAAACCTTGAATCTCATCTCGTTGGGTGAATTTGACGAAATCGGTGGCCAGTTTGGGGTTTTTGCTGGTCTTGAGCGCGCCGTAAATGACGTTGGCGACGATGACGCTGGCGGGTTTACCTCCAGCAGGCAGGGGTGGCGCGGAGTAACGGCAGTCAGTACACTTGTTTTCTTTGGCCCAACTGACGTGCCAACCGCCCGCCATTTGATACGCCGATACCCCCGCGAAGAGTTGCGAGTACAGCTTGCCCTCGTCCGACTCGAAGGTGAGTCCGGGCGGGGTGTACTTGTTGAGTTCTCGCAAAAATTCGTAAACCTTGACCGCTTTAGGGTCGTTGAAGGCGGGAACGTCCAGGCCGCCCGCGCCTGGTTTAGCCATGTCCGCACCAGATTGCAGCAGGTAGACATAGTTGCGAAACGCCGCCCCGAGCGCGTAAGTACCAGGACCCTGGATAGTCATGCCGTAAGATTTCCCCGCACCCTTTTCGGTGATGGTTTTAGCTTGTGCCAGCAACTCATCCCAGGTTTTAGGGGCGTTGGTGCAGTCCAGGCCAGCCTGTTTGATGACCGCGCAGTTGCGCTCGAAGCCAAACACACTGGTGAACCCGGCGAGACCGTAGACTTTGCCATTGTAGGTAGAACCCTGGACGGTGCCCATCACCATATTGTTTTTCAGTTTTGAAATATCAATGGGCAGCAAGGCTCCGAGCGCGGCATAGTTCTTGAAAAACCCCTCGCCGACAATCACATCGGGCGCGTTTCCAGCCAGCATGGCGTTGCTCAGGTTCTGGCGAAGCTGCTCGTCCCAGCCCATATCCATCAGTTGAACCGTGACACCGGGGTGTTCTTTTTCAAAAATCTGCTTGAGGGCGAGGCCATACCTGCCCTTGCCCCCTGGGTCACTGGTCATGGCCGCCACCACCCCCCCTTCGGCCCACACCACGAGTTTCTTGGGCTTAACTTGCGCCGTGACCGTTCCGGTCAGAAGGCTTGCTGAGAGGAGTGCCGCAACGCCCAGGGTCATCTTGTTGGTTTTCATAAAATACCTCCAGTATTTTGAGGGTCTGCAAATGAGGTGAATATCCGGTTCTGACATCGGGTCGTCTTCAAGTCGCTATGGTTCCACTTAGCGCTAAACTCGCGCTCGAGGGCAGGGTGGGTCGGAAGTGGCTCGATTTCTTGGTTGAGGAATCACCTCCCTCGGCCTCTGAAGTGCTGACAGGGTGTTTGAGCAACTGCCCTTGATGGGGGGCAAGCGACTCGAAGATGGGTAAGGTAGCGGCTCCGAGCGCAGCGGCGTCCTCGCCGACCTCCGCGCTAACTATTGGAGGGTGGTAGGGTTTCTGCTGCATCCGCAGGGGAGGGATGAGCGTCTCTAAACGGACCATCAAACCCTCGAGTAAGGCTCGAGGCCAGCGTCCGGCGAGCACGATGAGTTCGGGGTCAAAAAGGTTTTCGATGGTCACGAGCGCGGGGGCGAGGTGCTCTGCCGAGTAGTCCAGCCACGCGTCGAGGTGGTGCTGGTCACGCGTGGACAAGCCGACGAGTTCGGCCTCACTCGAGAGCTGTAGTCCTCGAGCGCGCAAAAATTCGTGCATGGCGTTGGTCGAGGTGTATAGTTCCAGACAACCGCGCCCACCGCACTTGCACCGGGGACCGTCGTGCCGCACCGGAATGTGTCCGAATTCGATGGCGTTTCCGGCAAACCCCTGGTAAGTCTGGCCCTGTGCAATCATGCCCCCGCCCAGACCCAATCCAAAGTACACGTAAAAAAAGCTCTTGACGTTGCGGTGCGCGGCGTACCAGTGCTCCCCGATGGCGGCAGCGGTGGCGTCGTTTTCGGTGAACACCGGCAGGCCCAGCTCACGCTCGAGCAGTTCACGCACCGGACCGCGCACCCAGTTTTGCTCGCTCGAGGGAACGCTCGAGTGCGCGTTTGGGGCCTGTATCGGACCCGGAAGGGCTAGACCGACTCCCCAGACCCGCTCGCGGGGGATGCCTTCTTCCAGAATCAACGATTCGACGGCACGCCGCATGAACGGGTACGCTTCCTCGGGGGTGGCGAAACGGGCGGGGTGATGCTCGATGCGTTGCTGCTCGCCTTTGAGGTTGACCAGCACAGCGGTCAGCAGGTCGCGGTCCAGGTGCAGGCCCACCGCGAAGGCCCCGTTGGGGTTGAACTCGAGTTCGAGCGCGGGTTGACCGCGTTGACCCTGGCGTCGGCCTCGGGTCACGACCACCCCCTCGAGAATCAGCTCCTCGGCGATGTTGGCAACGGTTTGTGCGGTCAGGCCGACCTGGCGAGCAATCTCGGCGCGCGAAATCGGTTCGTGCAGGCGAATCACCTCGAGCACCACGCGTCGGTTGTAGTTTTTGGTGTGTTCTTGATTGGTTCCTGGGCGCACAGTCGTATTCCTCTTGGTTTGGAAGGATTTGAATACCCGATTTGGAAAAACCGCTTGACCCTATTTGGTGGTGAATCCCAACTTCAAACCAAAGGCTGATTCACTCCAAGCCGAGCGCGCCCACACCCACATGAGCCTGAGCGCTCCGTGCGAAGGACTCTCAAAGTTGAATTTAGCTGTGTGAATTTCTGAACTCCATTATATTAAACCAAATGCTTTGATATAGTCAAGGGGGTCCCACACGAGAGCGGGTGACTCGGGAATGTGGAGCCGTCTGGAGCGGGCTGGAACGACCTCCCTTCTTGTGAGCGCGTCTCAAACACAGCGGCTTGTGAGTGCGTCTCGAAGCGCCCTGCTCAATCAGCAAAATCACCGTTTCTGCCGTTGTCCTGATGTTTAAGCCGCAGGGTCTTGCTCCAATGAAGTTTACGTAGTGGGGATTGTACTAGGCGGTGGCTATGAACCGGACTCCAAATGACTCGAGGGCTTCGCCCAAAACAGGTTGTTGCCGCTCGAGTGGGCCGCTTTTTTGTCCAAAGCTAGAATTCCCCCTATACCGTCACCCCAAAGTAGCTTTCTCACCGAGCGATACCTTCCTCGGCCTCCCCCTCGAGCGCACCTCAACCTCGAGAACCAGCAGTTCCTCAATCCCCACTTCGAGCGCGTAAGCCAGGTCAATCACCTTCTGCACGCTGGGTTGCGGCGTCTTGTCGCCCTCGATGTTCTGGTAGTGCTGCAAGGTCATACCTGCTCTCACGGCCAGCGCTTCCAGAGTCAGTCGCTTTTCACGGCGCAGCACTTTCAGGCCCGCTCTAAAAGGGTAAAAAGTCGCAGTCACGCAGAAACAGACGTTAGGCTGCCAGCGCACATTTGCCTAGTCTTTCCACAAGCGCTCGAGGGTATCCAGGCTGTCCGGGTCGCGCAGCGGACGCAGGTCGCCGCCCCCCACCTCCTCCGACATCTCGAAGTGGTAGCAGCCTAGCGTCTTGGGCAGAACGGCACCTTGTAAGTTAGAAGAGGGATTGAGCACGATAGACCGTACCGCACCTGGACCCTCGAGGTCGTCCGGAAGTCAGGTAGTCGTGCTAACCCGTTTCCAATCGAGTCCGAACGGCACTCCCAGAGATAAGCGGCGCTGTCTTGGCGAAAACGGCACCTAGCGGGCCTCGCCGCCTATCGGGCCATCTCGCTGCATGAACTCAAAGTTCGCTTCGCAAGGATGGACGAAAGTTGGGAACCCCATTTACAGCGGGCGCAGTGAAACGGGCAGCCCAGAGCGTGCTCGACGCTCGCGCGGCACATCCTCAAAGCAACCTGGCTCAGCTTTACGGCTCGCTCACCATGCCTGCCGATCTGCGGGCAGCGCACACCGCGCTGGACCGGACAGTCGATGCGCTTTATGGTTTAAGGACTGCGGCCACCACAGAAGCGGGGCGCTTGGCGGCGCTGCTGAGCCTGTACCACCAGCAAACCGGGGTTTTGCTCAGCGTCACGGCGTCTCCCCCGGTCCGGCGCGGGCAGACCAGCAAAAAAAGGGATTACCTCTCCCTGGTGACGGGTAGAAAAAGCCCAGGTTCTTCCTCTGGCTAAAGTCGCCTGAATGCCACGAAACTCGTGACACCGCTTTGATACTGATACTCGTTCTTATCCTGGGCGGGGAAACCCATGAGCCGCCCCGGCTGTGAGAACCTGACTCCCAGACTCTTATGGTTAGGAGAAAGCTGCCAAATTGAAAACATGACCTCCGCAAAACCCAGCAAGAAACCCAGCAAGACCGCTGTAAAAG
>Ga0123339_10001019_pt1 | contig 19949 bp, 20 predicted proteins | sample lystaG_FD_89956 | JGI IMG/M metagenome (GOLD analysis project Ga0123339, IMG submission 89956) | Glacier valley bacterial and archeal communities from Borup Fiord, Nunavut, Canada, to study Microbial Dark Matter (Phase II) -... | ecosystem: Environmental > Aquatic > Freshwater > Ice > Glacier ... | reverse complement strand
GACCCGGCCAAGCGCACGGTGGGCTACTTTGAACCCACCACCGCTGCCGAGGGCAGTGGTGGAGCTTCGGCGGGCGGCGCGACCCAGGAAGGCTTCAACGCTGGACCCCCGGTGGACCCTGCCGAGGTAGCCAAGTACCTGCCCAAGTACGCACCCTCCGGCCAGGCTCAGGTCAAGCTGCCCGAAAGCGTCAAACTCGCCAACGGGATGCAGGTTTTCTTGCTGCGCGATACCTCCACGCCGACCATCTCGCTGTCGGCCAACGTGCTGGCGGGGCGCGAGTTCGACATCGACGCCAAAGCCGGACTGGTGGACCAGGTGGCCGGGAACCTGTTCAGCGGCACCAAAACCCGCGACGAACTCACCCTGGCCGCACTGCTCGAGAACGTGGGGGCGGGCCTCTCACCCGCCGCTGGCCGCTTTGGGGTGAATTTTGACGGGGCGAGCCTATCCAAGGATTTGCCGACCCTGCTCGAGGCGCTTTCCGACGTGCTGCAAAACGCCAACTTTCCCCAAGACCAGTTCGCGCTGACCCAATCACGGGCGCTCCAGGGAGCTAAGCGGGCCGAGGACGACCCTGCCACACAGTCTGAACGCTTGTTTCGTAAAACTGTTTACTCCCCTGGCAACCCCTGGCAGGTGTTCAGCACCCAGACCACCCTCAAGGGACTCGCTCGAGCAGATTTGGAAGGGTTTTACAAAGCACACTACCGCCCCGACGCCACCATCCTCACCCTGGTGGGGGACTTTGACCCCGCCGAGGCCAAGAAGCTCATCGAGAGCAAGTTCGGAGCCTGGAAAGCCGAGGGACCCACCCCCAGCATTGTCTACCCTATAGTGGGCAAGCCCAGCGGCGTGGTCAAGAAAGCGGCGGTCATTCCCAACAAAACCCAGTCGGTGACGTACATCGGCTATCAAAGCATCTCGAGGAGTGACCCGCGCTACTTCGATTCTCTGGTGCTCAACCAGATTCTGGGCGGAGGCTCACTCTCGAGCCGTTTGGGCCTGGAAATCCGCGACAAGCTGGGCCTGACCTACAGCATTAGCTCGAGGTTTGCCGCGCTCAAGCAGGCTGGACCCTTCGCCATCATCTTACAGACCAACCCCAAAGACACCGCTCGAGCGGTGGACGCGACCCTGGCGCTGGTCAAAGACGTGCGCGACAAGGGCCTGAGCGAGTCCGAGGTGAACACCGCTAAGCTGAGCCTGGTGAGCAGCTACACCGTGGGCCTGGCCGACCCGGTGGGGTTGGCTGGAACCTTTACCGACCTGGCCAGCAACGGTCTGAGTTTAAGCGAACTGACCGACCGCCAAGCCAAAATCAACGCGGTGACGCTCGAGAGTGTGAACAAAGCCGCCAAAGAGCTGCTGGACCCCGACAACATCGTGGTGGTGACGGCGGGACCGTAAAAGCGGTTCTCGAGCTTAAACTCTGAGTTGGCAAACAAGCTGACAGGCTTGAGGAGAAAGAATCACACAACGCCCCTCCATGCTGGAGGGACGTTTCTTTTATCGCGCTCGAGCGCCCAACAAATCCCAATCGCACAGAGTGGAAATACTCGAGCCTTTACCTGCGGCGAAATAAGCAGACTAGAAAGTCAGCCACCGCAGAATAAGCACAACCAATATCAGAATTTCAGGAACGCCCAGACTCATACCGCCGCTTCCGCCAACTCGAGGTCCCGCACTAATCCATGCTCCCGCGCCCAGCCCCCGAACGCCTCGAGTCCGCGAGCGAACATCAGCGGGCGCTTTTCGCGTTTACCCAGCTTCTTGCGCCCCTTGAGTTCGGGAATCTCGGCCCACACCTGCGGGTCCAGGTCTGGCACCAGCGCCCAGTTGGTGTTCATCGGCTGGAAACCCTTCGGGTTGGCGCTCTCGAGGTAGCGCACCAGGCCGCCGAGCATACTTTGCAGGGGCGGCACGATTGGCTCGAGTCCCTTTGCCAGCCGCGCCGCGTTGGTTCCGGCCAACCAGCCGGTGGCCGCGCTCTCGAGGTAGCCCTCGGTTCCGGCCAGCACGCCGGCTACAAAGAGCCGTGGCTCGAGCTTGAGCGCCAGGGTCGCGTTCAGAACCTCTGGAGCGTTGAGGTAGGTGTTGCGGTGCATCACCCCGTAGCGCACGATTTCGGCGTTCTCGAGTCCGGGAATGCTTCGTACCATGAGCTTTTGGTCCGGCCACTTGAGTCCGGTTTGAAAGCCCACCAAACTCCACATCTGCCCGCTCGAGTCCTCCTGGCGCAGTTGCACCGCCGCGAACGGTTCGCGGTCCGTCCGGGGGTCGTGCAGTCCTTTGGGCTTCATCGGGCCGAAACGTGGGGTCTCGGGGCCGCGCCGCGCAATCTCCTCAATCGGCATACAGCCCTCGAAAAACTCCAACTTTTCCCAATCGTGCGGCGTGTGACCTCTGGCTTCGGTGATGGTCTCGAGCCAGTGGGCGTACTGCTCCCGGTTCATGGGGCAGTTGATGTAATCCGCGCTCTGGTCGTAGCGGCCTTTCTTGTAGGCGATGTCCATGTTGATGCTCTCGAACGCGATGACGGGCGCGGCAGCGTCGTAAAAAGCCAGATGGTTGCCCCCGGTGAAGCGCTCGAGGTCCTTTGCCAGCGCGTCACTGGTGAGCGGCCCCGAAGCCAGCACCACAATTCCCCCTGGCACGGTTTGGCACTCCTCCTCATGCACCGTAATCAGGGGATGGGAGCGCACCGCTCGAGTCACAATTTCGCTGAACGTCTCGCGCTCGACGGCCAGCGCGCCGCCTGCCGGAACCCGCGCCGCTTTTGCCGCCTGCATCACCGCGCCGCCCACGCTCGAGAGTTCGGCTTGCAGCAAGCCCTTAGCGTTGGTTTCGCCCTCGCCCCCTAAGCTGTTGGAACACACCAGCTCGGCAAAGTTGCCGCTGCGGTGGGCCGGGGTCATTTTGACTGGGCGCATCTCGTATAAATCCACTCGAACCCCCGCTCGAGCCGCTGCTAGAGCCGCCTCAGAGCCGCTGAGTCCTGCACCAATGACTGTGATTCTGGGTTGATTCATGCGCTCCAGGGTACAGGGAAAGCGGCCCCTGGATGGTGGGGTGGTGAACGTAAACCCGTGCCATACATCCGCTCGAGCTACACTCTCATCCTGGCTCGAGCGCTAAACTTCTCCAATGTTCACCCTGCGCTACTACTTTGAGCAAATCCTCAAGAGCCGCGAATTTCCCACGCTCGAGCAGGCCCAGCAAGCCGCCTGGACCCTGACCAAGACTCAAGGCGTTTACCTGGTGTCTTTGATGGATGAGTCCAAAGTGCTCGAGGACCGCTACGACCTGCTCGAGCGGGTGGACACGCTGGACGCAGGCCATGAGCGCCAATCTCACGAGTAAATCTGGAGAAAAAGCCGATTTTTGTCCCTGGAGAAGTGATTCTCGAGCGCCGTATACTGAGTTACAATCGGTTGAGTCGTGCTCGAGGGTTCCGGCTTCTCGAGCGCGCGCCAACCCCAGGAGAACGCTCCGTGTCCAAAGCCAGTGTGTCCAAAGCCGCCCTACCCTCCCTGCTGGCCCAGCCGCTGCAAGCCTTCGAGCTGCGGCTGCGCGAGGTTCTGCGCTCCAAAGTCGAGTTCATCGAAATCATCGGCGAGGACCTGGTGACGGCGGGCGGCAAGCGCTTTCGCCCCGCCCTGACCCTGCTCAGCGCTCGAGCACTGGGAATTGCAGACTGTGCGCTCGAGCCGCTGGTGTGCGACCTGGCGGTGTGTGTGGAGCTGCTGCACTCGGCGAGTTTGTTGCACGACGACCTGATTGACGATGCCGAAACCCGGCGCGGCAAGGAAGCAGCCTTTCGCAAGTACGGCAACGCGGTCTCGGTGTTTGCCGGAGATTTCATGCTGGCCCGCCTGCTGGGGCTGCTGGCCAACATGCCCTCCTCGCTCACCAGGGAGTTCTCCCTGACCGCCGCCAGTATTTGTGAGGGCGACGTGTTTCAGTTTCAGGTGGCCGCTTATGGCGATTACTCGCTCGAGAACTACCTGGAAATCATCACCGCCAAGACGGCGGTGCTGTTTGCCACCGCCGTGCGTTCCCCGGCGCTGCTGGCCAACCTCGAGCCGGAGTGGGTGGACGCGCTCACGCTTTACGGCCTCGAGTATGGACGCGCCTTCCAGATTCAAGACGATATTCTCGACCTGATTGCCGACCCCAAGGTGCTGGGCAAGCCAATAGGCGGCGACTTGCGCGAAGGCAAGGCGACCTTGCCGGTGCTGCACCTGCTCGAGACGGAGCACGGTGAGGAAGTGCGCGACATTCTGGCTCGCCGGGCCAAGCTCGAGGAAGATGTTCCGCGCGTCGTGCATCTGGTGCACTCAACCGGGGCGCTCGAGCGTTCACTGAGTGAACTCGGCACCAGGGCACGTCAGGCCGCTGACGCACTCAAGATTCTCGCGCCCAGCCCCTCGCGTCAGGCGCTCGAGGACTTTGCGCTCGAAGCCGCTCAGCGCGTGCTTTGAAAGCTGTGAGTTTGGCTCGAGTGGACGCGAACCCCTGTTTCCTCACTAGGCTGTATCGCTAAATCTTACAGCCAGCACATCACATTCCGGGGCTTTTATGCACATGCACCACTTTCCAGCCCTCACCCGTTCGCTCGAGCACGCGGGTCTCGTTGTGAGTGTGGTGCTTGAGGCCAGAGTCTTCGACGGTGCTCAGCATCAGGGTGTAGGTCGCCACCGCCACCAAACCTCCGGCCAGCATTTGAACTTTCGGCTCGAGGATGCTGACATGGTGCGGTTTGTCCTGCGTAGCCCAACTGTTTTCAATCATGAACTGGTGAAAGGCCAGCCCTTCCTGACGGTGCGGAGTCACGAAGTGCTCGTACAGGGTCAAATCCGCGCTGGTGGTGGCCTGATAGCCCGCCCAATCCTTTGAAAAGATGCTCTCGAGGTGGCGGTGTAGAAATTCCAGAATCGCGCGTTCGTCCATACTGGCTCGAGTCTAGCGGGTTCGGGAGTTGGAATTCGCTCGAGCAAACGAAAAGGGCGACACAAAGTCGCCCTTTTTGAGTTAGGAGAATAAAATCTAGTCGAGCAGTTCCGCGCTCGAGAAGAATAGTCCCAGTTCTCTCGCGGCGTCGTCCGCGTTGGCCGAGCCGTGCATCACGTTCTCACCGATGCTGGTGGCGAAATCGGCCCGAATGCTACAGGGAGCGGCGTTCACAGGGTTGGTCGCGCCCATCATCTGGCGCAGGCCCGCAATCGCGCCTTCACCCTCGAGCGCCATCGCCAGCACCGGACCGGAGGTGATGAAGCTCACCAGTTCCCCAAAAAATGGCCGCTCTTGGTGCTCGGCGTAATGGTTCTGGGCCAGTTCCTGCGAAATAGTCATCTGCTTGAGGCCCACGATGCGGTAGCCCTTTTTCAACAGGCGACCCAGAATTTCAGCGTGCAGGGCGCGGCGCACCCCGTCGGGTTTAATCATGGCAAAGGTTTGTTCCATCGTGTTTCCTCCAGAAATCAGCACTTGTTTGTTTGGGCCTGCTCGAGTGTGCAGCCTACAAGGAAAGGGCGCGGTTTGCCAAGTCGCACCTTTCTCGCCGGAAGGTGAGGGTAAGCACACTAGAGCGGGTGTGCTCGAGCAGAGTTGTATGTACAATGGCGTGGTGAACAGTACAGCTACCTTTCGCCCCACCCCGTTCGCCAGCCGTCTGAGCCTGATTGTGGCGCTGGTGGCGCTCATCGGGCTTTTCGTGTTCCCCTACGCCACCTATGGGCGAGCCACGGGCAACGCCTCCGCCGCACTCCAACTTTTTCCGGGCGGTATTCAGGACTTCACCACCTTCTTGCCCAAAGCTCCGCCTGACCTCTCTTTGGCGCTGGGTCTGGGCTGGGCCACCTTCGCCCTGCTGCTGCTGAGCGGTTTTGCCGCATTACGGCGCGAAAGCTGGCTGTGGATAGCAGGCGCGGTGGGTCTGGTGGTGGGCATTGGCGCAATCGTGGCGCTCAAGAGCAGCCTGGGCGGGGCCATCGCCGAGTTGGTGGCCAAAAACTTCAAGCTCAACAAAATCATCTATGTGGCGGGGGGCGCTAACCTGGGTATGGTGCTGCCGCTGGCGGCGTTTTTGATTGCCCTGATTGGTGGCGTGAGTGGAATCCCCGTGTGGCGAACCCGGCTCGAGCGTCTGCGCGGCGCTTTAGTGCCGCTGGTGTCCATCCTGCTGGCGGTAGCGGTGGGGGCGCTGCTGGTGGTCATCATTCAGAGTGTGCCGAACAACCTGACCGTTCCCTTGACCGCGTGGCAGGGCTGGCTGGGCAAGGTGGATGTGGTGTATTTTGTGTATACCACGCTGTTTGCACCGCTCACCAACCTGCCCGACACCTTCCAGAGCCTACTCCTCGCCACCCCACTCATCCTCACCGGCCTCTCGGTGGCTTTTGGCTTCCGGGCTGGACTGTTCAATATCGGCGCGCCGGGTCAGATGCTGATGGGCGCTATCGCGGTGATGATGGTGAGCGTGTACATCAAGCTGCCCGGTATTCTGCTGGCCCCGCTGTGCGTGGTGGCAGCGGCGCTGGGCGGCGGGCTGTGGGGAGGTTTGGTGGGTTGGCTCAAGGCCCGTTTTGGCTCGAGCGAGGTCATCAACACCATCATGCTCAACTACGTGGCGTCCAGTTTGCTGATTTTTCTGATTGGCTCGAGAACGGTGTCCTTTTTCGGCAAAACCTATCCCTGGCCCTTTATTGCCGATGGCGGCGAAGCCAAGAGCAAAGCGCTCGAGGCTGGCGCACGGCTTCCCACCCTGCCGGGGTTTCTGGGATTGGACAACCCGAACACCGTGTTTCCCTTTTCTCCGGTGCTGGGCCTGCTGCTCTTCGGGGTGCTGGCCTATTTCCTGCGCGGACCGCGCCGCTGGTTGTTCGCGTTGGGCGGGGGCCTGCTGGCCACGGCCCTGTTCTGGGTTCCGCTCAACATCCGGGGCGACTTCAGATTGGGCAGCAACAACCTCAACGTGGCCTTTTTCATCGCGCAGCTCGCAGCGGTCTTCTACGGGATTTTTCTGTGGCGCACCGCCAGGGGATACGAGGTTCGCGCCGTGGGCCTGTCGCCCAAAGCTGCCGAGTACGGGGGCATCAACGTGGCCCGCAACGTGGTGCTGGCCATGTTCATCTCGGGAGCTTTTGCTGGTCTCACGGCCACCCACTACGTGATGGGCCGCGCGCTCGACGAGTACGCGGTCAAGCAGAGCATCCCGACGAGTGTGGGCTTCGACGGCATCACCATCGCCTTGCTCGGGCAGGGAACCCCGGTGGGCATCGTGGTCTCGAGCATTTTCTTCGGGGTGCTCGACACCGGGGGCCTGTACGCCGACCAGAAGCTCGACGCGCTGAGCCGCGATATCGTCACGGTGCTCAAAGCGCTCATCGTGCTGTTCATCGCCGCGCAGGGATTTCTGGCCAGACGCATCATCAGCCCGCCGCCCGCGCTCGAGCCGTCCAAACCCACGCCGCTGGCTGTAGGCTCGAGCGAAGCCAAAGCGGAGGTGGCTTAGCATGGACGCGATTCTGGCTTTTTTCGCCTTCTTTGGCATCGGATTCATCGCGCAGGTCATCGTCAACACCACGCCGCTGCTGCTCACCGCCCTCGGCGGCCTGTACTCCGAGCGCAGCGGTGTGGTCAACATCGCGCTCGAGGGCCTCATCATCTTCGGAGCGCTGGCGGGCGCGGTGACGACCCAGCTCATCGAGGGCCGTCTGGGCGCACTCGCTCCGTGGATTGGCTGGCTGGTGGGAGCGCTGGTCGGGGGATTGGTGGCCTGGGTTCACGCGGTCATCAGCATCAAGTACCGCGCCGACCAGGTGATTTCGGGCACCGCCATCAATTTGCTGGCCCTGGGCTTGCCCAGCGTGCTGCTGAGCTACCTGTACAACTCGACCAGTGAAAGCAAGGCCGTGGACAACAAGCTGCCGCAGTGGGGCAGCGGGGATTTTGCCTTTAGTCCGCCGGTGTATCTGGCCTTTATCATGGTGGCCGTCACCTGGTACGTGCTGTACAAAACCCCCTACGGGCTGCGGCTGCGGGCCACCGGCGAGGAACCTAAAGCCAGTGCCAGCATGGGGGTCAACGTCTACCGGATGCGCTACAGCGCGGTCATCCTCTCGGGCGTGCTCGCCGGAAGTGCCGGGGTGTTTCTGGCCATTGGCAACCTGAGTTCGTTCACCAAGAACCTCTCGGCGGGTCAGGGCTTCATCGCGCTCGCCGCGCTCATCTTCGGCAAATGGACCCCGTTGGGAACGCTGGGAGCCTGCCTGCTGTTCGGCTTTTTTAGGGCGCTGGCGGTCAAGGTGGGCGGCACCGACTTTCTGCCCTCGAGCTTGGTCGAGATGATTCCCTTCGTGCTCACCGTGGTCGCGCTGGCCTTTACCGGCAAGAGCGCCGCGCCGAAGGCAGTGGGTAAGCCTTACGAGGGGTGATGCTCGAGAGTAGGAGGATGAAAGAGCGCCTCCGGCTGTCTTTTCCTAAGCGGCACCTATCGGGCCAGGACGCGGGTAGTTAGTTCTTGGTTATTGGTTGGTTTGCTTTTTGCGTCTAACCTCAAACTAACCAATAACCAATGACCAAAAACCCGCCAGAGGCGTATTGGTCGTAGCTCCAACTATTCAACCCTCCCAATTACCCCCACCCTCCGGTGGCGCGAAACCCTCGAGCGCCCTATCATTCATTCCGATGCTCGCCCTGTTTAGAAACCCAGCCTGGACTCTGCGCCTGACCGCCGCTCTGACCGCGCTGCTGGTCTTGATTTTGCTGGTGCGCTGCTCGAGCTTCACGGCCAGGGTTCCGCCCCCTCGAGCGGACGTGAACACCTTTTTCGAGACCCTCAAAAACGGCGATTACGACACCGCCAAGAAAGCCATTTATCTGGTTCCCAAGCCGCTGTTCGGGGCTTACGCGCTGCTGCGCGATATGCGCGCCAGCAGCGCGGGCCGCTGGAACTGGGCCGTGCAGAGTTACACCGTGAGCGCCCTCGAGCAGAAAGGGAACACCGCCACCGCCACGGTGCAGACCCTGGCGGTACCGCTCGACCCGGCCACCCTGCCCTCGAGCGTGCCCACGGTGAACCACGAAGAAATCCTCGATTTGACCTACTCGAGCGCGGAAAAAAGGTGGAAGTTCGTGGCCAACAAAAAGCTGGTGCAGGCCCTGCTGGGCGGTCAGCTCTCGAGCCTGCAAGCGCTGGCTCCCGCTGCTCAGCCCTGAACCACAGGAACTCGGGTGAGAACTGCAATAGCCCGCTCGAGCATGGCGTCACTAATCTGATGGTGCAGCACGAAGCGCACCCGGTCCGAGTACAGCGCTCCGGCCCGCACGCCCTGGGCTTCCCACTCCTGCACTCGAGCCACCGCGTTCTCCACGCCCGCGTAGATGATGTTGGTCTGCACAGCGCTCAAATCAATTTCGTAACCTGCGTCCACAAGGGCTTCGGCCAGCGCTCGAGCGCGGCGGTGGTCCTCGGCCAGATTTTTCCAGCCCTCACTCAGGGCAATTCGGGCGGCAGCGGCCAGAATTCCGGCCTGGCGCATTCCGCCGCCCAGCATCTTGCGGTAGCGGTGTGCGGACGCGATAAAGGCGCTCGAGCCAGCCAAAACGCTGCCCACCGGAGCGCCCAGCCCTTTGCTCAGGCACAGGCTCACCGAGTCGAAGTGCTTCGTGACCTCGAGCAGCGGCACACCCAGCGCCACGGCGGCGTTGTAAGCCCTCGCGCCGTCCAAGTGCAGCGGCAGCCCTTCCTCGTCGGCCACCGCCCGAATGGCGGCAATCACCTCGAGCGGGACCCCCGTACCCCCAGCCACGTTGTGGGTGCTCTCGAGCGCAATCAGTCCGGTCTGGCTCTGGTGGATGCTGTGCCGAACGGCTTTTTGGATGTCAAGGGGGTCGGGAATGCCGCCGGGCGCGCGCACGAAGCGCGGCACCACGCCGCTAAAGGCCGCCATCATGCCCAGTTCGTACTCGTAGATGTGCGCGCCCTCGGTGCAAATCACCTCCTGACCGCGCTGGGTATGCACAGCGATGGCGACCTGATTGGTCATGGTGCCCGACGGCATGAACAGCGCCGCCTCAAAGCCCATGAGTGCAGCGGCCTCGAGCTGAAGGGCGTTGATGTTGGGGTCTTCGCCGTAAACGTCGTCGCCCACCTCGGCCTCGAGCATCGCCTGACGCATCTCTGGGCTGGGCTGGGTGACGGTATCGGAGCGAAGGTCTATGGTGGGCAAAGTCATGGCTCGAGTGTAGCGCTCACTGCGGCTCGGAACCATGTCTCAGGGTTATGTCTCGGGGTCGTAGCCCGCTGGGGGCCAGACCCCCATCAAGCGGCGCATCAGCACAATCTGGCCCAGGTGATAGGCGTTGTGCAGCGCAAAATCGAGCAGCGTCTCGAGCACCGTGCCACCCCTCTCCAGATAGGGACGTTCCAGCACCTCCGGGTCGTCGCAAAACGATTTCAGGCGTTCGAGGCCGTTCAAGAAATCCTGCCGAACCGTTTCCCAGTCCTCGAGTGCGATGTTCTGAGGAAACTCCTCGCCAGGAACGCGCACTCGGGTTTTGGCCCGCGTCTCGAGGTCCTGAATCACCTGACGCTGCCACCAGGCCATGTGTGCGGTGTGCGCGGCGACGCTATGAACCGCGCCCGACAGGGTTCGCACGGCAAGTTCTGGCTCGAGGTCGGAGAGAATCTGGTCTGGGCGCACGAAGGCGTTTCCACTCTCGAGCAGGTGTTTGAGCGCTTGAGGGTTCATAGCTTTAGTTTATCGCTCGAGCAGGATAATCCGAATCACTTCTTGGCGGGTTCAGTGGTCGGCAAATTAGCGGGTGCGGCCTGAAGCTTGGCTTCCTCGAGCACGGTCACGCGCTCAATCAGGTCGGGCTTGAGGTCGGGCCTGGGATTCTGCGGGTCCACTTTGGCCAGTTTAGCCAGCACATCGGCCCCCTCGAGCAACTTCCCGAACACGGTGTACTGACCACTCAGGCTCTGGTACGGCACGAAGGTGATGAAAAACTGGCTGCCGTTGGACTCCAGGCTCGAGGAGCGGGCCATGCCCAGCACCCCCGGCTTGTCGAAGTTGTACTTGGAATCGAGTTCCACGAAAAACTGGTAGCCCGGTCCACCCGTTCCGGTGCCGGTGGGGTCGCCGGTCTGGGCCATGAAATTCTCGAGCACCCGGTGAAAGGGCACGCCGTCGTAATAGTGGTTGAGAGCCAGAAACACGAAGCTGTTCACCGTTTTGGGCGCGACCTGCGGATACAGCTCCACGGTCAGCTTGCCCTTGCTGGTCTCGAGCACGGCTCGGTACGCTTTGGCCGGGTCAATCACCCACTTGGGCGCGTCGAACTTGAGGATGCGTGCGCTCGAGAGCGGCTCGAGTTCCCTGAACTGCACGCCGTCCTTCTGAATCGGTTGAGGTGTGACGGCAGACGGGACAGCGGTCTGGGCCAGCGCGCTCGAGGGGAAAAGAACAGCAGTCAACAAAGCGGTGAAGCGGAGGGTTTTGAGGACAATTTGAGGCATGGTGAGATTTTAACGGGTGCTCGAGGGTTTGGGCTGACGGGAATTCTCATGGGGGGATTCGCTCGAGTTATGGGTTTTGTGCCTCCGGCGTCTTGAGCAGAACGGCACCTAACGGGCCATCTCGCGGGTACTGAGTTTTTGGTTCTTGGTCAGTTTGTAGTTAAACTCTAAAATCAGACCAACCAATTACCAATTACTAATAACCCGCCGGAGGCGCTTTTTCTCTTTACTCTTCGAGCAGCCCACTCAAGCGGCCCCGCCACTCGAGGTCCTGCACGCCCTCGAGCCGGGAGGTCACAAACTGCTGTGAAACCGGGCCGGGGTAGTGGGTCAGCAGGGTGAACAGCAGCTTGGGCAGCAGCGCGTCTTGCGGGTAGTCTGTGGCCGCTCGAGACAAGATGCGCGCGCCGTCTTTGGCGCTCAGGCCCGCGTGTAGGCTCAGCGCCAAGCGCATGTCGAGCACCTCGGGGTGGCGGGTGAGCAGCCGCGCGGCCTGGGCGGGTTCACTTTTCTGGTACGCGGCGATGGCCCTGCGCCACTCATTGCTTGCTTCAACCCCCATGCGCTCTTTGGCCTGAGCCAGCCCCTCCCAGGCCACGGCGTCCTCGGGATGGGTTTTCAGGTGCTCGAGCAGCAAGGTTCGCGCCTCGGCAGGCTTGCCGTCCTGAATTTTGAGCAGCGCGGCGTTCACGTTCTCCCGAACCTCTTCCTGGCGCTGTAGGGGAGTGTAAGCGGCCCGCTCGAGCCGGGTTTTCATCAGAATCCAGGCCACCGCCACCCCGAACAGAAAGCCGAAGATGTGCGCCAGCGTGCCCACGTTGCCGCTGTTACCCGTGGTGTAGGTCAGCACCTGATAAATCAGCCACAGAATGAGTGCCAGGTACGCCGGGGCCTCGAAAAAGATGGGCTTGAAGTAAATGAACAGCGCGAAGCGAATGCGGACCATCGCCAGACGCAGTGCGAAGGCTCCCATCAGCGCGGCGATGGCCCCGGACGCCCCTATGAGTATCGGCTTGGGAGCGACCATACCCAGTGTTTTAAACACCTCATCGAGCTGTGAACTCGAGGGCAGGTTCAAACTCTGGCCCAGCGCCGCCACCACGCCACCGCTCAAAAAGAGCAGCAAAACGGTGACTGGACCCCACAAATCCTCGAGCTTGGTGCCCAGCAGGAACAAAATCAGCATGTTGCCCACCAGGTGCCAGATGCTGCCGTGCAAGAAGATGTAGGTGAACACGGTGGCTGCACCCAGCTTGCCGGGAAAGCCGTAGGTTTGTTCTAAGCCCCCGCGCATCTGGGCCAGTTGGGAAACGATTTGCTCGAGTTGGCTGGTATCTCCTGGAGTGAGGGCTTTTTGGGCTACCAGTTGTGCGGCGTGCTGTGCTTGCTGCTGGAGGCCGAACACGATACAGCACAGCAAAATCAGGCCATACGTGACCCACGGAATGCGCCGCTCCGCCGAGTCCACACCGATGGGAATGAGCATACGGTTAAGGTAGCACGCCAAGGTGCAGAAGGCTGTTGGTTTTTGCTCGAGGGATGAAGTGCTCGAGGATGGGACGCTCGAACGCACAGAGGTTTAAACTGGCACTCGAGCGGTCCTCGACCCTCCTCAAAATTGGACAGGGGACTAAGTTTACTATATACTTATAAGAGGTGTTTACGTTGATAGCAGAATTAATGAGCGTGGGAACCGAGCTGCTGCTCGGCGAAATCACCGATACCAACGCAGCTTTTCTGGCGGGCGACCTTAAGGGGCGCGGGGTCACGCTGCACTTCAAAACCACGGTGGGCGACAACCTCGCTCGAGTGGTTTCGACCCTCAAGCAGGCGCTCGAGCGGGCCGATTTGGTGATTCTGGGTGGCGGCTTAGGCCCCACCGACGACGACCTCACCCGCGAAGCCATTGCTGAGGTAGTCGGTGAAACGCCGATTGTGGATGAGGTTTACCTCGAGCAACTGCGGGGCTATTTCCTCTCGAGGGGTCGCACTTTCCCCGAGCAGAACGTGAAGCAAGCCTGGGTGTTGCCCAGCAGTGAAGCGCTGCCGAACCCGGTAGGTACAGCTCCTGGCTGGTTTGTGCGCCCAGTTTTTGGACCCTACGCCGGGAAAATCATCGTCGCGCTGCCGGGACCCCCCAGAGAGATGAAACCCATGTGGCTCGAGCAGGTCATCAAGCGCCTGAACCTGCCACCGAGCGGCTTTTATCACCGCACCTTCCGCACTTTTGGCATCGGGGAAAGTCACATCGCCGAGAAGCTGGGCGAGCTGACCTTGATGGCCAATCCCAGCGTGGCGACCTACGCACGGCGCGACGGGGTGCATGTGCGGGTGGCGGCGAGCGCGGACGCGCTCGAGGGGGCTAAAACCCTGGCGCACCCTGTCGAAGAGAGGGTCAAAAGCGCGCTCGAGGGCTTCGTGTACGGCACCGACGCTCAAACCCTGCCGCAGATTCTAGGCGCGTTGCTGCTGAAAAAGGGTCAAACCCTGAGCGTGCTCGAGAGCATGACCGGGGGCCTCATTCTCGACGAACTCAGCAACGAAAGCGGCTCGAGTGCGTGGCTCAGGGGGGGCGCGGTGGCCTACACTCTGAGCGCAAAACAGCGCTTTGGCGTGGCCTTAGAGCCGGGTGTGAGCGAGGTCAGCGGTGAGGCCGCGCTCGAGATGGCCACTCGAGCACGCGCATTTTTCGGCTCGGATTGGGCCATCTCGACCACCGGGGTGGCCGGGCCGGATACGCTCGAGGGCAAACCCGTGGGCACGCTCTTTGTGGGCATCGCCGGACCCAGCGGTTCCAGATTCATCGAGACGATGGGGGCTGGAGACCGCCGTACCCTCAAGGAGCGCTCGAGCATGAGCGCGCTGGGCCTGCTGTGGCGTGCCCTGCTAGCTGATTCGAGCGTGACCCGTTCGGGCGAGGACCAGTGAGGCTTTTCTACGCCCTGCCGCTGCCGCTCGAGGTTCAGGGCGCGCTTGAGGGGGTTCAGAAGCGCCTGCGCGGCAACTGGCGACCCGTGCGGCCCGACCACCTGCACATCACCTTCGCCTTTCTGCCCAAAGCGCCAGACCACGCCGTTCAGACTTTGGTCAAGTTGGGCAATAAGGTGGCAAGGGACCACGCTCCCTTCCGGGTACGCCTGCGCGGAACCGGCTACTTTCCCGGTGCGGGCAGCCCTCGAGTGTGGTTCGTCAAGGCCGAAGGAACCGAGGGGAACGACACGATGGACCTGCTCTCGAGCGACCTCAGAGGCGGCCTCGCGCTCTCCTTCGAGGACAAACCCTTCAAAGCCCACATCACCCTGGCCCGCAAAAAAGGCCCCGCGCCGCGCCTCGAACCCATCATTTTCACGCTCGAGTGGGACGCCGAAGAATTCGTGCTGATTGAATCACAACTGCACAAGAGTGGCCCCGAATACCGCACGGTGAAACAGTTCAAACTAAGCGGCCCCAAACGCCCACCTATTTTGGCGGGAATTTCGCTCGAGTCGGTAGAATTGCAGGCTGACACCGAACCGGAGGAAAGGGCGCTCGAGGCCACCCAAACGCCAGAATCATTCCCCTCTCTAACTGAAAACTGACCACTGGCGGACAGGCCGGGTAAGTGCCGCTTTGTCCAAGACGATAACCCAAAACCCAAAACCCACTCCCCACCCCCCATTCCCCAGGAGAATCTATGAGCAAAGCCGCCACCAAAACCACCGGTTCCAACGACGCCAACGCCGCCGACAAGAAAAAAGCCATCGACGCTACCATGGCCCAGATTGAAAAACAGTTCGGCAAGGGCGCGATTATGAAACTCGGAGCCGACGCACGGCTCGACATCCAGACCATCAGCACCGGCAGCCTGAGCCTGGATGTGGCCCTCGGCGCGGGCGGAATTCCGCGGGGCCGCATCACCGAAATCTACGGCCCCGAGTCGGGCGGTAAAACCACGCTGGCCCTGAGCGTGGTGGCCCAGGCCCAGCTCGAGAATGGGGTGTGCGCCTTTATTGACGCCGAGCACGCGCTCGACCCGGTTTACGCTAAAGCGATTGGAGTGGATACCGACGCGCTGCTGGTTTCACAACCTGATAGCGGGGAGCAGGCGCTCGAGATTATGGAACTCTTGATTCGCTCTGGCGCGGTGGACCTCATCGTGGTGGATTCGGTGGCCGCACTGACGCCCCGCGCCGAAATCGAGGGCGAGATGGGCGACTCCTTGCCGGGACTGCAAGCCCGACTGATGAGCCAGGCGTTGCGTAAGCTCACCCCGCTGCTCTCGAGAACCAACACCGCCGCCATCTTCATCAATCAGGTGCGCGAAAAAATTGGCGTGATGTACGGCAACCCCGAAACCACCACCGGCGGACGGGCGCTCAAGTTCTACGCCTCGGTGCGAATGCGGGTGAGCAAGGTGGGCAAACCCACCGAAGACACCGCCACCGCGCGCATCAAGGTCGAGAAGAACAAGATTGCCGCGCCGTTCAAGGAAGTCGAACTCGATTTGGTGTTCGGTAAAGGTTTTGACCAGCTCTCCGATTTGGTCACGGTGGCGGCTGACTTTGGCATCCTGAAAAAGTCCGGCGCGTTTTACTCCTACGGTGAGGAGCGCATCGGGCAGGGCAAGGACAAAGCGGTGCTGACCTTAGCAGGCAACAAGGAGATGGAGAAAGAAATTCGCGCACGCACGCTCGAGGCGGTCCGGGGCGGCAACAAAGCCGTGGTTGCGCCCATAGTCGAAAGCTCGAGCGACGACGAGACCGACGACGTGTAAACAGATTTCGTGAAGCAAAAAGGGCGCATCTCGAGTGCGCCCTTTTTGCTTGGCTCGAGCACGGTGTAGCCTACGCTCATGACCACAGACCTCATCAAACTCTTCCGGCGCGACCTCGAGAAACTGAGCACCGAACTCGAGGCGTACCCCAGCGAAGCCGCAATCTGGGTGGTGTCCAGCGACGTCAAAAACTCCGCCGGAACGCTGACCCTTCACCTGGTGGGCAACTTGAATCACTTTGTGGGCAAAGTGCTGGGTCACACTGATTACGCTCGAGACCGCGACGCCGAGTTCAACCGCCGCGATGTGCCTCGAGCCGAGCTGCTCGAGGGGGTTCACAGCACCAAAACGATGATTGAGCACGTGCTCTCGAGCCTGAACGCTGCTTCGCTCGAGGAAATCTATCCGCTCGAGCCTTTGGGCTATCCGATGACCAATGGGTATTTTTTGATTCACTTATATGGACACCTGAACTGGCACCTGGGGCAGATTAACTATCACCGCCGTTTGGTGGCTCAGTAAACGCCCAGCCCTCGAGCACGCTCAGAAACTGGGGCGGCATGAAGTCGGTGAGCCACACCCCGTTTTGCGAACGGTAAGACAGGTATTCAGCGCGGTGCATGGCGCTCGAGTCCACTTTAAGAATCAGCGGTGTGCCGTATAAGCGCTGCCCCACACATCCGGCAAATGGCATACGCTCGAGGGTGACGCTCTCCTCAAGCGTATGAGTCGAGCGTAAGTAAATTAGCCCAGTCTTTATATTCGTTTCATATAGGGTGGGTTTAAAAGCCCGAACCCCTCATCGGAATTCTTGTTACCGTTCGAGTGTATGAAGGCTAACAGGTGGCGCTCGAGCGGTCGTTTACCCTGAGCCGTCGCTGCAAGTTCGGCGTCGGAGCGCAGCCTTCGTTTTGACCTTGTTTGACCTGTTGCGCTCGAGGAGAATCACCATGAAGAAACTGCTCGCCTTATCGGTGTTGACACTAACCCTGGGTTCGGCCCAGGCCGCTGGAAAAACCATCGTGGACATCGCTGTCGGAGACCCCCAGTTCAGCACCCTGGTCGCGGCCCTCAAAGCTGCGGGTTTGGTTGAAACCCTGTCCGGTAAGGGACCGTTCACGGTGTTCGCACCCACCAACGCGGCCTTTGCCAAGATTCCCAAAGCTGACCTCGATAAACTCCTGGCCGACAAAGCCGCGCTCACCAAAGTGCTGACCTACCATGTGGTGGCCGGTAAAGTCACCGCCGCTCAAGTGATGAAGATGAAAATGGCCAAGACCGTGGAAGGCAGCGAACTCAACGTTATGGTGATGGGCAAGAGCGTAGAAATTAACGGTGCCAAAGTCATCAAGGCCAACATCCGGGCCTCCAACGGTATCATCCACGTCATTGACACCGTGTTGATGCCCAAGTAAACCCACTCGAGCCGTCAAAAGTTCGACTTAAATCTCGATTTGCACGCCGAATATTTAAAGTATTCGGCGTGCTTTTTGGCGTTTTCCCCGTCTCGAGACCCGCGCTCACAAAAGATTCGGTAGGTTCACTGAGGGTCAGGGTCAGGTCAGCTAGAATAAGCATAATAAGTGCGTTCCATCAAGGACGCAGGAGGATGGGGAGATGAAAAAGGGAATGCTGGTGGCGGCTCTGCTGCTGGGTGGAGCGCAAGCGCTCGAGGTCAGGGTTTTTGAACCCTCGCTCGAGCGGGTCATCGGTTACGGCAAGCTCGAGGGGAACACCCTGAATTTTTCGCTGCTCAGAGACGCGGGTGGTCCAGCGGTGGTTTTTCTGGTGGATGACCAGGGAAACATAGACAGCTTCAAAGCCAGCATCGAGAAAAATACCGTGGCACTGGCCCTCTCGAGCACGGGTAACACCCTCACCACGCTCAAAGCTTACGCGCAGGGAAAAGGGTGGGTGTTCGTGCAAACGCTGATGAGCGGCAGCCTGCCTAGCTCGAGCGGAGCCAAGAAGAAGTGATGAGTGGTGAGTCCAGTGTGGGTGGGATGTGCGCTCGAGTTCCCCGGTGTGTTAGATTAGCGCGTGTTGGATTGGGTCCTCTAATCTGATGTCTGAATTCTGAACCCTGAAGTCCAAAAAACAATTCCGAGGCGTTACGGAGGAAACCTATGCTGCCCCACTTGTTGGTTGTGGAAGACGATGCTGGACTGAACCGCCTGCTCACCGAGCACCTTTCCGAGAAATATCAGGTCTCGAGCGCGATGAACCTGGGGGACGCGCAGGCCAAACTGGGCGAGAGACTGCCGCAAATGATTCTCCTCGACCTCAATTTGCCCGACGGCGACGGCCTCGAGTTCATGAAAGAGCTGCGCGGCTACACCACGGTTCCAGTATTGATGATGACCGCACGCGGCAAGGTCGAGGAGCGTGTGCAAGGTCTGGATTCGGGAGCGGACGATTACTTGGTCAAACCTTTCTCGCTCGATGAACTCGACGCTCGAGTCAAAGCTCTGTTGCGGCGAAGTGCCGCTGGAGAAAGCCAGATTCTGAACCTGGGCGACACCCAGCTCAACACCTCGAGCCTGACCCTGACCGTAGAAGGCCAGAACATCCAGCTCACCGAGCACGAGGCTCGCATTCTCGAGGTGATGATGCGAACTCCGGGGCGGGTTTTCTCGAGGGCCGATTTGGAGGAAAAGCTTTACGGCTGGCAAACCCCGATGTCGAATTCGGTGGAGGTGCGGGTGTCACAGCTTCGCAAAAAACTTTCACAGGCGGGTTCGACCCTCAATATTCGCACCATTCGCGGGGTGGGGTATACGCTTCCAGCTTAGCCGTGGTGAGTCCTGAGTTTTGAGTGGTGAATTGAGCGTCGGCTCGAGGGTTGAGCTGAAATTCAATCCTCGAGCCGAAACCTCAAAATCGAAGGACTGCTTTACTGAAAACTGACAATCTTCTCATGACCACCCTCGAGCCGACCCAGCCCCTCCCCCGCGCACCCCGCAGGCGCTGGGCTTTTATGCCCAATACCAGCCTCCGGGTGCGCCTGACCCTGCTTTATACCTTGCTGGCGGTGTCCTCGCTGGTCATAGTGGGGGCGCTGAGCAACTTTTTGCTGCTCAGTGCGCTCGAGCGGCAGTTCGAGACCCGGCTCAACGAGCGGGCCGACGCTATTGCGCTCATCTGGAACGAACCGCTCAACACTTTTGGTCAGCGACTCGTTCCCAAAGACAATCAGGCGCTTTTACAAATCATCAGCAAGGGTAAAACCCTGGCCGGAACCTCGAGCGTGCTGATGGACGTGGGCCGAACTTTGCCGGTGGGGTCTTACCGCCTGCCCGAACTGGGCGGCGTGCAGTACCGCTCGGTGGAGCGAACCTCGGCCAAAATTCGGCTGTGGGTGGCGCTGCCCGAAACCGATTTGGTGCTGGTGCGTCAGACCGCCGTGCAATTTTTGCTGGGAGGCACGGTGCTCAGCGCCATTTTCATGATGATGATGGGCTTATTTGTGGGTCGGCGCACCCTGTACGGCCTTTCCCGCGCCGCCGACGAGGCCCACGCGCTCGAGCCGTTCAGTCGCAGTGAAATTGCCCTGCCGCGCCGCCACGACGAACTCTTCACCCTGGTGTCGTCCATCAACGGCCTGCTCCAGCGCATCCGCGACCAGAAGGATTTCGAGAACCGCTTCATCGGGCAGGTGGCGCACGAACT
>Ga0123339_10001018_pt1 | contig 19956 bp, 20 predicted proteins | sample lystaG_FD_89956 | JGI IMG/M metagenome (GOLD analysis project Ga0123339, IMG submission 89956) | Glacier valley bacterial and archeal communities from Borup Fiord, Nunavut, Canada, to study Microbial Dark Matter (Phase II) -... | ecosystem: Environmental > Aquatic > Freshwater > Ice > Glacier ... | reverse complement strand
CTCGCTCCAACCCAAACCCACCCTGCCAAGCCCCGCGCCCGAAGACCCCTTCACCCCAACCCTCTCCCAGAGGGAGAGGGAGCTAACCCACCCCCATCCAAACCAGCGCGCAACCGCTGAGCCTCCACCTCCTCGACCAACCCCCGCCGCAAGCACAGATCAATCAGCACCAGGTTCACGTTGAACTTGAAGTCCTCCGTCTCCCGCATCCGTTCCAGCACGCGCGCCAACGGCCACAACTCGAACCCCTCCACTTCCCCATCCGCGGGATGCGGCACGAACCCCTCCGGCAGCACCAGGTCGTAGCAGTGCAGCCGGTCGCGGCGCAGCCCCTCGGGCCGGTCCATCGCGTAGGACGGCGTCGCCACCTGCCGGGCCGGCGCCATCAGGGCAGGGGGGATCGCCGCCTCCTCGCCCGCCTCCTTCACCAGCGTGTCCCACGGCGTCATCCCCGCCGACACGCCGCCGGCGGCCAAGTGATCCAGCTTGCCGGGGTCCAGCAGCTTGTCCATCGCGCGCCGGGCCACCCACAGCCACGGACCGTCCGGACGCTCGACCAGCCCGTTCAGGTGGACGCCCACGGCGGCAATCCCCAAGGCGGGCAGCGCGCCCCGGTCCACCTGCGCCAGCACCGGGCCATCCGGCCTGGCCCGCACGTCGAACGCCTCATCCCGCCAACGGAACCGCCCGGCATCCGCCAAGTGCCGCACCGCCGCATCCAACTCCGCGGCGCCCAAACCGACGCCCCCCGCCTCGGCAACCCCGCCCATCCCCGCCAACACGCTGGCCAACTCCGGCTGCACCCAGCCCACTGCCGCCCCGTCCAGGCGCAACGCGACCCTGCCGCCGGGGATGACGGCGTTGTTGCAAGCCGCGATGTGGCGGAACAGGTCTGGCATGTCGTCCTTATAGGCACAGATGCCCGCCCTCCCAGGCTCCGCACCTTCCCGATCAGCCCAGCAATCGCCACATATCCGGCATGAGACCGCTCGACACCTCCCCCGTCCCCGCCACCGGCCAACCCGACCGCACCGGCTTCCAGACCGTCGCCTCCCTGCTCCCCTACCTCTGGCCCAAGGGTGAACCCGGCGCCCGCATCCGCGTGGTCCTGGCCACTATCATGCTGGTTCTGGCCAAGGTGGCAACGGTCTATATCCCCATCGTATATGCCCAGGCCGTGGACGCCCTGGCCCCGCGCGACCACCCGCTGACGATCCCCCTGGGCCTGATCCTGGCCTACGCCCTGCTGCGCGTTGCCTCCGCCGGCTTCGCCGAGCTACGGGACGCCGTGTTCGCCGCCGTCCAGCAGCGCACCGTCCGCAAGGTCGCCCTGCAGACCTTCCAGCACCTGCACCGCCTCTCCCTCCGCTTCCACCTCGACCGCCAAACCGGCGGCCTGTCCCGCAGCATCGAGCGCGGGACGGCCGGGGTCGAAGCCGTCCTGCGCCTCGCCGTCTTCAACATCCTGCCCACACTCCTAGAAGTCCTGCTCGTCACCGCCGTGCTGTGGCGCCTGTTCGACTGGCGCTTCGCCGCCGTCACTTTCACCGCCGTCGTGGCCTACATCGGCTTCACCTTCGCCTTCACCAACTGGCGCGTCCGCTTCCGCCGCCTGATGAACGACACCGACTCCGAATCCCAGACCAAGGCCGTGGACAGCCTCCTGAACTTCGAGACCGTGAAATACTTCGGCAACGAGGCGCACGAGGCCCGGCGCTTCGACGAGGCCCGCGCCCGCTACGAGCGCGCCGCCGTTAAAAGCCAGGTCACCCTCAACATGCTGAACCTCGGCCAGGCCGTCATCATCGCCGGGGGTCTCGGCCTGGTCATGCTGATGGCCGCCAACGGCGTGCAGGCCGGCACCATGACGGTCGGCCAGTTCGTCCTGGTCAACACCTACCTCATGCAGCTCTACCAGCCCCTCAACTTCCTCGGCTTCGTCTATCGCGAGATCAAGCAGGGCCTCGTGGACATGGAGCAGATGTTCCGCCTGATGTCCGTCGGCCAGGAAGTCGCCGACCGCCCCGGCGCCGTCATCCTCCCCGCCCGCCCCCAGCCCGGCCACGAGGGCGCCGTCACCTTCCGCGACGTCCACTTCGGCTACAACGCCAACCGCGAGATCCTCCGCGGCGTCACCTTCACCGCCGCCCCCGGCACCAAGCTGGCCATCGTCGGCCCCACCGGCGCCGGCAAGAGCACCATCAGCCGCCTGCTGTTCCGCTTCTATGACGTGACGGAAGGCGCGGTGGAGATTGATGGCGTGGACGTGCGCGACATGGCCCAGGCCAGCCTCCGCGCCGCCATCGGCGTGGTTCCGCAGGACACCGTGCTGTTCAACGACACCATCGGCTACAACATCGCCTACGGCCGCCCCGGCGCAACCCAGGCCGAGATCGAGCAAGCCGCCCGCCTCGCCCAAGTCCATGACTTCGTGATGCGGATGCCCGAAGGCTACGCCACCCGCGTCGGCGAGCGTGGCCTGAAGCTGTCCGGCGGCGAGAAGCAGCGCGTCGCCATCGCCCGCACCATCCTGAAGGACCCCCGTATCCTGATCCTGGACGAGGCGACAAGCGCCCTGGACAGCCGCACGGAGCAGGACATCGGCACGGCACTGCGCACCGTCGCCGCCAACCGCACCACCCTGGTCATCGCCCACCGCCTGTCCACCGTCGTGGACGCCGACGAGATCCTGGTCCTGCAAGACGGCCGCGTGGCCGAGCGTGGCACCCATGCCGACCTTCTGGCCCAGCATGGCCTGTACAGCCGCATGTGGGCGATGCAGGTCGAACAGGGCGAGGCCGCGGAGGCGGTCGCCGCACTGTAGCGCATGGCCGGTGCAGGGTGATGCACCAGCCATGTCCCAGCGTCGCGGCGAGGAACACAGGACTCAAGTCAAATGCCGCTGTTTGGCCTGATGACGCTTTAGCACCTGCCAAGGGTTGGAGGGCGCCGGGTGCCGCGCCATCTCTCCCGAAAGGAGTTTTGCCCATGCCAAGCGAGCCAAACGGCGCCCACGCCAACGACGCCGATGCCCCGCCCGCCGACCTCAGCCACGCCGGCGCCGTGGTGGACAAGGCCATCGAGTACATGACGGGCCAGAACCTGGGCAGCATCGCCATTGCCTCGGCCCTGCTCGGCGGCGCGATGGGCCTGCTGTCGCGCACCATGAGCGACGACGCGATGGTAGCCGTGCTGCAGAACGCCGTGAACAGCATCCGGTCCGGCGAGCTGCGGGCGGAGTACGGTCCGCCGGAGGGTGCGTCCGGCCGGGCCTGACCCGGCTGCCTGCCGCACGAGTTGACCTTGCGCCGCGGTGGGCGGATTGGTTGGTGGACCGAGCGCCGCGGGCGTGAGCCGGGCCGCATCGCCAGTTCCTATGACCTGTCCCTGACGGGCATTGATCCGTTGCCTACGTAGCAGTCCGTGGACGCGCCGGATGCCGTCACAGACGCTCTCAACCCTGTCCTGACCTCAGCCGCGGCGTCGCTGTACGCCGACCGGCTGCTCTGGCGTCCGGACGGCGCGCTTGCGCCGCACTGCGAGTTGCTGAACGGAGCGGTCAACCGGGCCTGGACGTTCAACGGCCAGGGCCAGTCCCCGGTCAGCGTGCCCGCCTTGCGCGTTGCGCTGGCCTTCGACCCGAGGTTGCACATGGTCATCATGCACGGCTTGTACGACCTCGTGACGCCGTGCTACGCAAGCAGGATGACCCTAAATCAGTTGCCGCCAGCGGTCGCCGGGCGGGCGCGGCTGATGGCGGTGCCAGGCGGGCACATGTTCTACACCCGCGACGCCTCGCGCGCGCTGTTGCACGGCCAGGGTGCGGCGTTGGCCGCCGGGGCGGCTTTTTCCTGGCTTGGCCCGGCATGGGGCCGGGCCAAACCAGGGGGTGGATGCCGTCAGATGCCGTAGCCGTCCATGCCCCGCTGGCGGGCCTGGGCGAAGCGGGGGTCGAACACCTGGCCCAATTCGGCGCGGTTCAGGCCGATGTCGGCCAACTCGCGGTCGGTCAGCGTGGATAGCTCGTCCAGCACGGCGCGGCGGTGCGGCAGCTCCCTCAATTGGGCGATGGCCAGCTTGATGCGGGCAAACAGGCCCGGCGTGGCCGGACGGGCAGCCTCGACGCCAGGCATCCGATGCGTCACGCTACCGGACATCAGGAGTGCGATCTGCTCCTTGGTAAGGGGGGCGTTCATAACAAGTCCTTCAAACAGTTAAGCGTCTATCGCAGCGATCTCAGTGAACCGTCATGGCGACCACGGGGATATGTGGTTGCTGCGCCGCAGCATGAAACGCTAAGGCCTGCCGTCAGCTATGCGTTGAGCGTAACCCTTGTTAGTGAGCTATGCAATTATGAAGATATTGTGATAGAGCCAACCTTGCAACGACCTGCCCCCTATCGCCTGGCCGCCCTGCGGCGCGAGCTGGCCGGGCAGGGCCTGGACGCCTTCCTGGTGCCCCGCGCAGACGAACATCTGGGCGAGTACGTCCCAGCAAACGCCGAGCGCCTGGCCTGGCTGACCGGCTTCACCGGCAGCGCCGGGCTGGCCGTGGTGCTGCCCGGCCAGGCGGCGGCGTTCACCGATGGCCGCTACACGCTGCAACTCGCCGCCCAGGCCGACCCGGACCTGTTCGAGTTCCTGCACACGACCGACCAGCCGCCGCAGGATTGGCTCGCCGCCGCCTTGCCGGGCGGCCGGGTCGGCTACGATCCCTGGCTGATCAGCGAGGACGGGCTGCGCCGCTACGCCGACGCCGGGCTGACGATGGTGCCTGTGACGGAGAACCCGCTGGATGCCGCATGGCCCGACCGCCCTGCCGCCCCCTGTGCCCCGGCCGTGCCGCACCCGCTGCACTGGGCCGGCGTGCCGTCCGCCACCAAGCGGGAGGAGGTCGCGGCGGCCTTGCGCGGCGCCCGCCAGGATGCGGCGGTCATCACCGACCCGGCCTCGCTCTGCTGGCTGCTGAACCTGCGCGGCGGGGACGTGGCCTACACGCCCTTCGTGCTCGGCTTCGTGCTGATGCACGCCGACGGCCGGGCGGACATATTCCTCGACCCGGCCAAGCTGGACCCGGCGGCGTTGGACTGGCTGGGGCCGGAGGTCGCGGCGCACCCCCGCGCGGCGCTGCCCGGCGCCCTGGCGGCGCTGTCCGGGAAGCGCGTTCGGGTGGACGGCGCCGGGTCCGCCGCCTGGTTCGCCCAGACGCTGCGCGCGGCGGGCGCCACCGTGGTGGACGGCCCGGACCCCTGCGCGCTGCCGCGGTCCTGCAAGAACCCGGTCGAGCAGGCCGGCGCCCGCGCCGCCCACCTGCGCGACGCCGCCGCCCTATGCCGCTTCCTGCACTGGCTGGACGGCGCCGCCGGGCACTCGACGGAAGTCGCCGCCGCCGCCCAGTTGCTGCGCTTCCGCGGGGATGTGCCGGGCTTCCGGGGCGAGAGCTTCCCGGCGATCTCCGGCGCTGGGGAGGACGGTGCGATCATCCACTACCGCGCCACCGCCGAGACCGACCGGCCGATCCACCCAAATGAGACCTACCTGGTGGACAGCGGCGCCCAGTATCCCGACGGCACCACGGACGTGACGCGCACCGTATGGACCGGCCCGGACGCGCCGCCGGCAGAGCTGCGGGACCGCTTCACCCGCGTCCTGCAAGGCCACATCGCAGTGGCGTCCGTGCTGTTCCCCGCAGGCGTGTCCGGCCCGCATCTGGACGCGCTGGCCCGGCGCGCCCTGTGGCAGTCCGGGCTGGACTACGACCACGGCACCGGCCACGGTGTCGGCAGCTACCTGTCCGTGCACGAAGGCCCGTGCAGCCTGTCCCGCGCCGGCCGCATGGTCCCGCTGCAAGCCGGCATGATCCTGTCGGACGAACCCGGCTACTACCGCCCCGGCGCATACGGCATCCGGCTGGAGAACCTGCTGCTGGTCCAGCCCGTGGACGGCCTGGACACCCCCAAGCCGTTCCTGCGGTTCGAGACCCTGACCCTCGCCCCCTTCGACCGCCGCCTGGTCGAGCCGGCGATGTTGACGGCTGACGAGCGCCGGTGGCTGGACGCCTACCACGCCCGCGTTCTCCAGGAGGTTGGCCCGGCGCTGGACGACAGGGCGGGGGAGTGGCTGGCGGAGGCGTGCCGACCGTTGGATTAAACCGGCCGAACCCGGCCGGCGCTGGTCACCTACACCTTGAGGTGCGTGACCATCACCCCGAGCGGGGCCCCTCCGAACAGGTGGACGTGCAAGTGCGGCACCTCCTGCCCACCGTGCCCGCCCATGTTGGACAGGATGCGGTAGCCCGGCGCTTCCAGCTCCAGTTGCCGGGTCACGGCCCCGATGGCGCGGACGAAGCCGGCGATCTCCGCCTCCGACGCGTTGGCGCTGAAGTCGGCGAACGACACCCAGCGCCCGCGCGGGATCACCAGCACGTGGACCGGCGCCTGTGGTGAGATGTCGTGGAAGGCGACGGCCCACTCGTCCTCATAGATCCGGCGCGACGGGATCTCGTTCCGCAGGATGCGGGCGAAGATATTCTGGTCGTCGTAGGTGCCCAGGCCGCTGACCGGCATTGCCGCTTTCCTATCCCGTGTGCCGGCATCTGCCGCGGCGTGGTGAACTGCCGCCGTGCCGCCACGTTTCCCGTGCACGGTTGCAGCATATGCGCGGCTCCCTGCCAAGGCGGCGGGGGCCGCGGCACCCAGGGGGACGGGACCGATGCGAGTGGCATGGCTGGCAGGGTTGGCGGCGTGCCTGGGCGTGCAGGGGTGCGTGCCGCCGCCCGGCGACTATTATGGGGCGCCGCCGGGCTACGCGCCGCAACCCTATGCCGCGACGCCCGGGGCCGTCGTGCAACAACCCCTGCCGCCGCCGGACCAGGATGGGTCCTACGCGCCACCCGGCTATGCACAACCCGGCTATGCCCAGCCTGGCTATCCCCCAGTGGGCTACGCCGAGCCATCCTACCTGCAGCCGTCCTACCCCGTCCCGCAGCCCGCTTACGGCTACGCCGTGCCGCCCCCGTTCGGCTTCTACGGCGGCCGCCCCCGCTTCGACCGCGACCGGTTCGAGCGCGGTCCCGACTTCCGCGGCCCGAATTTCCGCCCCGACTTCCGCGGCCCCGACTTCCGCGGCCCCGACCGCGAACGCTTCGAACGCGAGCGGTTCGAACGCAGCCGCTTCCGCGAGCGCGTGGAACAAAACCGCCCCAGGCCGCCGCCGGCCCCGCCGCCGCCGCCCGGCCAGGCGCTGCAAGGCCCAGCCCGGCCGCAGGACTTCCGCCGCCCGCTGGACCGCCCCGGCTTCACGCCGGAACAGATGCGCCAGTTGCGCTAATCCGGTAAGGGCGGTTCCACCCGGCGGTTTGGGCTGCTACAGCCGCCGCTCACGCAAGGACTTAGGTGGATGACGCCAACGGACATCGCGCGGGTGCAGACCTACCTGCGCCGCACGCTCGGCACCGACCGGATCACCGTGGAGGTCCCGAAGCGCAAGGGCGCCTCCGTCGAGGTCACGGTGGACAAGGATTTCCTGGGCACCCTGCACCGGGACGACGAAGACGGCGAGGTCTCCTACTCCCTGACCATCAGCATCCTAGAAGAAGACCTGCCGCCCCCGCCAAAAAAATAGCCTGCCCCGCTTCCGGAGAAGGGCTACTGCACCCAAAGCCAGCCGGCCACTGCCCCCTCTCCCTCCGGGAGAGGGTCGGAGTGAGGGAAAAGGCAAGAGCCGTGCTTGCCGATGCGTGCCGATGCGGACCCGGTGCTACGTGCATCACCATGCCCAGCGCCTCAGCAAAGACCCTCTCACGCCCGACCTGTCCTGGAAGCAAAGCAGGAGCAGGCCGCCCGACTTAAGCCGCCCCCTTGCCCAACCCGTCGAAGAACTTCGCCACCTTCGCAAAGAACCCCTCGCTCTCCGGGCTGCCTTTCGCATGGCCGCGCGCCTCCTCCTCGAACTCCTCCAGCAACTCCCGCTGCCGCTTCGTCAGGTGCTGCGGCGTCTCCACCGCCACCTGGATGAACATGTCCCCCCGCTGCGCGCTCCGCAGCACCGAGAACCCCTTGCCCCGCAACCGGAACTGGTGCCCCGTCTGCGTGCCCGACGGGATCTTCACCTTGGCCCGGCTCCCATCAATCGCCGGCACCTCCACCTCCGCCCCCAGCGCCGCCTGCGTCATCGGCAGCGGCACCCGGCAGTAGATGTTGGCGCCATCGCGCTGGAAGATCTCGTGCGGGCGTATGCCCACATGGACATACAGATCGCCCGGTGGTGCCCCGGCCGCCCCGGCCTCGCCCTCCCCGGCCAAGCGGATGCGTGTCCCATCCTCCACCCCGGCCGGCACGCTGACCTGCAACGTTTTCTCCCGCTGCACCGTGCCGGCACCGCCGCACACCTTGCAGGGATTCTTGATGACCCGGCCGGTGCCGCCGCAGGTGGGGCAAGCCCGCTCGATCAGGAAGAAGCCCTGCTGCGCCCGCACCTTGCCCGCGCCCTTGCAGGTCCCGCACGTGTCCGCGCTGCTGCTCTTGCCCTCTGACCCCGTGCCGGCGCAGTTGTCGCACTGCACCCGGGTCGGCACGCGCAACTGCGCCTTGGTGCCCGTGAAGGCTTCCGACAGGTCAATCTCCACCCCCGTCCGCAAATCCGCGCCACCGCGCTTCCCCCCACCGCGGCGGCCCGTCATGTCGCCGAACATCTGGTCGAAGATGTCGCCCAGCCCGCCCGCGTCCTGGAACCCGGCAAACCCCGCGCCGAACCCACCCGCGCCCGCGCCGCCCTGCTCGAACGCGGCATGGCCGAACCGGTCGTACGCCGCCCGCTTCTGGTCGTCCTTCAGCACATCGTAGGCCTCGTTCAAGTCCTTGAACTTGGCCTCCGCCGCCTTGTCGTCCGGGTTGCGGTCGGGATGGTGCTGCATCGCCAGCTTGCGGTAAGCCCGCTTCATCTCGTCCGCGTTGGCGTCCTTCGCCACACCGAGCGTCGCGTAGTAGTCCTGCTTCGTTGCCACGTTTGCCCTCATGCCCGGCGCGGGACCCCGTGCAAGGGGTCCAGAAAAGCAAAGGGCGCCCGCCTCCTCGGCGGAGTGCGGACGCCCCAATCAGCCGATGACCCCGGTTACGAGGCCTTCTTCTTCTGCTCCGGCACTTCCTCGAACTCGGCGTCCACCACCTTCTCGCCGGGCTTGTCGCCAGGCTTGCCAGCGGCCTCGCCCGCCGGGGCGGCAGCGGCAGCGTCCGCCGCACCCTGCGCCTTGTAGACGGCCTCGCCGATCTTCATCGCCGCCTGCGTCAGCCGGTCGCTGGCGGTCTTGAGCACCTCGGGGTCCTGACCCTCCATCGCCGTGCGGGCCTCGGCAACCGCGGACTCGGCGTCCGCCTTCACTTCCGCCGGCACCTTGTCGCCGCCGTCCACCAGGGCCTTCTCGACCTGGTGGACCATCGCCTCGGCGCTGTTGCGCGCCTCGACCCCCTCACGCCGCTTCTTGTCGGACTCGGCGTTCGCCTCGGCCTCGCGCACCATCTTCTGGATGTCCGCATCCGACAGCCCGCCGCTGGCCTGGATGCGGATTTGGTGCTCGCGCCCCGTCGCCTTGTCCTTGGCCTGCACCGACACGATTCCGTTCGCATCAATGTCGAACGTCACCTCGATCTGCGGCACGCCCCGCGGCGCCGGCAGGATGCCCTCCAGGTTGAAGTCGCCCAGCAGCTTGTTGTCGCTGGCCATCTCCCGCTCCCCCTGGAAGCACTTGATGGTCACCGCACTCTGGTTGTCGTCGGCCGTGGAGAACACCTGGCTCTTCTTGGTCGGGATCGTCGTGTTGCGGTCAATCAGCCGCGTGAACACGCCGCCCAGCGTCTCGATGCCCAAGCTCAGGGGCGTCACGTCCAGCAGCAGCACGTCCTTCACGTCGCCCTTCAGCACCGCACCCTGGACCGCGGCGCCGATGGCCACGACCTCGTCCGGGTTCACGTTGCGCGCGGGGTCGCGCCCAAAGAACTGCTTCACGATCTCGATGACCTTCGGCATCCGCGTCATGCCGCCGACCAGGATCACCTCCCCGATCTCCCCCGCCGTCACCCCGGCGTCCTTCAACGCGGCCCGGCACGGGTCCAGCGTCCGCTGGATCAGGTCGTCCACCAGGCTTTCCAGCTTCGCACGGGACAGCTTCATCACCAGGTGCTTCGGCCCGCTGGCGTCCGCCGTGATGAACGGCAGGTTGATCTCCGTCTCCTTGCTGGACGACAGCTCGATCTTCGCCTTCTCCGCCGCCTCCTTCAGCCGCTGCAGCGCCAGCTTGTCCTTGCGCAGGTCAATGCCCTGCTCGCGCTTGAACTCGTCGGCCAGGTAGCCGATCACGCGGTTGTCGAAGTCCTCGCCACCCAGGAACGTGTCGCCGTTGGTGCTCTTCACCTCGAACACGCCGTCGCCGATCTCCAGCACGGACACGTCGAACGTGCCGCCGCCGAGGTCGTACACGGCGATCACGCCGCCCTGCTTCTTGTCCATGCCGTAGGCCAGCGCGGCGGCCGTCGGCTCGTTGATGATCCGCAGCACCTCCAGCCCGGCGATCTTGCCCGCGTCCTTGGTCGCCTGCCGCTGCGCGTCGTTGAAGTAGGCCGGCACCGTGATGACGGCCTGCGTCACCTTCTCACCAAGGTAAGCCTCGGCCGTTTCCTTCATCTTGCCCAGGATGAACGCGCTGACCTGGCTCGGAGAGTACTTCTCGCCCCGCGCCTCGACCCAGGCGTCGCCGTTGCTGCCCTGCACGATTGTGTAGGGCACCATGTCCTTGTCCTTCTCCACCAGCGGGTCGGCATAGCGGCGGCCGATCAGGCGCTTGACGGCATACAAGGTGTTGCTGGGGTTGGTGACGGCCTGGCGCTTGGCGCTCTGGCCCACCAGCCGCTCCCCGTTGTCGCTGAACGCGACCATGCTGGGAGTCGTGCGCGCGCCCTCGGTGTTCTCGATCACCCGGACGTCGCTGCCCGCGCTGCCCTCCATGATCGCCACGCACGAATTGGTCGTGCCCAGGTCTATGCCGATGACCTTGCTCATTCAGATGCTCCTTGTCAGCGGCGGCACCAGGCCCGAAGCACCGGGGGCCGCCCTATGGGTAACGATAGCGGATGTATTGAGCGGATGCCGCCGGGACAAGGCCCGGCGGCACCCGCGGCACGCGCAAACCTCAGGCGGCGCTGTCTTCCTGCGAGTGCGTGTCCAACGCCGGCTCTGCCGCCGCCGGCACGTCGTTGGCCGGGGCATGGGCGTCGCCATGCAGTGCCGCACCCGCCCCGGCGTCGGCTGTCGAAGCGCCGGCTGGATGGGCATCGGCTGCCGCAGCGCCGGCAGGCGGGCTGGCCGGGGCAGGGACCTTGGCAACCACGACCATCGCCGGCCGCAACAGCCGCCCGTTCAGCGTCCAAGCCTGCGTCCAAGCCTGCATGATGGTGCCCGGCGCGTGGTCGGGGCTGGGCTGCTCCGCCATCGCCTGGTGCAGGTTGGCGTCGAACGGCTGTCCCGTGGGATCGGTGCGCTTGATGCCGTTGCGCTCCAGGATGCCGACGAAGCTGCGCTCCACCCCGTCCAGCCCGTCCCGCAGCTTGGTCACGATGTCCGGCTCGCCATCCTCGTGCACGGGCAGGCTGGTCAGGCCGCGGCGCAGGTTCTCGGCCGCCTCCACCACGTCGGCGGCGAACTTCTGCACGGCATACTGCCGGGTGTCGTCCACGTCGCGCTTCGCCCGGGTGCGGAGGTTCTGCATCTCCGCCTCCGCCCGGATCCAGCGGTCCCGCATGTCGTCCCGCTCCGCCGTAAGCTGGGCGATCTGCGCCGCAGCATCGGTGTCCGGGTCGGGCTGGCCGGCTTCCACCGGCATGGGATCGGCGGGATCGTGCTGCGCCGCCGGGGCGGCCTGGTCGTGTTCGGTGCTCATGGCGGACAGGTAGGGTAAGGGACGGGGCGGGACAAGCGGGGATGAGCGGGACGGTGACCACCTACAAATCGCCCATCAACCTCGGTGGCATGGAAGCGCCTCGCACGCCCGGATTGGGCAAGTCGGCATCCATGCCGGAGTTGGTGCGGGATGGCGCCGTGCCAGGTGCAGCGGGCGTGCTTCTGAGTGACGATGCGTCCACTCCAGCCACACTGTACGGGGCCATGTTCAAGCTGACTCAGCGGAATCGCATCGAGTATGCACTGACCTGCGAAGGCGGTGCATTGGTCTTACGTAGCGGCGCCTTCAACAAGGTTGCAGTCCCAAGGGATGCGGACCTCATCGCCCACACGCATCCGTTCGACCCTGAGGCGGCGTTGCCGCAACCCATGCCGTCCCGGGCGGACGTGAACGCGCTCAATAGGCGGTGGTCTCGCAATCCTGGCGGTCCGCGCCCGGTGTCTGATATCGTCTGGGGACTAGGACCGGACGACGTCACGACCTACGGCGCGACGGGCCTGGACGAGATTCCCGATCCCACGAAGGGCGGATTGAAGCCACGGAGGACTTGGTAATGCGCAACTACGGCCTTCCCGTGACCGAGGACATCATCCGTCAGTTCCTGCCCCTCGATCTCGCCCTCTACTCCGTATGGATGCCTGGGGACGTGACCACCGCAGTCATCGCGAGTACCCGGCTCGACCCTCTGGATACTTACGACGAGATCATCGAACTCGACGACGTCGGCGTTGCCTGTGCGGATTACCTTGTGCGCGCGGGGGCACCGACCTTCAGGTCTGTCCGGGACCACGACGCATACACCACAGCCCTGCAGGATCGGTTGCGTCAAGGCTTCCAGCCTGCCGAGGCACGGGATGCGGCACTGCACATAATTCGTATCGCGCCAGCTTCGGCGGCCGTCGCGGAATAGGCCAGCTAAGGGGTGGGGGCAGAACAAGCTACGAAGTGCGCGAGCGATAGAGGTGTCATGGAGGCTGTACAGCGCCCGGCGGCGTGCCTCTTAACTGTAGAGGCTACATTCGTGGTGACAGGCCGCGGCGCGTATTTCGCGGCCGTCCAGCCAACGGGACAATGGGGGATCAAGCCCGGTTATGCCGTGACGGTGGAGCGGCTGGACGGCTCGACGCTGCAAACCCACGTACAATCCGCCACCATTCCCCGGACGGCTCCACCCAACAGCCGAGTTGTCGTGCAACTTGGCCCAGAGGTTACAACAGAAATGGCGCCACCCGGGACGAAGCTTTGGATACGGTCAGAAACTTGATGGCCGCTTACGCCACCAACTGACCCAGTAGCGCATCCAACCGCAGCCGACCCTCCATCGTGGCAGCCAGGCATCCATCGCGGAAGGTCACATATCCCGCCTCCAGCGCCTGCTCCAGCACGTCCGCGTCCAGCGCCTCCTCCAACGCCATCCCCGTCCGCGCCGCGAACCGCGCCCCGTCCACCCCCTCCGCCAGCCGCAGCCCCATCAGCAGCATCTCCCGCGCCCGGTCCCGCGGCCCGATCCGCTCCTCCGCCGTGCTGCCGTGCCCCTGCCGCTCCACCCGCTCCGCCCAAGGCTCCGGCGCCCGGTGCCGCCGCGTCGCCACCAGCTCCCCGCCCAACGTCACCCGCCCGTGCGCCCCAGGCCCGATCCCCGCGTAGTCCGCATACCGCCAATAGGCCAGGTTGTGCCGGCTCTCTCCACCCGGCCGCGCAAGGTTCGACACCTCGTAGGCCGCCAACCCATGCCCGGCGCAAGCATCCAGCGTCGCGTGATACAGCTCCGCCGCCAGGTCATCGTCCGGCAGCACCAGCTCCCCCCGCCGGTGCAGCGCCTCGAACCCCGTGCCCGGCTCGATCGTCAACTGATACAGCGACAGGTGGTCCGCACACAGCGCCAGCGCCTCCCGCAGCTCCGCCCCCCACGCCGCCACCGACTGCCCCGGCCGGGCATAGATCAGGTCGAACGACACCCGCGGAAACATCCCCCGCGCCATCTCCAGCGCCGCCACCGCCTGCCCCGCCGAGTGCTGCCGCCCCAGCATTCCCAGCGCCCCGGCATCCAAGCTCTGGATGCCCAGCGAAACCCGGTTGACCCCCGCCGCCCGGAACCCCGCCAGCCGCCCCAACTCGACGCTGGTAGGATTGGCCTCCAGCGTAATTTCCAAATCCGGCAGGGGGTCGAACAGCGCCGTCGCGTCGGCAATCAACGCCGCAACCGTCTCCGGCTCCATCAAGCTCGGAGTCCCGCCGCCAAAGAAGATGCTGCCCAACGGCCGCCGCCCCAGCCGCGCCGCCTCCCACGCCAACTCCGTCCGCAACGCGCTCGCAAAGCGCGTCTGCGGGATGCGCTCGCGCACATGGCTGTTGAAGTCGCAATACGGGCACTTGGCCAAGCAGAACGGCCAGTGGATATACAGGGCGAGGGGAACCATGCCGCCCCATATGGGAACGAGGCGCCCAGTGTCAGATGACCCCGTGGCGCCGGTGCATCATGCCCTGCTGCAAGCCGGCCACCCCGGCACCATCGAGGCCTATCCCGACGCGACGGATCGGTCGTTCCAGCAAACCTAGACCCGCATTGGCCTAACACAGCCAGGCCAGTACGGGTCTAGTGTGCCGGATCAGAAGTTCGTCGGCTCTTGCCGGCGGACTTCTGATCGGTCGGTCCGCTGAAAACAAACGGGATAGTGGCCCGAAGCCGTGGTCTGCCACTCCCGCGAACTTCAGGTTCGGGACACTAGGGTGCTGCCCGCCCCGGCGCCGGCAACCCGGCCACCGCCTCCCCGAACGACGCCTGCGGCTCCGACGGAGTAACCCGCCGACGCCGCTCCTCCGACGCCACGCAGCCACCCACCGCGCCGGACACCTCCCGCCATGTCGCCGCCCCGTCCAAGCTGTCCAGCAAGCAGCGGTCATACACGGTGTAGGTGAACCCCGCCCCGCACCCGAACGAGGTCCGGTCGGGCCGCGCCGCCGTCAGGATCACCCGGTTCGGCCGCGCCATCGGCGCCTGGGCATAAATGCCGGAGAAGCACCCGGATGCCACCACCACCGTCGGCGCGTTGCCGCAGCCGCGCACCAGGGCGCGGTCCAGCGCCTCCGGGCTAAGCGCCTCCCGCGTCAACGATAGGGACAGCCCGGCACGCGGTGCCCCGTGCGAAGTCGCGAACACCAGGCACCCCTCGCCGGGGCCGGGCCGCATGTCGCCCACCGCACTCAGGATGTAGTCCAGCGACGCCGAGCGCACGCCCTCCTGCGCGATCACCGCCGGCACCGCGCTCAGCCGTGTGATGCCCGTCGTCCGGCCGCCCCGGCGCAAGCGCTCCGCCATCGCATCCACGGCGTTGTCGAACACCGGCAGGCTGCCGTCCCCCGCCACCAGCACCGCCTTGTAGCGCACAGCCCCCAGGGCGGCCGGACTGTAGGCAGTCACGGACGCCATGTCCGGCGCCACGGCGCACGCGGCGGGCAACAGGGCAGCAAACAGCGCCAGGCGGGGTAGGTAGGGCATAAGGGACAGCATACAGTCAGGCCGAAGGCGCGGCCAAGCAGCATGTTACGGTAACGGTTAAATATGCTGGAAACGCTTGCAGGCGGACGGCTACGCTGCCGCGGGAGGACGTGACATCTTGGGCCAGCGACCCCTGAGCGACGGCCACCTCCCCCCGCCCGTGCCGGACGCCGCCGCCATCCAGGGCTGGCTGCGCGCCGGGTGGACGGGTGCGGCCTCAGCCCCGGCATGGCCGTGGGCATCACGGACGATGGCCAGCGCCGCTTCCACGCCCACGGCGTCGCCGGCACCGGCCTGGCGCCGGTGGACGAGGACACCGTCTTCGAGCTTGGCTCCATCACCAAGCTGTTCACGGCCCTGCTGCTGGCCGACATGGCCGGGCACAACCAAGTCGCGCTCGATGACCCCGTCGCCGCCCTGCTCCCGCCCGGCACGGCGATGCCGAAGCGCGCCGAGGCGATCACCCTCCGGCACCTCGCCATGCACACCTCCGGCCTGCCCCGCGTGCCGGCCGACCTGCCGCTGGACAGCCCCGACCCCTACGCCAACTACGGCGCGGATCGGCTCTATGCAGCCCTGGCCGGCATCCGGCTGACCCGCTGGCCGGGCGACGCCTTCGAGTATTCCAACCTCGGCGCCGGACTGCTGGGCCACGCGCTCGGGCTGCGGGCCGGGCAGGGATACGAGGCGCTGCTCGCCGCGCGCATCCTGGCACCCCTGGGCATGGCCAGCACCGCCGTCCGCCTGCCGCACGCGCTGGCCGCCCGCTTCGCATCCCCGCACGACGACAGCGGTGACCCCGTGCCCGCCTGGAACCTCGGCGTCCTGTCCGGCGCCAGCGGCCTGCGCTCCACCGCCCGCGACATGCTGCTGTTCCTGGAAGCCCTGCTGCACGGCGACGCCGGGCCGCTTGGCCCGTCAGCCGCCGTGCTCGCCACCCCAGCAGAGGCCGGCGGCCTCGGCTTCGGCCTGCAACAGCCCGAAGGCCACATCACCGTGCAGCACGAGGGCGGGACCGGCGGCACCCGCAGCTACGCCGCCTGCATCCCGGCCTGGCGGCGCGGCGTCGTCGTGCTCGCCAACGCCGCAACGGGTGCCTGCGCAGACCTGGGCATCCACCTGGGTGACGCGCGCTGGGGCCTGCACTGGTTCCGCACGCCCGTCGCCGTGGACCCGGCGGCGCTCAAACGGCTGCCCGGCCAATACCGCATGCGGCCAGGCGCCGTGTTCGACGTCACGCTCCGGGGCGACCGCCTGATGGTCCAGCTCACGGGCCAGCCGGCGTTCCGGGTGTTCCCGTTGTCGGAGTGGGCCTTCTTCTGCAAGGTCATCAACGCGCAGATCACGTTCGAGCCAGGCGGCGACGGCCGCGCCGCCTGGCTGGTCTTGCACCAGAACAGCCTCGACCAGATCGCCGAGCGGATCGGCGCATGACCCGGCACGCTGCCCGCACCAGTCCCCGCACCAGTCATAGAACCAGTCATAGAAACGTCACGCCGCCAGGGATCAAACACCCACCCGGCAAGGGGTAGAAACGGCGCACGACCAAACAGGAGCCGCACCATGCCGCCGGCTACCCCGCCCATCCCCCGCCGCCAAGCCCTCGCGCTGGGCCTTGCCGCCGCCCTGGCCTCGCCCGCCCGCGCCGCCGGGCAAGACCTGTCCTTCGCCGGCCTCTACGGCCCCACCACCACCGACGGCACACCTTTGTCTCCTGCCGCCCAGGCCCTCGTCGGCCAGCCCGTCACCTTGCGCGGCTTCATGGCCCCGCCGCTGCGGGCCGACACCGACTTTTTTGTCCTAACCCGCTACCCGATGTCCACATGCCCCTTCTGCTCCAACGCCGCGGACTGGCCAGTGGACATCGTCTTCGTCCGCCTAGGTCGCGCGGCAGAAACCATGGAGCCGTCCTACGCCATCCAAGTCTCCGGCACCCTGCAAGCCGGAATGCAAGCCGACCCAGCCACCGGCTTCATCAGCATGGTCCGTATCGTTGACGCCATCTGGCACCGGGTGTGAGCAGGCGGCCAGGCACACGCCCGACCGCCCGAAGCCGCTACTTCACCAACCCCAGCGCCTTCAGCTTCGCAACCTCCTGCCCCACCCGCGGCAGCCCGCCCGTCGCATAAAGGATAAAAACCCGCTCCGCCGACAAATGCGTCAGCACGGGGTTGCGGTATTCCGTATTGTAACGCGTCGCATCCGCCGGGTCGTAGCCGAATTTCGGCGCCAGAGTCCGCAGGAACAGCTCGCTCTGCACCACCGCCGGCCCGGTATAGGTGAAGTCGGCGTCCGACAGGTTCTGCAGCACGTATTCATACAGCAGGTTGGACTGGTTCGGCAGGCTCGCCAGCACGTTCATGCTGCCAAGCTGCCGCACCGGCGCCAGCCGCAGCCGGCCCAAGCCGTCCCGCATCAGGTAGCCCCGCTCCACCGGGTCAATCCCGGTGATGATCCCCGCCGCCCGTAGCCAGTTCACCACGCTGAACTCGTTGCCAGCATTCGGCGCCCCGTGCGCCGAGGCATGGGCAATCAGGAACGCCGGCGGCATCCCGCGCGCCATCCCCTCCGCCACGCCGAGAATATGGTGCCCGCCCGTCTTGCTGGTCCCCGCCGCGCCCCACGCGTCCGTCTTGCCGTTGCCCCCGAAATTCATCTCCGCATACTCGGACCCGTCGGCGTTCCACTGAAACACCATCGTCTTGGCCCAGTCGTGCCAAACCGGCGTCGCCACCGCGATGTCCTGGTCAATGAACAGCCCGGCATCGGCCTGCCCGCCGCCGGCGTCCCGCACCACCGGCACCCCGCGCCCATCCAGCGTGCCATAGACCCGGCGATACGTGTCCGCCAAGTTCATCCCGCTCGTCATGTTCACCGCCACGTGCATCGCCAGCCCGCCAGGCTGCGAGTGGTGCCCACCAAACACGCTGCCCGGCGCCGACAGATACGGCTGCGGCAGCTTCGGGCATGCCGTACCCTCGTCCCGCACCCCCGGGAACACGCCCGCCACCAGCCCGCCAGGGATGCGCCCGGCCTCCGTCTCGTCAATCAGCCCCTCGGCGACCAGCTTCGCCACGATCTCCTGCTTCCGCTCCAACGTCAGGTTGGCCCGGCTGCGGATGCAGGTATCCGCATTGAAGACGGCGTCCTCGGTCTCGCGCCGGACCACCGGGTCCTTCAACGCCGCGACCTGAGCCTTGATGTAGGCCATGGAACTGTTGACCAGCGCGGACGAGCCCGCCAACCGCGCGGCCTCCGCGTTCCAGGCGCCAAGCCCGGTCTGGTCGGCGGCGGCGGCCGTGGTCCCCAGTGCCAGGGCGGCAACCGCGCCCAGCAGGCGGTGGCGCAGGCGGCGTGCGTCGGTCATGTCGATGCTCCCGGTCAGGTATCCCACGCCGGAACCTACATGGGACGCGCACCGGTGGGGAAACGGCTTTGCGGAAGGTTTGATGACAGCGGGTCTCACGCCAGCCGGCATATGCTCCGGCCGCATCCCCCCAGCCATTATACGGCACGCACCGCCGCGGCGACCCAGACAGCACCCGGCTTGATCGCCCATCTCCCCGTCACTGCGAGGCGCGCAGCGCCGTGGCAGTCCAGGGCCGCCAGGGCGACGCCTAAAGCGTGATTGGTTCAAGCAGACGAACCAATCACGCTTTAGGTGGTTGTTTTTGGGAGCATGTTATCGCTCAGGTTAAGCAACCTGATGCGATCATGCTCTAGGTTTTCGTGGCCCCCTGGAACGCCGCGCCACGGGCCGCTCCCAACAACGGAACCGGCCGCTACCGCCCCACCCGCGACCGCCGCACCGTGCTCTCCACCAGGATCGCCGCCAGCCCGGCAAACAGGATCACCGGCGCCACCGCCGGCGGCAGCGGCAACCGCGGCAGCACCAGCCATGACACCACCAGCCACCCCAGGATCGCCACCGCAAAGCTGCCGTCATCCACGAACAGCCCGATGAACTCCGACCAAACCGCCTTCAACGCACCCATCCCCAATCCCCCTACCGCGGCACGGCGACAACCGGCGCCAGCCGCGCCCGGCACATCACGGCCGCCCCTGCAGACGCCGCCAGGAACCCGGCCAGCAACCCCAGCAAGGACCAGTCCTCCCCGGGCCAAGCCAGCCCCATGCCCTCCCCGGCCCAGAACGTCCCGAAGGCGCACAGCAGCACGCCGACCGTGAACTTCAACGTGTTCTCCGGGATCATGGACACCGGGCGGTGCAGCACCAGGCCCAGCGCCGCCACCAGCAGCAGCGCCGCCACCGCGCCCAGGCTGGCCGGCACCAGTAGCCCGCCCCCTGCCGCGCCCATCGCCACCACGATAAACACGACCTCGATCCCCTCGATCATCGTGATGTTGAACGCCGTCCGCACCGCCACCCGGTCCCAGCCCGCGCCGACGCCGCCCAGCCCGCGCAGCGCCCCAGCCTCCTTCGCACCCAGCCCGCGCAGCGTGGCGGTCTCCTTTGCACCCAGCCCGCGCAGCGTGGCAGTCTCCTTT